>JAEAME010001221.1_pt1 | contig 18931 bp, 14 predicted proteins | sample 8958731 | NCBI WGS metagenome assembly JAEAME01 (sample SAMN16933194, study PRJNA681113) | bioreactor sludge metagenome | isolation source: anerobic bioreactor sludge (Control) | place: India:Bengaluru | collected 2018-10-24 | reverse complement strand
CTTAAACAAGAATTTTGTCATCAAGCAAATAGAAGAGATAAAGAGTCATTCATTGGCAATGGAAGTCTTTGGTGCCCTCCCCGAAGACATTGTCCAGACTTTCCCACCGCCGAAGGCTGTAAAGCCAGGATTTGATAAATCCGAATATATTATAAAACAAATTATGGACCGCATTTCTGTAAGCTCTATTAGTGAATCAGAAGTGATAAAAATCGAAGTGGAAGCTTATACTGCTGAAGCAGCGGTAGTCATTGCCAATACGATCGCTGATGTTCTAAAAGATCGAAAATTAGCCATAAAGAAAGAAGAGACCAGCAAAGTTCGAGGAATAATTGAAGAGCAATTAATAACTTTCAAAGAGCAACTTGATAATGCTGAAAGTGCGCTGAAAAATTTTAAGGAAAAAAGTGAAGTAACTGTTATTGATAAAGAAGCAGAAGAAATATATAAGAGGATAACAGAGTCGGAGGTTGCTTATAATCAGGCAAAAGCCAACCTTGATGCTGCAAAAAAGCGATTCAAATATATCCAAACTAAATTAGCTAAAGAGCGAAATGATCTGGTACCTTCTATAACCAAAGTGACCAGCCCCTGGGCACAAAAATTAAAAGAGCAATTAGTCGATCTGGAGGTTCAACGGACCACCTTAAAATTGCAGGATTATTCTGATAATCACCCAAAGATGATCGAATTGAGAAGGCAGATTTCAGAAGCAAAAGAAAATTTGAAAAATGAAGTGCTGAAAATTGCTGCTGGGGAAAATATTATCGACCCGATTTCTCAAATTCAAAAACTTATGGAAGAATCAATTACGCTTGAAATTGAAATTCAAACGTATCAAGCTCAAGAAAGGGCGTTGGGGAATGTCATTGTTAATTATAAAAAAAATCTAAATACATTGCCTGATAAAGAACTTCGCCTGGCACAGCTTTTAAGAGACAAAGAAGTCAATGAAAAAATCTACACAATGCTGATGCAAAAAAGGGAAGAGGCTAAAATTACCGAAGCTGAAAAGGTGGGAAATATTAGAATCATCGATCCTGCAATAACGCCTATCTCGCCGATAAAGCCCAGAAAACTTTTGAACTTGATAATAGGAGTAATCCTGGGTCTGGTATCGAGTATTAGCTTAACTTTTTTGTTGGAGTACTTAGATCAAAGTGTGAAAACTACAGAAGAGGTCGAGCAATTTGCTGATTTGAATGTACTGGGCATAATTCCCAAATTAGAAATTAAGCCATTGCTTTTAACGGCGTTTGATGAAAAAAAAGATAAAAGATCGGCAGCAATTATCTCAAAGTTGATAGCAGAGTATAATCCGAAATCTTATGAATCTGAGGCTTTTCGACTATTAATGAGAAATCTTCAATTAGCGAAAATAGATGCTCCTTTGAAAACGATACTGATCACCAGCGCCAATCCCGGCGAGGGAAAATCACTCATCATTTCCAATTTAAGCATAATTGCAGCTCACATGGGATTAAAAACGTTGTTGATTGATGCTGATTTAAAAAAACCGGTATTGCACAGGGTATTTCAAAAAGAAAAGGAATTGGGATTGGCTGATTTGCTGTTATCAACATCTAATTCAAACAGCCTTTATGAATCTATTTGTACTACGACCATTTCAAATTTAGATCTATTACCATGTGGCACAATTCCAGCCTTATCCTCTGAAATTATTGCTTCTCCCGTGATGAAGGAAATACTTGTCGAATTGAAGAATCGATATGATCTAATTTTTATTGATACCCCGCCAATTAATTTGGTAGTGGACGCTGGGATTTTGAACTTGATTGTGGACGGTTCTGTTCTCGTTGTTAGGGCAAATAGCACCTCGATAAGTGATATGAAAAATGCTATAAAATTGTTAAGGAAAGCTCAGGATAATATTTTAGGTACCATATTAAATGTTAAAAGTTTGAATAATAGTTATTCGAAACATTATTATCACTATTACGGAGATGAATCGAATGAAAATGGAAGGCGAGAAAAAAATAGGACCATAGCAAACTTTGGCAGACTAAGTCGAACAGCCGCTGAATATGTTAAGCAATTGAGCAAATCAAGAGAGTAAATGGGTATTGGAAAGCTATAGTTATTGGGGTGAGGCAGCAGCAAAAACAGTGGAAATAGCTATTTGATAAAGTGATAATTTGAAACAAATGACAATACTAATCCAGAACTCCAACCCGCAATATGGCTGTGTAAAAAATTTCAGCGAATTATATGATTAACTAGGGGATAAAATACTTGTCAGCAAATGTATTGGGGGAAATTCAGAAATGATGAATACATTTTCCTTCGCAAAGAACATCAGATCCTTTTTGAGCAAGAGAAAAAAACAGTTAACTCGATTTTATGATTTTCCGGAACAGAATTTCTATTCGCTTGAACAGTTCCAACAAAGATTGTTCATTGAAAAAAGAAGATCGGAAAGGCTAAATTGCTCTTCCTCACTCATTGTATTTGATTTTAGAAAATTTTTACGATCGACATTAAATGATAAAAATATTGATCAGTTACTCAAAATCATCTGTTCTAATATTCGGACTACAGATTTTGTATCCCTTTATGATAACAGTACACTGTTGATATGCTTGCCAGATACTGAAAATAAAAGCGCACAACATGTTTGTGAGAAGCTGATGAATGCACTTATTGCAAGCTTAAAATCTGAAAATCATCGGAAATCAATTACAAAAGATGATTTTGATATAAAAATCCTTTCGTATCCCAATAAAGTGACCGAAAAAAAATTGGTGGAAGAGGGGATATTAGTTGAGAATACAATTAATGAGGGCAACGGAAAATCACGAAGTCGCCATTTGGAAACCTCAGGGAAAAACCACTTCAGCATAAGTTATTTTAATCTTTTGAACTTGAATGTCAGTGTTTATAATGGTTCGTCTATTGCGGTTCTGAATATAGATGCACTTTTCTGGGATGAGGAGTTGTTTCAAAATTTCCTGAGAAATCTGAACAAGCTTGTTAAAAGAACAATTGATATCGTTTTTTCATTGATTGGATTGATGTTGCTATCGCCAATTACGTTCATTATTGGATTAATAATCAAACTGACAACAAGTGGGCCAATTCTATTTAAGCAGGCGAGAGTTGGTTATCGGGGAAATATTTTTAGCTGCTACAAATTCAGAACGATGAGCTGTAACTGCGAAAGCGGCGAACATCAGGATTATATGAAAAAACTGATCAACGGGAAAAGTCTCGAGATCAACAATGGTGAGAACGAGAAGCCACTCTATAAAATGAAAAATGATTCCAGAATCACACCGTTCGGGAGATTGCTCAGAAAAACCGGTCTGGACGAGTTACCACAATTGTGGAATGTGCTAAAAGGGGAGATGAGTCTGGTGGGTCCAAGGCCGCCGATTCCTTATGAGGTAGAAGAATATCAAGCCTGGCATTTTCGTCGGGTAGCAGAAGTGAAGCCAGGAATTACGGGACTATGGCAGGTTTGTGGCTGGAATCGAACGACTTTTGATGAAATGGTTAGATTAGATATTTATTATGCTCAAAATTGGTCGTTCTTTATGGATTTAAAGATACTTTTTAAAACTGTTCCGATACTTTTTAAGGGGGAAGGGAATTAAGGAAGTGGATCGGTGGCTTCATCGATCTTGTTAAAAAACTGCACTGTGAATCCCAGCTAATTGGAGAATGCCGTTGCTGATCGTAAACGAACAATTATTTTGTCAGCAGATTTAGCTCCAATATCGGCGGCTACCAAAACGCATGGTATTGCATAGTTTAAGCTATGTGTCAGGCAGAAAAAAAATCACCATGCCCTGTTCGTCTGGAATGAAGCTCACCCAAAGGATGAATTCGTTTCACTTCCTATTTTTCCCAGATTAACAAACGAAGAAACTGAATAGATGGTCGAACAAATTAAATAATTCACAGCATGATGAGTGCGAACTTGACGATATTAAATCCTTTGAATTGCAAAGGCTGGGATGATTTAGTGCTTTCAACGCCGGGTTATAGTATTTTTCACAGCGCTGCCTGGGCAAAAGTGCTTTATGAGACTTATAAATATCAGCCCCATTACTTTTCATTTATTAAAGATGACAAGCTATTTGCATTAGCGCCGATGATGGAAGTCAGGAGTGGACTGACCGGATTGAGGGGAGTATCGCTGCCGTTTTCAGATTATTGCTCGGTGATCGTTAGTGACAAAATTCAATTTAAAGATGTATTTCGCTCTATTGTTGAATTTGGAAAAGAATCAAAGTGGAAAACTCTGGAATTCAGAGATGGTAATTATTTTGATGCGAAGATAGCTCCTTCTTCATTTTTTTACGGTCATACGCTGAAACTTGGTGCGGATGTAGAACAAATATTTTCTAATTTGAGAAGTAATACCAAGCGAAACATTAAAAAAGCAATTCGAGAAGGCGTAAACGTTAAATTTTCAAATTCCCTCGACGCAATAAAGAACTATTATCGAATGCACAGCAGCACTCGAAAAAAACATGGCTTGCCGCCCCAGCCGTTTCGGTTCTTTGAAAAAATTTATGATCATTTGATTTCAATGAATCGTGGATTTGTCGTGCTGGCTTATTATAATGAAAAATGTATTGCTGGAGCGATATTTTTTCATTTCGGCGCAAAAGCAGTTTATAAATTTGGCGCCTCTGATATGAAATATCAACTGCTTCGCGCCAATAACCTGGTAATGTGGGAAGCTATTAAATGGTACGCCGAACATGATTATAAAACTTTTTCTTTTGGTAAAACTGAGCCCGAAAATGACGGACTCCGGCAGTTCAAGCAAGGCTGGGGCGCAGAGGAACAAATGATCAAATATTTCAAATATGATTTAACGAAGGACACGTTTATCAGGACGAAAGAGCAGTTGACAGGCTTTCACAATAAGATTTTTAGAAAGATGCCGATTCACCTGTTAAGGCTGTGTGGCGCATTAATTTACCGACATATTGGGTAAAAGCGAAATATTAATTTCCACATTCCAGCCTTTATTGGAATTTTTTTAAATTTGAAATCTTGTTTCGTTCCAGCAGAAGGCGGAGTTCCATTTTTCAGAAAGGCGGCGATGTGAACTGAATATTTTAATGAAGTTCTAACGAATCCTTTTATCAGGAGGAATTTTAATTTGAAAATAATAAAACTTTACTATCATATCAAACCGTTTATTCCGCGATCGATTCAAATTATATTGCGAAGGGCGATAATCCGTCACAAGAGATTATCATGCTCACATATTTGGCCGATTGATGAAAATGCTAAAAAACTGCCTAATCGCTGGCAAGGCTGGCCAGACCAGAAACGATTTGCTTTAATTTTATCACATGATATTGACACGATTCAAGGGCAAAATAAGTGCTTTGATTTGCTAAAATTGGATCAAAGGTTAGGTTTTCGTTCATCATTTAATTTTGTACCAGAAAGATATGATGTTCAAACTGATCTTTTCCATATAATTAAGAATCAAGGATTTGAAATTGGTGTGAATGGATTGTATCATGATGGAAGATTATTTTCATCTAAAAAAATATTTGACCAAAGAGCAATAAAAATCAATAAGTACTTAGAAAAATGGAAAGCTAAGGGGTTTACGTCTCCTTCGACGCATCATAATTTAGAATGGACTCAGGAATTAAAAATACAATTTGGCATTTCAACTTTTGATACAGATCCGTTTGAGCCTCAATCCGATGGGGTGAAAAGAATTTTTCCATTCTGGGTTAACGGACATCCCGATCATCGTGGTTATGTGGAATTGCCTTATACTTTGCCTCAAGATTTTACCTTGTTTATTCTTATGAAAGAAAGAAATATTGACATTTGGAAAGAGAAATTGGATTGGGTGGCTGAAAATGGTGGAATGGCTTTGCTAAACACTCATCCCGATTATATGAATTTCAATGGCAAGAAACTGGCGTTGGAAGAATATCCAGCAAAATATTATGAAGAATTTCTTAGCTACATAAAAGCTAATTATGATAATCAATATTGGCATGTGCTTCCCAGCGAGATGGCTTCTTTTTGGAAAGAAAACATGATAAGCAAAACCTATTATAAAAATTTAGCAGTTAAAAATGAGCGAGTTAAACTCTGACACGATGTTCGGCCTATAACGATGAAAATATCAGTAATCGATCCAAAAGAGGATTCAAGATGGGATGAATTTGTTCTGAATCATAAATTCGGCTCAATCTATCACCTTTCAGCGTGGAGTGAAATTCTGAAAGCAAGCTTTGGTTATAAACCATACTATGTGATTTCTGAGGAAAATAAACAGATCAAAGCCGCAATTCCACTCATGCTGGTAAAAAGCTGGCTGACCGGCAAGCGACTTGTTTCTCTTCCCAGATTACCCTATTGTGATCCGCTTGTCAGTAGTGAAGATGAATTGCAGAAATTGCTTAATTATATTTATCAAATCGTTGATGACTGTAAAATTCAATATGTAGAAATTAAAACTCAACTTAACGATCAATTTTTCAAAGACGATCAAATAAAAAGATACAAGCATTTTAGAAATCATATTCTTTCTCTTGAAATTGAAAGGGATGAGCTCTGGAAATCATTTGATAGAACCTGTGTGAAACAGCGCATAACTCGAGCACAAAAAAATAATGTAAAATTCAGGTTTGGTGAAACAGATGAGGATCTTAAAATATTCTATTCGCTTCATAAAATGACAGCAGCGAAACAGAAGATACCTGTTCGACCTTTTAATTATTTCTATAATATTTGGCAAAGGCTTCGAAAGAAAAATTTACTACTATTATTAATCGCTGAAGTAAATGGAAAAGCAGGAGCTGCAAATATTAGTTTTAAATTTAAGAACACGCTGTATTATGAATTTCTCGGCCTTAATTATGATTTAATTCAGCACAGTCCCGGTCATCTGCTTATCTGGGAGGCGATTCAAATCGCTTGTGATTGCCATTTGCAGTCATTTGATTTCGGGCTAACCCCCCCAGGCAATCCCGGTCTTGCAGATTTCAAAAGGAGATGGGGTGCGAAAGAAAGCGAGCTAAGCTATTTTTATTACCCTGATGTAAAAGGATATAAAAATTTTATTAAAAAAATTCCTGCCCTTGATGTACCAAAGCAAAGTGTTACAGCAACCTATAAAAAGGAAATCAAAAGATATGTTGCAGGAAAGCTATTCAAACATTTTGGATAAAACGACACAAAATAAAGTGAAGATTATTGATCCCTCTGCAGATCAAAGATGGGATAATTTTGTTTTGAACCATAAAGATGGCACGCTTTATCATCACTCGATTTGGAAAGAAATAATCCAAAAAACCTATGGTTATAAGCCATATTATTTCATCCTTGAAGATAATAAAAGACGAATTAGAGCTGGTATTCCATTTTTTCTGATAAAAAGTTATTTCACCGGCGTTCGATTCGTTTCGCTGCCTTTTTCGGATTTTTGTGATGTCTTAATAAATGACCAGAAAGATTTGAATGTTTTGCTTCATGCAATCATGGAAAAACAGAAAGATCTGGGTGCTTCTTATATCGAATTCAATGTAAAAACGAATGATCTAAATTATAATGGCTATGACTTCAAAATCTTAGATTGCTATCGGAATCATGTATTAGCGCTCTCAGGGACATTGGAAAATATAATGCACCAATTTCATAAGAATTGCATTCAGAGAAATATCAAAAAGGCCTTAAAAAGCAGGACCGTGGTGCGTGAGGGAATAGACGAAAGGGATGTCAAAATATTTTATAACTTATACGGTTTGACGCGGAAGAATCATGGCTTGCCACCGCAACCTTACCGATTTTTTAAGAATATTTGGCAGTTTCTAAAATCGAAAGGAATGATTCGGATTTTAATTGCTGATGATGAAAATAAGCCTGTTGCAAGCGTTATGATTGTCCACTTTAAAGATATGGGATACTTCCTGTACGGCGGCTGCAATTCAAACTATTTGGAAAACATGCCCAATCATTTGCTATTATGGAAAGCAATAGAAATCTGTTATCGTAATGGTCTAAAATATTTCGATTTTGGCCGAACATCAATCGAGAACCAGGGCTTGATGGAATTCAAAAGAAGATGGGGAACAGTAGAATATAAACTTCCTCATTATTATTATTCAAGTTCAATTAGAAACGAATTATTGGTCAATCGAGGGATAAGATCACATCATTTTATGAAAAAAGTGTTAAAGCGAATGCCCACTGCTTTATTAAGGCTTGGTGGAACTTTGATATATAGTCATATTGGCTGATTAAATTTGAAAAGGATTTCACCATGAGAAGTCAATTTTGTTAATTGAGATGTACTGGTCTGATTTTTCAAAAACCAAATTTCGTAATACATATTTTTCAAGTAATAAAGAGAACAAAAAAATGCGATCAGAAAGAAGCAGAGCTATTTATTAAAATTAATCCAGACTTCCACAATTGCACTAAAACAACAAGCCGATTCTACACCCAGCGCAATCAAAATGGAAAATTAAAACTGAGGAATATAGTTCGTGTTCGGACGCTGCTCTGGCTGGGTGGAACCAACTAAAAGCCGGCACTTTTATGGAGAAAATGGAGCAATATTGTGGAACAATCCAAACATACTTTAAAAAGGTTATAAATTCTTTATTGAGAGTGATTAAATCATAGAAAAGTGCCGAAGTACATTTTTGCTGGAAGGAGTTCTCTGTGAAGGGATGAAAAATTTTAGTGAGTGAGATCGATTTTGTTTTTTCATCTGGACTAAAGAATGGTTAGAAAAAATAGAATTGAGCGAATTGAATTAAAGAACTGGTTAAGAGGAAATTATTGTGAAAGATAAAGTAGTTATGATCACTCAATCCTATTATCAAATAGATTCAAGAGTGAGAAATGAGGCGGAAGCTTTGATCGAAAAAGGCTATGAAGTAGATGTTATTGCCTTGCGGTACAATAATAAAATAATTGATACATTGAATAAAGTACGGATATATCAGGTCCCTATTGAAAAAGATAGAGGTGGCTTAATTAAATATTTGTTTGAATATATTCTCTTCTTTTTATTTAGTTTTTTTTTGTTAAACGCACTGTTTTTAATAAGGAGATATAAAATCTGTCATGTCCATAATATGCCGAACTTTCTTGTTTTTACTACAATTATTCCTAAGCTGTTTGGCGTTAAAATCATCCTCGACATTCATGATCCGACCCCAGAATTGTTTCCGGTGAAATTTAAAATAAAATCAAAGCATATAATTGAATTGATCCGATGGGAAGAAAAAATAAGCATAAAATATGCCGATCATGTGATAACAGTGAATGATATAGTTAAAAATAATTTAGTCGCCAGGGGAATTCAAAAGGATAAGATCACGGTCATTATAAACGCACCTGATACAAAAATTTTTGACAGGTCTTTATATCAACCGGCTTCGAAATGGGAGAAAAAGAAATTTGTACTATTATTTGCTGGCATGATCGCAGAAAGAAATGGATTAACCAATATCATAAACGCCATTCCGTTATTAAGAGATAAAATCCCCAATTTTGAGCTTCGGATTATTGGTGAGGGCGACTATTTAGAAAATCTGAAAACCATAGTGAAAGAGTTGCAGGTTCAAGAGCTTGTAACCATAAGCCCAAAAATTCCATTAGAGCAAGTTCCTCCTGAAATTTTGAAGGCAGATGCTGTGTTTTGGCTACCGGAACGGAATGAATTTATTGATCTTTGTTTGCCTATGAAAGTCCTGGAATCTTTGATAATGGGTTGCCCGGTAATCACGATGAAAACCAGATGCCAGGAGTATTATTTTGATGAAAAAGAGGTTATTTTTGTAAATTCTCTCAAAAAGGAAAAAATTGCAAAAGCTATTTTGAATTTTTATGAAGATTCTGTTCGTCATCGTGTTCGATTACCTGATTTCAGTCTTATAGCAAAGAAATTTAGCTGGGAAAATGAAAAGCAGAAATATTATGATTTAATTTTTAATCATAAAAATGAAAATGGAAAGACAAAGAAAGCAACGATTCAAGAGAATCTCCAAGAGGTAAAATGAATTCAAAATATGTAATCGTAACGCCAGTTAAGAATGAAGAGAAATTCATTGGTCAGACAATCAATGCGGCTATCAATCAAACAATCAAGCCCCAGCAATGGATTATCGTCAATGATGGATCGACCGATGGAACGGGTGAAATTATCCAGCATTTTGCAGCAAAATTCCCCTGGATTCAAGAAATTCAAAACCAGAAAAGCGATTTAAGAAAGGTGGGTGGACAGGCGGCGCTCATGCGCGGATTGAGCCTGGTGAATATGAATAATATTGATTATTTTATTCGAATGGATGGAGATGTTACTTTTGATCCAAATTTTTTTGAATGTATATTTCAGAAATTTGAAGATGATCCGAAATTAGGAATTGCCAGTGGTGTTTGCTATGTCCAGGAGAGGGATGGTCTGGTGGAAGAAAAACATCCCCGTTTTCACACCCGAGGCCCGCTGAAAATTTACCGGATCGAATGTTTTAAGGCAATTGGTGGGCTTGATCCTGAAGAAGGCTGGGATACCATCGATGAGATTAAAGCCAATATGCTAGGCTGGCAGACAGGAAGTTTTCCCGAATTGAAAGTATATCATTTGAGAAAAACACAAACGGCTTCTGGAGTGCTGAGAGGTTATCGAAATGTGGGCAAAGTCTCGTATTACGCCGGCTATCATCCAATTTTTATGTTATTTCGTTCCATAAAAAATATGTTCTCTAAACCTTATATTATCGGCGGCATCAATATGCTGCTTACCTATTTCGAAGGATATTATAAAGGATTGGCACAGGTCAATGATGAAGCGTTAATCAAATACCTTCGGAAACAGCAGATGAACAAACTGTTGGGCAAGCAAACTATCTGGAAATAATTGCAGGACCGATTGCCCGTTTGTTGCTGCTTTAAATTATTTTATCAAATCAAAATGATCGATCAAACAAATAAAAAACCGGCTAAATCAAAAAATCAGCCGAGCTTCACTCGAAGCGTATTCAGTGTTGGTGGAGCTAATTCGATTACGATTGTCTTTCTGTTTTTAGAAACGATGATTGCTGTCAGAGTATTGGACACCGCCAGCTATGGCATCTTTGTTTTGCTATTAGCAATTACCAATTTCTTCGTTATGTTTATTGATTTCGGCTGCAAAACGGCCATGCCCCAACTGCTTGCCAGTAGTGAGTCAGAACGACAAACAACTCTGGTTAATAGCATCATTCTATTTCGTTCGATAATTATTGCTGCTGCTTTCGTAATTGTGTTGTCTGGCAGGGCTTTGATTGGCATGTTCATTTCATCACCAGAAATTTTTCGATATACTGTTTTTATTCTGATGATGATAATGAGTACCAGCTTTGATGAGTTGTTTAATGGAATCCTGCAGGGGTTCCATGCTTACAACCATATTGCTATCAGCACTTGCATAAGAAGCGCTTTGCGACTGATTTTGACGATTATTTTTTTAAGCATAATGAAACTGGGTATGCTGGGACTGGTTTACTCGTGGTTTATTTCTGCTGGTGCAAGTACAATTTATCAATTGATCTTCACGCCGATTCCCAAACGATTAGAAATTCGTCGCGACATTTTAAAAGAGGTCCTAAAGTTTGGGCTTCCACTTCAGGTGAGCCGTTTCATCTGGTTTGTCTCTGGCAAGGTGAATGTGTTTTTGCTTGGCATTTTAGCTTTGCCGGCATCAGTGGCATTTTATGATGTGGGCGAAAAAATTCCTCGGGCATTCCAAAACCTTTCCGCTTCTTTTATAACCGTGTTTTATCCCAGCATCACGAGCTTGATGGCGGAAGGCAATAATAAAAAAGCAGCATGGATGCTTGAACAATCGTTGCGATTGATTTCAGTTACCATGGCATTTTTTGCACTGGTCGCGGTGCTGTTCAGCAACGAGATTGTCACACTTTTATTCAGCGCTAAATACAGCAGCGCAAGTTCTGTTTTTGCCATTTTGATGATCGCATTCCAGATGAGTTTTTTAGTCCAATTGATGGGATATACTTTAACCTCAGCCGGATTTCCGGGACGCTCACTCATCGAAAACATCGTGAGCGCCATTTTGATCATTGTGGGAAATATCGTTTTGATTCCGATCGTCGGTATCGTTGGAGCTGCTCTGGCAACACTCATTGCCGGCTACATTGCCAATCCTTTGTCAATTTGGCTGTTACATCGCAGCAAAATTAGGATAACAGTTTTGCCTTATTTAAAATCGACCATTATTCTGCTGTTCTGCGCCGGTCTATTCTGGTGGCTCAAACCGATGACTATTATTTTTAGATTTGCAATTTTATCTCTATTTATTGTGATGAATCTCTCAGTATCAACCATCACGCGCGAGGATCTGGCGATGCTATTGCCAAAAGCTGTAGCCAGGAAAATTCGCGTCCTTCAAAAAGTTTAATTCAATTTGGAGCTAAACATGCAAAACCGCACTTTCCTTTGCATATCAAAAAGAGCCTGGGATTCACTATGGGGTGAATCCCAGAAAGTAATGATAAACATCGCAAAACAAAATCGCGTACTATATTTCGAGCCAGGCCGGACGGTTAATCGACCGTTGTTATCAGAAATGCGGCGTAACTTCCCCAACTTTTTTAGGCTAAAGACCCGGATCATTCACGATAATTTGATCGTGATTTCGACTCCATCGAATTTGCCTATTGCGCGTCGACATCTGCCCGGCGCTTTATTGCAAAAGACTACTCCCATGATTACCAGAATAAATAATCAAATTCTTAGCCGACATATTCATTGGGCGATAAAATCATTCAGTGTGAAAGAAGCGATTCTCTGGCTTTATTCACCCTATCACTTCGACCTGGCAGGCAGATTCGGAGAGAAGATTTCTTGTTATCACAATTATGATGAGTTTCCAGATTTTGTCAGCAATATTCGTATAAAAAAGCTGGTTCAGGATTATGATAATCAATTGACCAAAAGGGTCGATCTGGTTTTTTGTACCTCGCGACCCCAAATGGAACGACGGAAAGCCATGAATCCAAATACGCATTTTGTCCCCAATGGGGTCGATTTCGAGCTATTTAATAAAGCGTTGGATCCCAAGTTAGCTTTGCCTGATGACATTGCTAAAATTCCACATCCGATTATCGGCTTTGCAGGCATGATGGCATATCATATTGATGTAGCATTATTATTACGTGTAGCAGAATCTTTCCCGACGTGCTCTTTGGTGTTGGTCGGCCCTGATCGACTGCCAGATACGGATTATCTGAAAAAGTTAAAAGCCCGATCCAATGTCCATTTTCTTGGATTTAAGCCACTGGAAAAACTACCAGAATATATTCAGGCGTTTGATGCTGCACTCATTCCGTATGTCTTAGAAGGGCATGTGCTATCAGTCTATCCACAGAAGTTACTTGAATACCTGGCTGGTGGCAGATCGATCGTCGCTACAGCTATACCAGAGTTAAAGCCATTCAGTTGCCATGTTCGCATTGCTGAATCGAATGATGAATTTATCAACTTGATTCATCATGCATTAACAGACTTTGATGATCAAACGATTCAAAAGCGAGTGGCAGTAGCTAAAGAAAACACCTGGGAACATCGGGTGGAAGATTACTATCGAATTCTGGAGGAGTATGAAAGCAGTCAATCTCGGAAGAAAGCAGCTTGATTCAAAAATTAGGTAATGCGGCAATAAGGTAATTGGGCAATGAGGTAATTAGTTTTTATATAGTCCATTGGGATCATGCCAAAGGCAAATTCGTCTCTGGCGAAGTTCTTTTTTGTTGGTAATTTTCAAATTGATTGGATTTTTCCTTCTTCAATAATTCGTTTTGAAATATGAACCTTACAAATTCTAAATCAACGGTCTCGGCAATAATTGCAAAATCTGCTTTTCTGATTTACCTATTTTTCGTTTTCTTCGGCACATCACTGCCATTCCGGGATCGAGCAACCAGTGTGGACGAAGTTGGGACATCGAATATTGTCAACCAGATCCTGTTTACCAGCTTATTTTTAATTTCATCAATTTGCCTTTTTCCCCGAAGAAAAGAATTATTGCAATTCATCAAAAGAGAAAAATTTTTAACCCTTTTCCTGTTATGGTGTTTGCTCAGTGTTACTTGGTCTGATTATTCCTTTGTTTCCTTTAAAAGATTATTTCAAATCCTGTCATCGGTCACTGTCATTTTAGCTTTTCTATTTCATCTGCATTCGACTGATGAATCATTGAAATATTTCAAAGCTATCCTCTATATTTATATTCCGCTCTCCTTTCTGTCATGCCTGCTAATTCCAGGGGCAATCGATCCTGTTAATTTGACCTGGCGTGGGCTAACGGCACAAAAGAATTGGCTAGGACAGGCAGCAATAGTAAGCATCATCATCTGGTTGTATGCCATGAAGCGGAGTTCGCTGCCAGGCAAATTTATCTCCGGGACATTGTTGATGTTATCCCTGATACTTTTGATCGGTTCGTGGAGCATGACATCGCTCCTGACTTTCGTTTTGCTTGCTTGCCTCTTTGTTTTGTTTTCTGTTGACAAAGTGTTTCGGTCTTTGAAAATCGGCAAAACCTTTTCATTGCTAATAATGATTTCCTGCCTGTTGCTGTTTATTTCGTTATATTATTTGGGCTTTGATCTCATTGCTTCCGGCCTGGATCGTGTTGGAAAAGATACTACCTTTACTGGACGGACTGCCTTATGGATTGATATTTTAAAAATTGCCCAAGATCGTTTGTTGTTAGGCTATGGCTATGGCGGCTTCTGGGTTATCCAGCATGATAATCTGGATCTAATGAGCCTGTATGAAAAATATGTCTGGCTGCCCAACGAAGCGCATCTTGGTTATCTGGATATTTTGATCGAAACAGGCTTTGTCGGTCTGTCGCTATTTATTTTGATGGTCATTTTTTATTTTAAAAATTTGCTTAAATTGAAACAGCCACCATTTGGATTGTGGCTAATTATGGCAGTGCTCATTTTGAATCTGCAAGAGTCCACGCTATTTTTTTCAAAGATATTGACCGGTGAATTATTTCTTTTTGCTTATCTGGTGCTGTATGTTGAAATCATTAATAATGACCATTCGAGAACCCAACTATGCAGGCACCAAGCTGTCAGGATTAAATTTTAAAGAAGTCTATTCAGTGGGATAGCAGTTTAGAGATCAGGAAATTCGTAAGCGTCGAATTTCCGATCTGCAAGCGAACAATTTCAATTTGGATTATTTGAAACATTAACATTTTGGGGAGGATTTGGTGGAATCCCATCATTGGTGAATTCGAACGCTCCTAAATCATAACCATTATTTTGGGGACGGGTGATTCCATTTTTATCTTTATTAAAAGGGGGGAAAAGATTGACTCCCGAATCGATAGCTGGAGAGCCATTTAATAATCTGAAGTCATAGTCAACCAGGTCTCTTAAAAGAGGATCTTCGTTGAGTCCGTTTCGCTCAAAACCCATATTTTTCCATTCCGACCAATTTATGCCAACGTCATTATTAGTCGCAATAATAGCGGACTTCGGTGCAAAGTACAGATTAAAATTTATGTTATCCGGATCGGCTATCGAGCCTTCCAGTTTGACCAGCCAGCCATCCTGCCTATCATTCACCAAAATATTATTTTTAACGATTGAATTTGGAGCATCTTTCAGATAAAGTGTACCCCAGCAGCCACCGACCAATGTGTTGTGATATGCGATTAATTTCGCATTGCCTTCAGAAATAATTGCCAGCGTAAGCAGTGAATTCCCCGTATGAGCGCCGAATACAACATTGTTATAGCATTCGATGATGCCGTAGCAATTGGTCGCATAAATGCCCTGGGCATTATATTCTTTATTATTATCCTGCTCGATAAAATTATTGCAGACCGTGATGCTGGTATCCTGGTACATTTGAATCCCATCGCAATGTTGAGAAATATTTTGATTCGCGATGATAATATGATTGCCTTTATAAATATTATGTGAATTCATCTGGGAATAAATCCCATCGGTTTGTCGATCTATATTGGGTGAGGTTGTAATCCTATTATTGCTGATCGAGCAGTTCCTTGATCGCTGAATAAAAACAGCCCCATGACCTGAAACCGTGAATTGGCAATTATCCACTTCAACCCCTTCAGATTGATCGATGTAGCTGGCTCCGTTTCCAGTGAAATTCCTGAATTCAAGGGATTGAATGCTCACATATTTTCGATTTATAAGAGTAACTCCAGAGCTGATAGTATTGTTACCATCAAAGATTACACCTCCATTATGTCCTTCATTCGATCCCTTTGTGATTACGATAAGCCGTTCCAGTGTGCCATCAGCCTGGATTTCAAGGATGTCATAATAATTTTTTGAAGCGCTGCCACCTGATATAAAGATGGTATCTCCTGGAATAATTTGGCGCCAATTTATCACGCTGAAGCTGATCCAGGCGTTTTTCCACGAAGTGCCGTTATTTTCGCCCGACGCATCTTTATCGACATAATAGGATTCTGCCTGGACAGACGCCACGCACCCAAGTAATAATGCAATGATTACAAAACATTTTTTCATGAACATCCGCTTTTGATTAATCTGTATTCCTATTTTCAATATTTCTGACTGCAAATATCGTTCCTTCGATTTCTCAATAGTGAATCAAGCGATCAACCGAATCGTCAGCGGATAACGATATGGGACGCCCTCATTCGCTTTTACGGCTGCAATAATCGTAAAAATGGGGTCGAAAAATAAAATGGCGATCAGTATCGGAATTCCTATCGCGACAAAACAAAAGATGATCGAGATAAAGAAATAAATGGTCATTGAAATTTGAAAATTAATGGATTCCTTTCCCTGGTCATTCACTAATGGGAATTCATCTTTTTTGATCAGCCAGATAATCAGTGGCCCAAGGATATTTCCCAAAAACGGAATAATAAAAATTGCAAAAAAGCTGAGATGACAAAACATCGCCCAGATTTTTTCGTCACGTGTAGCTGCTGTGGTTTGGGATTCAGTCGTTGAAGTATTTGTATTGTTCATTTTATGCCAATCCTCTTTCGATTCTGATCAGGTGTAACTGCATTATTTAGCCTTCAAAAGGTGAAGTTTTTAACAAGCAATATTCGGTTTTAACTTTCATATCAAACCGAAATTTGGTTTGACAGAATTTCTCTACGCAGAAAAATAATGAAAGTTTTCATCTTGACTGTAATTGGCTAAAATTTGCTTTAATTTTCTAGTCAAATGATTTGTCCAATTCACTGATTACCAAAATTACACAGTAGCCAATTTTTTAGTTTGCTTTTTTAAAAATATTTTGTATTTTAGTTAACAGCTTAAATTCTAGATTTGAAAATTATATAAAATGAACGATAAAGGATGATATATGCAGCAAATTCTGTGGGAGACGGTGTTTAATAAACAATTTGAAAATTTTCTGGATTCTAAGGGAATTGATAAAAACGATGTTACCAGAGTCGATGCTCTAAAACAGCAATTGGTCATCACCCGGCGAGCCAGTTGTCAATTGATGGTTGAAGTGGATGAAAATTGGCAGGATCAATTAGCTAAAATTTTAGAAACTGAAAATGTATGCTGTAAATAAATAAGGAAACAATCATGCAAACTCACATTGGAAAATCCATCCGTATTAACGACATTCTTGGCTCGAAATCGTTGTTACTGGACACCACCATCGCTTCCTGCCTCGGTGCCACGCCCCAATTAGAGGATTTAAAAAGTGTGCTGCAAACATGCAATGCAATTTTTGACGGGATCATTGTCAATCCCGGTCAAATAGAACATCTCTCAAATGAATTAGCTGGGAAAAAACGTGCCGCGCCGCTGGTTCGGGTTGATTGGACCAATGCCTATCGCGATCGGGATTTCTGTCTGCCCGTGCAAGAAGTAAAACGGATCGAAATTTCCTCGGTCGAAGATGTGATGAGTCTGGGCGGGTCGGCGGCTGTCGCCACGCTGCTCATGGGCTTTAGCGATGAATTTGAAGCTGAAAACATCCGCTCCATTTCTCATTTGCTGCGATCGGCTTATGAGCTGTCGCTGCCAGTTTTTATCGATATTCGTCCCATCGGACCGGGGGTGAGTGGCATCAATTTTGAAGACACGATCAAATTAGTCGTTTCATTTATGATGGAAGCTGGCGCGGATGCGCTGATCATTCCTGACTGTAGTCTGGAAACTCTAAAGTTGATCGGGAATTGGTCCACTATCCCGGTTATTATTCGAAGCGAGAAGTTATTTAAACTTGAAGAAGCTAAACAACTTTTTAATCTAAAATTGGCCGGAATTTTATTCAGTGAAAAGGTATTAGTTGGTGATGAATATAAAGAAAAAATTATTCACTTGAAGGCTCACTGAAACAAAGCCAACTTCATTGGGTTCAATTATTAAACCATTAAGCTTTCAAAATTAAACCTGAATTTCTAGAATGAAAATTTTAAAACGTTCGTAATTTCAATGTTTATTTTGGAGTGCATCGACTGTGTCGATGCATTGAATTGACACAGTCAATTCACTCCATATTCTTGAAGAAATTAAGAATTACCGTCGCTAACTCGATTTCAATTTAGAATTTTAGGTTAAATTAGCTGCTTCAAATTGCCTGAAGCAAAGGCTATTCATCAAAAGAACTGGAGGTAAAAGCCATGCATCAAAAAAAGTTTTTTTTAGCCGTTTTAATTTTTGTGTTAATTTTTTCTTCACCCAATTATGCACAAAAATTATCCGTTGGGGCAGGAGGATTTTACATTCTCAAAAACCCAACGATAGACGATGTATTGGGTTATCAGGTAAACCTCATGGTTAAGACTCAGCAACGGATTGCCATGTTAGCTTCTATCGGGCATGTTCAAGAATATGGTGATGAAATTAAATCTGCCTATACGATTCCTTATTCGTTCAAGGATTTGACCGCAGGCGGAAATTACTTATTGGAT
>JAEAME010001220.1_pt1 | contig 18931 bp, 21 predicted proteins | sample 8958731 | NCBI WGS metagenome assembly JAEAME01 (sample SAMN16933194, study PRJNA681113) | bioreactor sludge metagenome | isolation source: anerobic bioreactor sludge (Control) | place: India:Bengaluru | collected 2018-10-24 | reverse complement strand
CAAGTTTTATTCTGTATTTTTCACTTTTAAAAATTAGTTTCGCAATTAACTAATTTAATACATTTATAAAAGACGAAATTTAAAGAAAATTGTTCCATGATTTATTTAAAATTGGTTTATGGAACCTATTAAGTTATTTATAATTCTTGCTACATAAATAAAAACTTGTTATAATTACCTAATGGTAATAAATAACAACATTCTAAACAGTAATAATTTTATAATAATAGTTTTGGAGGAATTAACATGATAAAAAAAGAAGATTTTATTATAAGAACAATTGAACAAAATGATATTGAGTATATACATAGTTTAAGTAACAGTGATTTTAGAGGACAGTTTCAAGAATTTCAATTTGAGTCTAAAAAATCTTTGATGAAACAATTTGAATCTGATGGGATGTGCTCAGATAATTTTCAAATGCTAGTTGTAGAAAAAGACAAATTAATTATTGCACTAATATATATAAGCTTTGTAAGAACTGGTTTAGCAAATATCGGCTTAGTTATTTGCGAAAATCAAAGAGCAAAGAAATTAGGAACAAAAATAACTACAACTATTGTTGATTATTTATTTAATAACTATGACATAAAGAGAATTCAAGCTGATACTGATATTAATAATGTTGCAGCTCAAAAGGTTTTGGAAAAGGCTGGTTTTATTAAAGAAGGTATTTTGAAAAGCTATAGATACCATCATGGTATTTACAATGATTCAATTCTATATGCTATTATAAAGAATATTTAGAATAGAATAAAATTTTTATATTTTTACTATTGACAGAGACACTGTGTCGTCCTTTACAATTATGTAAGAGAGGAGATGAGCGAATGGAAATTATGACAATAAGCGAGATTTCAAAGGCCTTTGAGGTATCTACCAGAATGATTCGCTATTATGAAAAAGCGGGACTGCTTTCAAGTCAGCGAAAAAATGATTATGCATATAGGGTGTATGATGAATTTGCTGTAAGACGTCTACAGCAAATAATTATACTAAGAAAGCTGCGTGTACCTTTAAAGCATATTGCAGTTATTCTAAATGACAAAGAACAGGTACAAGCTTTAAATCTTATGCGAGAGAATCTCTTTGAGCTTGATGAGGAAATAAATGCATTGAGTACAATTAGAGATATACTTAATACTTTTATAACACGCCTTGATGAAAGCATCCGTAAGAAAATTCAGCTTGATATGCTTAAGGATAATGAACTCATTGGAGTCGTTAATGCTCTTAGCCTTTCTAAAAATAATTTAAAGGAGGATCATTCAATGAATGATTTAAACAAAGCAGATGACAACATTCAGAGTAAGCTTAATGTAAGATTAGTATTACTTCCACCATTTACAGTAGCTTCATATCAATACATAGGAGAGAATCCAGAGGATAATGCAGGAGAGATGATGTCTAAGTTTATTCTCGATAAAAAACTTTATGAAATCAAGCCAGATGCTAGAATGTTTGGATTCAATCATCCGTGTCCTACTAGAGATAATGAAGTTTATGGATATGAGGTATGGGTTACAATACCTGAAGACATGGAGGTTCCAGCACCATATGTAAAGAAGCAATTTCCGGGTGGCCTTTATGCTGCTCACCCAATTAGTATTCCGAATTTTCATGAGTGGGGATATTTGCGAAAATGGGTTGAAGAAAACGACATATACACAGCTAATTATAGCGAGTTAGGTGAAGAGATTATGAGCGGCCTTTTGGAGGAACATCTAAACTGGATATACTCTTGTTACGTAGGATGGCCTAAGGATGGAATAGATGGAAAAATAGACTTATTGTTCCCTATAAAAAAGAAATAGCGAAATAATGTTAAACATTGAAAAGCACTTATATGTTTGTATATAAGTGCTTTTTTTATTGTTCTTATGCTGTAAATTTATTCTATAGGATTTGTTTCGTTAAAAATTATATTAGTTGATAGCAAAATATCATTATGATATAATATATTAGCCTTAATTACTAGAAAGGAAGTGTAAAATGGCTTACAAAGATTTACAACACTTTATTAAGGAGCTTGATAAAAGAGGAGAATTGAAAAGAATAAAAACGGAGGTTTCTGCTAATTTAGAAATTACTGAGATTACAGACCGTATTTCAAAGGAGTATGGTCCGGCTTTATTGTTTGAAAATGTTGCTAATTCAAAATATCCTGTTTTGATTAACGCTATGGGAACTTATGAGCGTATGAGCTTATCTCTTGGTGCTGAAAGCTTAGATGAGATTGCTGAAAAAATTGCTAAGTATTTGAATTTAAATAATTATTTATCTATTAAAAAATTGTTTAAAAGCATACCGATATTACTTAGATTATTATATGTATTTCCATTTAAAAAGTGGGGAAGGGGAGCTTGCCAAGAGGTTGTTGAGCATAATGTTGATTTAGATACATTACCGGTTTTAAAATGCTGGCCACAGGATGCTGAAAGATTTTTTACTTTACCACTCGTATTTACTAAGGAGTATAATTCTAAGAAGCAAAATGTTGGTATGTATCGTATGCAAGTTTTAGATAAAACTAGTACAGGAATGCATTGGCATAAGCATAAGGATGGTTCAAGTATATACAGTAGTTATATAAAAGTTAATAAAAAAATGCCTGTTTCAGTTGCTTTAGGCTGTGATCCAGCTATTACTTATGCTGCGACAGCTCCATTGCCTAGAGAGATTGATGAAATGATGTTAGCTGGATGGCTTAGAAAGAAAAATGTTAAAATGGTAAAAAGTATTACAAATGACATCTATGTTCCTGCTAATGCTGAAATTGTTCTTGAGGGCTATGTTGATCCATCAGAAAATTTAGTATTTGAAGGTCCTTTTGGTGATCATACTGGATATTATTCGCTAGCAGACTATTATCCAAGATTTCATGTAACCTGTATAACTCATAAGAGAAATGCAGTTTATCCTGCAACAGTTGTTGGTAAACCTCCAATGGAGGATTGTTATATGGCAAAGGCTACTGAAAGAATATTTTTGCCAATATTGAAGCTACAAATACCTGAAATGGTGGATTTGAACTTGCCTTTTGAGGGAGTTTTTCATAATTGTGCTATTATATCAGTTCGCAATACTTATCCTGGAGCTGCTAGAAAAGTTATGAATTCAATATGGGGTATGGGTCAGATGATGTATACCAAACTTATCATAATAGTTGATGAAACAGTTGGTGTTCAAAATCCAATAGAGGTACGAGATGCTATACTTAATAATGTAAGTGGAAAAGAGCGTTTAGTTTTCTCAGAAGGTGCACTTGATGCGCTTGATCATTCATCTAATTTACCATTGTATGGTTGTAGACTTGGAATAGATGCAACAACTAATGAAAAAGTTAAAGATAGTAACAAAGATAAAATGCCTACATTCAAACTTCTATCTGTAAAGAAAGAAAGAGCATGGCAGGCTAAAGAAGCTATAGAAGATCATATGAAAAACAATGATGATAAATTTGTAGTAGCATTTGATCATGATGTTGACACTAATAATTTATCCTATGCAATGTGGAAATTATTTAATAATATAGATACAAGCAGAGATATGGTGTTTTATGAAGATAAAATAGGAATAGATGCTACTAAAAAACTAAAAGAGGAAGGATTAACACGTGATTGGCCAGAAGATATAAACATGTCTGATGATATAAAAGAACGCGTTGATAAGAGATGGAATGAGTACGGTTTTAACTAAGATTTATAATAAAATCAAAGCTTATGGAAAGTTAGTTATGTTTTCCCATACAATTTTTTCTCTAGGTTTTGCTTTAGTTTCTATGCTCTTAGCAGCAAATGGCTTTCCAAAGCTTTCAACAATATTTTGGATTTTAATATGCTTTTTAGGTGCAAGAACAGGAGCTAATGCAATAAATAGAGTAATCGATGCAGAAATTGATGCAAGAAACCCTAGAACTGCAAACAGGCAAGTGCCTAAGGGCGAAATGAAAAAGAAAGAAATTATTATTTTCACAACAGTGTGCTTTTTAGTAATGCTGTTTGGTGCTTATAAATTAAATTTAATATGTTTAATATTATCACCTGTGGCCTTATTTTTGATGATTATTTACTCATATACTAAGAGATTTACTTTTTTATGCCATTTAGTATTAGGTGTAACCTGTGCTTGTGCTCCAGTTGGGGCTTGGTTGGCTATAACAGGAGAATTATCTTGGATACCTCTCTTAATGGGAGCTACAAATACACTATGGGTTGCAGGCTTTGATGTCATTTATGGCTCACAGGATTATGATTTTGATAAAGCAAATAACTTGCATTCAATACCAGCACAATTTGGAGTTAAGAATGCTTTGAGAATTGCAATGTTATTTCATGTTCTAACAGTTGTATTTTTAGTATTACTTGGTTTGTTGGCAAATAAGCTTGGAGTAATATATTTTGTTGGAATAATTATAATATCAATATTGCTGACAATTCAATATAAAATAGTTTCACCAACAAATCTTACAAATGTTAATATTGCATCATATAGTATTAATCAGCTAGTAAGCTTAACTTTCTTGACATTTGGGCTATTAGATATTATATTTTAAGAGTTAAACGAATAGATAGAAAAATTAAAAATAATTTTTAATTTATTTGATATTAAAAAAGTCTCAGCATAGTTGAGATTATAAAATAATGGAAGGTAAGTATGAAAAAAATTATAGTGGGTTTAACAGGAGCTAGCGGTAGTATATATTTTTTAAAAATAATGGAACAATTAATTAAAGAAGATATGTGCATATATGTTGTTGCTTCTGAACAAGGTAAAAATGTTCTGAAATACGAAACTGGTATAGTGCTTGAAACCCAAATGAAAGCTTGGAAACAAATAAATAGAGAAATACATTTGGAGGATAATAATAATCTGTTTTCTCCTATAGCAAGTGGCTCTTTTGAAGCAGATAAAATGATTATTATTCCATGCTCAATGTCAACATTAGCTGAAATTGCAAATGGTATTTCAAAAACTCTTTTGACTAGGAGTGCTGATGTAATGATTAAGGAGCGAAAAAGGCTTGTTTTAGTTCCTAGAGAGACTCCCTTATCATCAATACACTTAGAAAATATGTTAAAGCTATCTAATATAGGTGTGACAATTTTACAGGCAACACCTGGATTTTACAATTTTCCTAAAACAATAGATGATTTAATTAACTTTGTTGTAGGAAAAGCAATGGATAATTTAGAAATTAAAAATGACAATTATACAAGATGGGAAGGAAAGAAAGAAAATGAATAAAATTATTAAAATTTTAGTAGTACTACTTATAACAATGATGCTATTTGCAGGATGCAGTAAGTATTTTGTTATTGATAAATCAAAAGAAATCGCAAATAAAGAAAAAACAGTAATTCGTATAGGCATGATGTCATCAACAGATGTAATTCCTTATGTCTTAATGAAAGAAAAGGGTATTGCAGATAAATATAATATTGATTTACAATTAGAAGTATTTACTTCTGCTAAGGATAGAGATGCAGCTTTGCAGGCTGGAGAATTAGACGGTGTATTAACTGATTATATAGGAGTAACTATGTACCAAAATGCTGGTTTTGATGTTAGAATAACTGGAATAACTGATGGAGATTACATTTTAGTTGCAGGAAAAAACACTGGAATCACATCAATAAATGATATTAAAAGTAAAAGTATTGCTATATCTGAAAACACTTTAATTGATTACACATTACATTTAATTTTATTAAAAAACAACTTAAAAGCTGATGATGTAGTAAAAGAGATAGTACCAAGAATTCCAGATAGATTAGAGCTACTTCGCAATGATAAGATTGATTTAGGCTTAATGCCAGAACCTTTTGCGACTTTAGCAATAAAGGATGGAACAAAAGTACTTGGAAGTGCTAATGAATTTGGCTTATATCCAGCAGTTTCTGCATTTACAAAAAAATCATTAGATGAAAAATTAGAGGCTATAAAAAATCTTTACAAGGCTTATAATGAAGCAGTAGAGTATATAAATAAAACAGATATCAATGAATATGACGAAATAGTTGTAAAAGCTGTTGGATATCCAGAGGAAATGATAGGTAAACTTGAAAACAAAAAGTTTAGAATTAGCAATCTACCACCTAAGGAAGATGTAGAAACAGCTATTAAATGGGCCACTGAAAGAGGCTTGTGTAAAGAAACTTTAACATATGAACAAATGATTTTTGATGTATATAAATAAAAGATAAAAAGGATAAAAATATAAAAAAACAGCAAATTAATTATAGTAGGAGTTTAATTATGACAGATGGTGTTATTCTTGATAATTTATGCGTAGAATATAAAACAAAAAAGAATAGTTTTCCTGTTATTTGCAACTTATCCTTGCAAATAAGCAAAGGTGAAACCTTGGTTATATTAGGACCATCAGGCTGTGGTAAGTCAACCTTAATTAACACTCTTTCTGGTATTATAGATAGCTACAGTGGAAATATAAGCTTTTCTAAGGATGAAATTAAAAGTAAGTTGGATTGTAAAAAGCACAGGATAGGAATTATACCTCAAAAGAGTGCTTTGCTTCCATGGAAAACAGTAGAGGCAAATTCAGTTTTGCCTCTTTATATTAGAAAAGAAAAGATAAGTTCTGATAATAAAATTGAAGACATTTATGAATCATTAGGTATTAAAGATATATTAAAAAAATATCCATCACAGATAAGTGGAGGACAAGCAAAGCGTGCAGCTATTGCGCAGGCTTTCATACAAAATCCAGACTTGTTATTAATGGATGAACCTTTTTCTGCACTTGATGCTATAAATAGAGAAGAAGCTTGGGAGCTATTTCTAAATATATGGGAAAGAAGCAAGCCAATAACTATTTTAGTTACTCATAGTATAGAAGAAGCATTATATCTTGGTACTAGAATAATCGTAATGGGTGCACATATGGGAGAAATTAAGTATGAGTGCGATAATCCATTCTTTGCTAAGCTAAATCCAGAAGATATTAGCTATTTAAATTTAAAAAATAAACTTCATAGTCAATTGCGAAATGATAGTGGGGTGCAAAACTAATGAATATATTGAAAAAAACTTATACTTTTATTCAAGGCTTCTTATTGGTAAACCTGTTATGGCTTGCAACTTCATTGATAATGAACACAAATATAATACCTAATCCATTGCTTGTTTATAAGAATTTTAATAATATAATAAATAATGGATTATTATTGCATATTTTTTATAGCTTAAAAAGAGTAGGACTAGGATTGTTATTATCTACTGTTGTAGGTCTTTTTATTGGAATACTTATGGCAATATCTAAAAAATGGAACAAAATATTAAACCCAATTGTATATTTCAGCTATCCTATACCCAAAACAGCATTATTGCCAGTAGCTATGATTTTATTGGGCATGAGAGATGGCTCTAAGGTATTGATAATGTTTTTAATTATGGTATTCCAAATTATAGTTGCTGTAAGGGATGCGGTTTTAAAAGTTGATGATACAATGTATCAGATACTAATTTGCTCAGGTGCAAATAAACCACAGATATTAAAGCATGTAATCATACCAGCAATGCTTCCAGATTTATTTACAAGCATGAGAATATCATTAGGAACTGCTGTTTCTGTATTGTTTTTTGTGGAAGGCTATGGAACAAAATATGGATTAGGCTACTATATAGTCAATGCATGGTCAAGAATTAATTACATAGATATGTATGCTGGTATAATAGTTATTTCAGTAATAGGTTTCTTATTATTTGCACTTTTAGATGCGATTTCAGGATATGTTTGTAAATGGAATAATTAGTATATTAAACGATGAGGGGAGTATAGTAAATGAGGTTATTAATACATGATTTAGATGACTTTGAGTTTAAAAATCTATCAAATGATATCAAAGTAATAAATAAAAAAGATGACATTAAAAGCTGTATAGGATGCTTTGGATGCTGGGTGAAAACCCCGGCTGAGTGTGTAATAAATGACTCATATAAAAATATGGGAGAGCTTTTATCTAAATTAGATGAAATAATTATTATTAGTAAGTGCGTATATGGAGGTTTAAGTCCATTTATTAAGAATGTTTTTGATAGAGCTATTTCTTACATACATCCATATTTTGTAATACGCAATAATGAATTGCACCATAAAAGGAGATATAAAAATATTATTAATCTAACAGTATGGTTTTATGGTGAAGATATAACATCAAAAGAAAAAGAAACTGCTAATAGTTTAATGAAAGCAAACGCTGTAAATTTTGATGGGCTTGTTAATCAAATTACCTTTATAAAAAATATAGATGAACTGGAAGTGAATTTAATATGAAAATTGTACTTATTAATGGAAGTCCAAAAAATAAAAGTAGCTCATCAGAGGCTGCTTTAAAGGATTTACAGACATGTATTTCAAAAGATACTGAGATTATTAATTATAATTTTAAGAAACCATTTTTAATTAAAGAGGAAGTTTATCAAAATAGATGGGCAATAAGTATTATGAAAAATTGGTGTGCTAAAACTGGATTTAGATGGGGTCAAGGTGTTGGGATTGGCTGCGGAGGAGCTCTAGCTTCAATGTCAGGCTTAGCCCTTGGTACTGGTCCAAAAAGTAGTATGGGAGCAGCGTTTAAGTCTTTAGCTGCAAACATTCATAACAAGTCACAAGCTAATGATGTTTATTTATCTCTAAATTTTCCAAGATTTTTATATAAGCTTATGGCTGAATTTGGATGGAGGCAATCTATTAAGAAAAATGGACTAAAAGTCAGAGATTTATCTCGAAGACTTTAGTTAAAAATTAATATTAAGTGGGTGCTAAAAGTGAAAGAGTTAAAAACATGGTTTGATAAGGAAGTATATAATAAAGAAATTGAAGTTATGTTTCGAGATTGTGATTGTAATAGGAATTTAAAATTACCTGCAATAATGGGCTATGCATCTGATATAGCTGGTAATGATTATGTAGACAAGGGGATAACACATTATGAAATGGAAGCTGTAAATCAGGTATTCTTACTTGCTCGTTATCATTATCGCTTTTATAGAGTGCCTAGTGAGGGTGAAATAATAACCTATAAAACTTGGGAAAAGGGTGTGGAGAGTGGATATGTATTGCGTGATTTTGAAGTTTTAAATTCTAATAATGAAGTGTGTTTTCTTATATCTAGCACTTGGATAGTAGTTGATCCTAAAACACGTAAGATTGTCAGACCTAAAAACTTCACATTGAGAGAAATTATACCTAGTGATAGAGTATTGGATTGCGAGCCCTGTGGTAAAATTAATTTTGATAATGAAAAACTAAACACATTAGGTGAAAGAGACGTGTTTTATACAGATATTGATGCTAATGGACATATGAATAATGCAAATTATGGAGCTCTTGCACTTGATTTTTTACCAAATAATTTAAGAGATAGAACACTATCTGATTTTTACATAAATTACAATAAGGAAGCTATGCTAGCTGATAGAATTTCATTATTTGGATATCTAGAAAATAATGATTATTACATGATTGGAAGAGTTGGAGATACACTATGCTTTACTTGTAAATTCACACTAAAGGATAATAATAGATATAATTGATTAAGTTATATATAAAGCGAAATTGATTTCGCTTTTTAATATTCTTATATATTGTTAATTAGTTGATTTAGTTATATTATTAAAAAAATAAAAAAAATAAAAAAAATTAAAAAATAACTATTGACAATTGTTCCTTAATAGTATATATTATCATTAAGAGATAAAACTATTCAAGGCAAATATAGTTGCTTTGAAAATATAAATTAAATTTTTGGAGGATTAAAATGAGTAAATTTATTTGTAAAGTTTGTGGATATATGCATGAAGGAGACTCTGCACCATCAGAATGTCCAATATGCCATGCAAGTTCAGACAAATTCACTATGCAATCAAATGTTGGTTTAGTTTGGGCTGATGAGCATGTAGTAGGAGTAGCACAAGGCGTTGATGAAGAAGTTATCAAAGGCTTAAGAGCTAATTTTGAAGGTGAATGTAAAGAAGTTGGTATGTACTTAGCAATGGCAAGAGTAGCACATAGAGAAGGCTATCCTGAAATAGGACTATACTGGGAAAAAGCAGCTTATGAAGAAGCAGAGCATGCAGCTAAGTTTGCTGAATTACTAGGAGAAGTTTTGACTGATTCTACTAAGAAAAACCTTGAAATGAGAGTAGCAGCAGAGAATGGAGCAACAGCTGGAAAGAAAGAATTAGCAACACTTGCTAAAAAATTAAATCTTGATGCAATTCATGATACAGTTCATGAAATGGCAAAGGATGAAGCAAGACACGGCAAAGCTTTTGAAGGTTTATTAAAAAGATATTTTTCATAAGAAATAAGATGTGACATGATGAAGATTAAAAAAAGAAATACAATACAAGGACAGCTTGTATTAGATGCAGTTAGCCAACTTGGTAATCATCCAACAGCTGATGATGTATATAATCATGTTGAAAAATTATATCCAAATATTAGCAAGGCAACGGTCTATAGAAATCTAAACTCTTTAGCAGAGGATGGACTATTATTAAAAATTTCAGTTCCAGATGCAGCTGACAGATTCGACCACACATTAGATAAGCATTATCATATTAAATGCATGATATGTAAAGAGTTTATGGATTTGAATATAGCTTATATGCATGATTTGGATGATAAGGTATCAGAGTTGACTAAATATAAGATATTGAGTCATGATGTTGCATTCAAAGGAATATGTAAAAAGTGCCTTAATAAAGCATAATAATTAAAAACTAGTATATGAAATTATATATAAGATTGTTAAGTTTACTTAATTGACTAATACTATAATTTCAATACTAGTTTTTTTAATAATAAAGCATTATAATAATTAAAATTAATGGCTAAAAATAAAGTTTAAATATTAAAATTCATTATACTTTTTGCCATAATTATGCTATAATATTTAAAGATATAAACTGAGTATAAGTTTATAAGGCCTATAGAATATTATTATATATAAGAAAGGATTGTAAAATGAAGAAATTTTTATTAGAATTCAAAGAATTTGCTATGCGTGGAAATGTAATTGACATGGCAGTAGGTGTTGTTATAGGAGCGGCTTTTAAAGCAATAGTTGATTCATTGGTGGCAGATATCATTACACCATTTATAGGTTTGTTTGCTAATCAAGATTTAAGCGACAAGGTATTTATGATTAAAGATGTAGCTATTAAATATGGTTCATTTATATCAGCTATTATTAATTTTGTATTAATGGCCTTTGTTATATTTAGTATAATTAAAATGCTTAATAAGCTTAAGAATCATAGTAAAAAAGAGGTAGTTGTACAGGCTGAGGTAACTACAAAAGTGTGCCCATATTGTTTAAGTGAGATTCCACTTAAAGCTACTCGTTGCATGCATTGTACTTCAGTTTTAGAAAAATAGTACAAGCCTTTTAGATAAATAGAATTTTTGGAGGAAAAACAGTATGAAAAAAATAATGATTTTATTAGTTTTAATTATATTGTTTACAATGTCAGCTTGTGTTGATGAAAGTGTATCACCTGTTGCTGTCACGCCAAATGCTGTTGTAGTTGATCTAGTTTCTTCTGATAAGATAGCAGCAATTGAGGATGAAAAAATAGTCAAAGAGATTACAGCTATGTTTAATAAATTAAGAATGAAAAAGGTAGAAAAGACTGTTGATCAATCAACACTTGTTAATATTGTTTTCTATAAGGATAAAAAAGAAATATCTGTTTTCTCTGTTGATAAAAATGGTGTATTATATCTATATAGGGATGATAGCAATATATACAAAATGACTAATAGAACTATTAATTATAAGCGTATTTTAGAAATTTTTGAAGAGTATAAAAACACAGATAAATAAAGCATGTTAAGGCTATATAAAAAAATTGGGGTGTTATAAAACATCTCAACTTTTTTATATAGCCTTTTATATATTTTTACTCTTTAATCTTAATATTAGAAATATCAGTACCAACATTCATTGAATAATTTGTGTCATAGATTACAAATCCAAGCTTTGAATTTGGTGGTTTTTTGAGGTTTTGTTTTTTTGTATAGTCAATTTCTACTAAGCTATTAGCTTTTCCTTTACTATAAAATGCGGCAAGTGTTGCAGCTTCTATGTATTCTATATCTTCTAGCTCATCACCATTAGTTTTTATAACAACATGAGAACCAGGTATGCCTTTAGCATGGAACCAATAATCATCTTTTTTAGCATGCTTAAATGTTATTAAATCATTTTGAATATTGTTTTTTCCAACTAAAATTTCATGTCCATGAGAAGAAAGATACACTAGAATATCATTTTTAACCTTATTTGAGCCCTTTGGTGCTTTATATTTCTTAATAAAGCCTTCTTCTGCTAGCTCTTCATAAATTTGTTCTAAATCATCAGTAGTTTGACATGTTTCTATACTAAATAATATGTTTTCTAAGTATTCAATATCTGAACTAGTTGATTCTATAAGCTTTAATAATTCTTCTTCAGCAGATTTAAGTTTGTTATATCTTTTATAATATTTTTGCGAATTTAAAGATAAATTATTAAGCTTTGGATCTAATGGTATAGTAATTTCATTTTGTTCGGGGTCATAGTAATTAATAACTGTAAGCTTGTTGTCTTCATAAGGCACATGAAGATTTGATATTATTAAATCTCCATATACTTTATACTTTTCTCTATCCTCTGCACTTAGTAACTCATTCTTTTGTTTCTCTAGTTTTTTCTTATCTCTATCAAGCTTAGTGTTAATGCTTTTTAGTAAGTTTGATACCTTTTGATTAATTCTATTTTTATTATCAAGCTCATAGTAGTACACATCAAGCATTTCACTGATAGTAGAGAATTCTTGCTTATTGCAATTATTGTAATAATTGATTTTTAAGCTATGAAAATCATAAACACTGTTATCTGAATTACTATATATAGCTGGTGATATTTTTCTGCTTTTAATTAATGCTATTATATCTTCAAATCCATCGCATAGTCTATCTAAAGCATTTTCAGATAATTCTGCTAAACTTAGGCTTTCATTTGTATTGCTAATATAACATATTTCCTTGCTTAAAAGAGGACTAAAGCCAACAAAGTTTTTATATAAAAAGCTATATATCAAAGTACCTTTATTTGTGTTGTTTATTGCATTTATAAAACCAGCTCTATCTGTATCTAATGGATTAAGCTTTAACTGAGAAGGTGGCATTTCATAAGGAATACCTGGATAAACCTGCCTTACGCTGCTCATTGTTTCAGAAACTCGTTTTATTGAATCAATAATTATTCTGCTATCATAATTAATAAAAATAATATTGCTATGCTTTCCCATCATTTCAATAATCAATGATTTTTTTACTGTAGTTCTCAGTTCATCCTTGCACTCAAATACTATTTCAATAGCTCTATCAAGCTCTTGTTGCTTTATGTCTATGATATTTGAACCAGATAAATGCTTTCTTAAAAGCATGCAAAACATAGGAGCCTGTTCAGGATTCTTGCGTGATTGAGTAGTAAAATGAATCCTAGGACTACTGCTGTTTGAAGTTAATAGAAGCTTGTAATTCTCAGAGTTGTTTCTAATATTTATAATTAGTTCGTCTTTTTCAGGTTGCTGCACTTTATCAATGCGTCCGCCTATAAGCTTACTTATAAGTTCATTTTTTATACTATTTAAAACAATACCGTCTAATGCCATAATAATTTCCGCCTTTACAATTAATATACCTATTGTACACTATAATTTGGAAAATATAAATAAAAATTTTTATATAGGATTTTTATATTGGAAAATTAGCAATAATATCCAAATTTTAATTGTTATTTATTTAGTTTTAAATTATAATGATTTTAACATAATTATTAATCATAAAGTTTAAACATCATATCAAAAGCTATAAGATAAAATCAAATTTAATTTAAAACGGGGGATTGACACATGATGATAGCAGTTTTTTCGATGATTGAAAATGAACAAGAAAGAAAAAAATTAGAAGATTTTTATGAAGAAAATAAGTATTTTTTATTACATTATGCAAAGAAAATTACAAAGAATCAAGAAATGGCAGAGGAAGCAATTCAGAATGCTTTTGTTTCTATTATAGAGAAAAAAGAAAAATATTTAGAACTAGAATGTAGGGATTTACTTCGCTCAACCGTTATAATAGTAAAGAGAAAATGTATTGATATTTTTAGAAGCAATAAACAGTATTCAGAAAAATTAGTTAATAAATTAAAAGAAGAAGCAAAGGATATAGATGATATGTATGAGCCAGCTGCTGATGAAAAGATGATATTCATATCTGAGTATGAGCTTATTCGCAAGCATATGAAACAAATCGATGAAGTGAGCAGCTTGGTATTAGAAATGAAATATATTGAAGGAAAAACATACAAAGAAATAGGAGAGGAGCTTGGGATGACAGAGAAGCATGTTGATACAAAAATTATGCGTGCAAAAGAAAAGGTTCGTAAGCTTGTAGAAAAGGAGTTGAACTATAATGAATAAAAACCAATTAAATGATGTAGTTTTTGAAGCCTTATTTCGCCAAGCTGTAATAGATGAATTTGAAGAAGAAATTAAAAGGAGACCATCAAATGAAGAATTAATAAGTATATACACATTTTCTCAAAAGTTCGAAGTTCAAATGAAAAATTTATTTAAAAAAGACAACAGAAAAGTACTTATTAATAAATTTATGCTATATACAAGAAAGGCAGCAGTAATCTTACTAATATTATTTGGATGCTTATTCTCCATTTTACTCCTTAACAAAGAAGTTCAAGCAACAGTCAATAAGATAATTATTGAAATATATGAGAAGTTTAATTCTATTATTTACAAAGGTGAAAAGGCAGATTTTGAAGAAAAGGATTGGATTTTGAGTTATCTTCCACAAGGATATACTGTAAAAAATACTGAAAAACTTGGAAATGGAATAATTATAGATTATGAAAATGATAATAAAAATATAATAACATTCACATATTCACCAAATATCGGTTCTACAAACATTTCCATAGATAATGAAAACCATGAAATAATTAAATATAAAATATTGGGTGAAGAAGCATACTGTGCAATTACAAAAAATAGTAAATTTGATAATATGGTTGTATGGGATAAAGAAAAATATATATTTTATCTAAGTGGAAAAGAAGATATAGATGAATTAAAAAAAATGGCAGAATCATTAACAGAAAAATAATTTAAAAAATATTTTAAGTTTCTTGTAGGGAAAATATCTTTTCAAACGTTATATAGGTAAGAGCCAAAAAAGCTCTAATAAAACCGAAAGGACGTGGAACAAATGAAAATTAAAAAAATAACAATTTTTTTTGCAGTACTAATGCTAATTTTAAATCAGAGCATTTCTGTATTTGCAGAAACAATCCCTATTGCTAATCAATTGAATATAAGGAGAGATATTAGTCCAATGTGGGATAACACAAGTAATTTGAAACTTAATTTATACTTTACAGGTGATAATGCAGAGTGTGTAGGTATAATTAAAGGAGTTTCTGGAACTTCAAACATATCTGCAACATTCACATTAGAGCGAAAAGGATTATTCGGGTGGGCATTTGAAAATTCATGGACAGATAACGCAAATGGAGAATCTCTTTCGTTCTACAGAACAAAGACTGTTTCGAAAGGAACATATCGCCTTAGTGTTACAGCAAAAGTAACAGTAGATGGAGTAACAGAAACAGTAAGCACTTCAGTGCAAGCAACGAATTAATTAATAAAATTATAAAAAAACTAGGAGGATTTCATGAATAATATAATGAAAAAAGTTATAGTAGTATTAATTATATCATTACTATCTTTTAATTTTAGTGTTAATGCACAAAATACAGATGATAAACAAAAAAATATGAATATAAAAAACGAATTGATTTTATCGCTTTCCATAGGTAAAGGTGATGGTAAAGTTGCTTATTCTGATTATGTTATAGATAGTGAACGCTTTGGACCTGAGAGTTTTGCTATATTTGATAAAGCTATATATTTTTTAGATAGTGTAGAAAATCAAATAGAGATATTTGGTTTTGACTCTAAACATATTAAGACAATTGAGCTTCCTGATGAAGAATCTTTTTATGATATGGAAGTTGTCAGTTCAGATGAAATAGTATTATTGAACTATAAGGGTGAAGTAATAACGATAAACTCATTAGGAGATATTCTAGGAAAAGTAAGAATCGACTTAAAGCATGAATCAGATATTAATTATCAAACACTATATAAAAGCAGAAACAATGAAATTAAAGTTAAAGATATAAATAGAAAAAATGAATATAATATTAATTCAAAAGAAAAAAATAATCAGGTTGATGGAATAAAAATTATAGCAAATGAATGTGATAGTTTAAATCAAACATTTAATCACAATAATAAGATAATTAAAATAAAATATAAACATTCTGCTGGATTAACATATCCTTTAAAATCTATAAACGATAGGGAAATACTATTTTTTGAAGAAGAAGTATTGTTGGGTAAAGGAATTTATACTGAAGGTAGAGTAAGCAAATATAATACAGGAATAAGAACATCTATGGCATTATTAGAGCCAGTTTTAGATGATGAAACAATTCCGAATAAATATATTTATTGTACAGATAATGGAGAAGTATATCAAATGGTATGTAAAAAAGAAAATATAAATATATACAAATTAGTTTTTACAGACTATGAGAGGACTAAAATTGATGATAAATTGGAAAACGAAGTTTTTGATAAATTAAACAATTCTCTGTCTAATAACATTTTGGGAACATATACAACTAGAGAAGAGATTGCTGAACTTGCACTTTTTCAAGCAGGGACATTATATGATTGGAGTTGGGAGTTTGATTATGATATTCACGTTTCTCCTAACAATGATTATTGTACACCACCTAAACATTTAGATCAATCATCTGAAAGTGGTATAGTTACAGGAATTCCGTATAAATGGGGTGGATTTGATACTATGAATATATTTCTAGATAAATTAGAAAATGGTAAAACAGCAGGAGATATAAATGATAGTAGTGTTACTTCATATACAACGGGAATTGACTGTAGTGGTTATGTAGCAAGATCATATAGATTTAGCTTTAAATTAGGAACATCTACTATTCCGTCATATTTTGATAGTACAACATATAGTGACTTACTAACAGGAGAGATTGCAAATCGTAATGGATATCATGTTTTTATATTTGGGTATTACGAAACAGAAAATGGACAAAATGTAGGGTGCACAACCTTAGAATGTACAACTGATGGAAATATAAACGCGACTAAGCCATGGGTGAGGAGTTTACGAGAAATGAATTTATATACTCCTATGAAATTAAAGGAAAATTACTATAAAAATTTTGATTATTAGAAAAATATTATTTAAGTAAAATTTACCATAAGAATTTTTGAAAGTCAAGCGGAAAAAAATGAAAGATCTAATATTTTTCATAATTATTTTGCTTGACTTTTAAGGAGCTATTTTAGATAAAAATATAGAATAAGTAAACGAAATATAAATAAGCATTTCGGTTCAAGAAAATTATTAAATATAATAATTTTAGGTAAAATAAACCTAAAAAACCAAGAGGACTTATGAATGATATAATGAAAAAACTTATAATAGTATTTATCATCTTATTTTTACCTTTTATTTTTATTATTAATATGCAAAATGCAGATGATAAACAAAAAAATATGAATATAAAAAACGAATTAATTTTATCACTTTCCATAGGTAAAGGTGATGGTAAAGTTGCTTATTCTGATTATGCTATAGATAGTGAACGCTTTGGACCTGAGAGTTTTGCTATATTTAATAAAGCTATATATTTTTTAGATAGTGTAGAAAATCAAATAGAGATATTTGGTTTTGACTCTAAACATATTAAGACAATTGAGCTTCCTGATGAAGAATCTTTTTATGATATGGAAGTTGTCAGTTCAGATGAAATAGTATTATTGAACTATAAGGGTGAAGTAATAACGATAAACTCATTAGGAGATATTCTAGGAAAAGTAAGAATCGACTTAAAGCATGAATCAGATATTAATTATCAAACTCTATATAAAAGCAGAAACAATGAAATTAAAGTTATAGACATGAATAGAAAAAATGAATATAATATTAATTCAAAAGAAAAAAATAATCAGATTGATGGAATAAAAATTATAGCAAATGAATGTGATGGTTTAAAACAAACATTTAATTACAATAATAAGACAATTAAAATAAAATATAAATATTCTGCTGGACTAACATATCCTTTGAAAGCTATTAACGACAGGGAGATACTTTTTTTTGAAGAAGAAGTATTGTTGGGTAAAGGAGTTTATACCGAAGGTAGAGTTAGCAAATATAATAGAGGAATAAGAACATCTATGGCATTGCTAGAGCCAGTTTTAGATGATGAAACAATTCCGAATAAATATATTTATTGTACAGATAATGGAGAAGTATATCAAATAGTATGTAAAAAAGAACAAATAAATATATACAAATTAGTTTTTACAGATTATGAGAGGACTAACATTGATGATAAATTGGAAAATGAAGTTTCATTATATAATCATAAGAAGTATTATGATAAATTCTATAAATAAACATACTGTGCAATTACAAAGAACAGTAAATTTGATAATATGGTTGTATGGTATAAAGAGAAATATATATTTTATCTAAGTGGAAAAAAAGATATAAATGAATTAAAAAAAATGACAGAATCATTAACAGAAAAATAATTTAAAAAAATTTTAAAATTCTTGTAGGGAAAATATCTTCTCAAACGTTATATAGGTAAGAGCAAAAAAAGCTCTAATAAAACCGGAAGGTCGTGGAACAAATGAAAATCAAAAAAGTAGTAATTTTTCTTGTAATACTAATGCTAATTTTAAATCAGAGCATTTCTGTATTTGCAGAAACAATCCCTAT
>JAEAME010001217.1_pt1 | contig 18991 bp, 15 predicted proteins | sample 8958731 | NCBI WGS metagenome assembly JAEAME01 (sample SAMN16933194, study PRJNA681113) | bioreactor sludge metagenome | isolation source: anerobic bioreactor sludge (Control) | place: India:Bengaluru | collected 2018-10-24 | reverse complement strand
ACTACCCGTACATTTCCCGCATTGGATACAGGTTAACACCCTGGTCTGGGCTTGGCTTATCATATTGTACCTCTTTGAATGCCTTTATATGTCTTTATGTAAGTCTGTCGCATTTTCTGAAAGTTTTACTCCAAGTAAAGCAATTTATATACCATGGTTAACCCTTAAAAACCTCAATAAAAACGTTCTATTCAAATAATATTCCTTCGTGATCATTTATATAATATGTTTCTTTTGGATACAGTTGATTCGTTTCAATGCATTGTCCTGAATACTCAAATTCATCAATGTCATATCTTAATCAGCTCTTATGGTTTTCTTTTGAGAAGAATTTGCCCAGCAATGTCTTCGCTTCTTTTGATGAAACTGTCAGTGCACCAAGGGCAGATTCCAGGGCTAACCCGTTATCAAGTTCGCGGCTGATTTCATTCAACAGTTCTAATTCCAGCCTTACTGCAACAGGACTCAGTGCAGCAAGGTTTTGTGCCCATTCCTTGGCCCTCACCTTGACGTGGTTCTGTTCGACAACCTGGTTTACCAGCCCAATTCTGCAGGCCTCATTTCCATCGATTATCGAACGAAAGAGAACTAGCTCCGCAGCTTTTGTATGACCTATGGTTCGAACCAATCGTTCTGTTCCGCCAAAGGCCGGTATTATCCCGAGGCCAAGTTCCGGAAAACCCATTCGTGCGTCTGCTGATGCTATTCTGAAAGTGCACGACAAAGCAAGCTCTAATCCACCACCCAACGCAGCACCGTTGATTGCTGCAATAGAAGGCCTACCAAGATTTTCAAGCTTGTTAAAAACGGATTGTTGAAATCGCGAAGCCGACCATCCTTCAATAGAATCAAATGAGAGAAGATCATTAATATCCGCACCTGCCACAAAAGCAGAGCCTGCCCCGGTAATTACGACGGCTCTCACATCATTATCAATAGTGACCATATCAAGAACGTTGTTGAATGCTCGGAACACGTTCAGGTTCAAAGCATTCTTGACCTCAGGACGGTTGATAGTGATATGTCCGATAGGGCCATCTTTCTCATAGAGCACAATTTTGTCTGTCATCGTATCTCCTTAATCCCCATATCGTTCTATAATCATCGCCGTAGAGGGGCCACCACCACCGCATAGAGACGCACCTCCGTACCGAGCACCACGACGGTGCATCTCATGTACCAGAGAGACGAGAAGCCTGGCGCCGGTCATTCCCACAGGGTGACCCAGTGAAATACCACCGCCGTTGATATTCATTTTGTCCAACGGAATTTTTAACTCCCGATTGCACCCGATAATCTGTGCAGCAAACGCTTCATTGAGCTCCCAATAGTCGATATCTTCAACCTTCAGGTTGGCGAAGTGAAGTGCCCTTCTCACAGAAGGGACCACACCCATGCCCATAATTTTGGCATCAACAGCAGCGTTGGCTGTGGAGACCACCCGGGCAAGGGGCTTTATGTTTAACTCCTTGGCCTTGTCAAGAGACATCATTACAAGTGCTGCAGCCCCGTCATTCAAGCTCGATGCATTGCCGGCAGTAACAGTCCCGTCCTTGATAAACGCCGGTTTCAGCCTTGCTAGATCTTCCATAGTGAGGCCCTGCCGGGGATGTTCATCCGTGTCAAACATCTTTGTTCCTTTCTTCATTTTTACCTCAACGGGAATAAGTTCGCTTGCCTGGGTTTTTTTGTTAATACTCTCACAAGCACGATGATGGCTCATAAGAGCAAACTCATCCTGCTCTTCCCGGGATATGTTGAACATCTTCGCGATATTCTCCGCAGTCTCTCCCATGTGGATATTATAGAAGGCGTCCATAAAACCGTCGCTGAACATACCATCAACCAGTTGCCGGTTACCCATCTTGAATCCATCACGGGCACCCATGAGAAAATAGGGCACGTTGGACATGCTTTCCGAACCAACGATAGCTCCTGCCTCCACCTTGCCAAGGAGGAGTTCCTGGTACATGATCTCGGCAGCCCTCAGAGAAGATACGCACTGCTGGTTTACCGTACATCCCACGGTCTCCCAGGAACAACCAGCATGGATGGCGACCTGCCTTCCCGGATTGGGTCTTGCTCCTGCTGCATCGGGACAACCGAGCACCACCTCTTCGATAAGTTTGGGATCCACTTTAGCCTTCTCCATGGCTGCTTTGAGAACGATGACACCGAGTTCAACACAGTTGAAATCCTTCAGTGAACCAAGGAGATCACCGACCGGTGTTCTTGCTCCGCTCACTATAACTACTTCTTTCATGATGGTCTCTCCTCTATCAACGATTGAAAAATCAAGTTCGCTTTCATTTGTTTACTACTCTTGCTACACCGCCCCCTTCAAAAGGCAATTGCTTCAATAACATAATTTCTTCTCTAAAAAGTAACCTGTCCTTTGACAAGGTGGCGTCCGATTACAAGTTTTTCTACCTCTTTAACTCCCTCGTAGATCTCAACGATCTTGGCGTCACGGTAGAAACGACTGATATCATACTCGTCGATATATCCATAGCCGCCATGAAGCTGCAAGGCATCGTCCACTACCTTCACCCCTACCTCAGCCGCGTACCACTTCGCCATTGAGATGAGGGCCGGTTCGATCTCTCCTTTGTCCACTTTCCAAGCCGCTTTATAGGTTAGATTACGGGCAGCCTCTGTCAGCGTTGCCATTTCTGCCAGTTTCACCTGAACAAGCTCACTTGCTGAGAGAGTTTTTCCAAAAACCTTTCGCTTTTTAGTATGTTTGAGGGCCATTTCCAGGGCACCTTGGGCAATACCTACTCCCTGAGCAGCAATGTAGGTGCGGGATCTGTTAAAGAAAGCCATAAAACATTCAAACCCTTTCCCCTCTTCCCCTATCAGGTTCTCTTCAGGCACCCATACATTACTGAATGTTATTTCTGCAGTATCATGGGCCCTGATACCAAGTTTACCGTGTATTTTATTTCGCTCGATACCGGGTCTATCGCCGTCAATAACAATTACACTGTGTCGTCCCGTTTTTGAGGAAGAGTCTGGATTAGTAAGACAGAGGGTAACAAAAAAATCGGCATAATCACCGTTTGATATGAACATCTTGGAACCATTAATTAGATATCCGCCATCCTGTTTTACGGCTTTTGTGGATACTGCTAGTACATCGCTTCCTGCATCGGGTTCAGTCGCCGCAACAGCACCAATCTTGCCTCCTTTGCATACAGCCGTAAGGTAACGTTCTTTCTGCGCTTCTGTGCCGAAAAGGAGTATCATCTCGCTGCCAAAGGACATGCACGTGATCGCATTCGCACATCCGGGGTCCACGCGCCAGAATTCTTCCATTACAAGACATGATTCCAGGAATCCCATACCCATTCCACCGTACTTCTCATCAACAAACACACCGACAAACCCCAGATCACGAGCCTTATGGAGAAGGTTCATATCGGTCTTCTCTAGCCGGTCACACTCCTGAGCCACCTTTGGAAACTCGCCTTCCGCGAACTCCCTTGCTGCCATCTTTATATCTCTTTGGGTTTCTGATAATTGAAAATCCATGACTTCCTCCTGTGTGGTGTGCTCCTTTCATAATGGAGCCCTGAACCACGTGGCTATTGCAAATGCACTGCTGTCCTATGCGTTTACGCTGCTCGATTTGGTTTTTTCTTCATCCACAAGAACGCGTCTCAATACCTTACCAGCAGCGCTTTTCGGCAGTTCATTTCTGAACTCAATAAAATGCGGCCTCTTATAGGCTGCCATATTATCTTTGCACCAATTTAGTATCTCCTCTGCTGTCACCTTTCCCACGTAATCTTGTTTCAGGATGATGAAGGCCTTTGGCGATTCACCACGATATGGATCGTTGACACCTATCACGACAACTTCTTTTATAGCAGGATGGCGATAGAGGAGATCTTCAACGTCGGCTGGAAACACGCTGTAGCCGGAACATTTAATTAATTCCCTACTGCGACCAAGGAGTTTTATGTATCCCTCCTCATCCATGATACCAAGGTCGCCGGTGTATAACCATCCGTCTCGGAACATCTCTGCTGTCTCTTCCGGTTTATTCCAATAACCAAGGGCGATAGCGGGGCCCTTCATGATTATCTCGCCCTCTTCATTTGCCGGAAGTTCCCGGGTTCCGGTTTCCTTGTCCATAATCTTTATGTCGCTGGTTTGGGGAATACCCAGAAAACCCAGTTTGTATCCATGCAGGGGAGTGATCGCGCCTCCCTGGGCAAGGCTTTCGGAAAGTCCATAGCCTTCACCAACTATTGCATTTGGGCACAACTCCTTCATCTGCCTCTGCAATTCTACGGATACTGACGAACCACCGGTCCAGAGAAACCGAAAGGAACTGAAGTCGTAGTCTTTGATATTGGGCAGGTTAAGGAGGGCAATAACCATGGTCGTTGCGGCTACCCAGCCTGTCGTCCTATACCGGGTAATAGCACGCGCTACCGTATCAGGGATAAATCGTGTTAAAATGAGCGTTTGTCCGCCCGAAACCAGATGGGCGCACATCCCCTGTATCTGGCCCATTATATGAAAAAATGGTGTCACCCCGAGATGAATATCATCCTCCCGATGACGGTACCATTGCATGGCAGAGACAGCGGCGCAAGCCAAACCGTAGTGATTGACAACAGCGCCCTTGGGAGTACCGGTCGTACCCCCTGTATACTGAAACAGGGCAAGATCCTTTTTCAAGTCATCAACCCTGCAGGTTGGGGTTGCTGCCGACGTTTCAAGAAGCGTGATAAAATCTATGGTTTGGACAAAGGAGCGCTTGGGCTGCTGCATATCAGGAGATACGGGAAGGGTTGGAGTATCGGGGAGGTAGTCCTTTAACGAACCTATGATCGCATGCTGTAGAGTCGTTTTCGTTCGTATCCTTTCGACCTCACTATAGAGATAATCAACTCCGATTAAGATAGTGGCGCCCGCATCATTGATCTCATACTCAAGTTCCGTATGCTTGAACATGGGGTTGAGTGGAACGGCAATTCCTCCGGCTCGCTGAATCCCAAAATATGAAACCACGAACTGGGGACAGTTATCCATATGGATCGCAACCCTGTCGCCTTTCTTTAGCCCAAGCCCGATGAGCCCGTTGGCCATCCGGTCTATCATCTCATTCATTTCATAATAGGTAAAGATCCGTCCATAAAAGTTCATCGCTGTAGCTTCAGGGGTACGGTCTGCCCATTCCCTTACATATTCACTAACAGGTTTTTCTACTTCGATCTGTTTTGGAACCCACATTGGCCATACTTTGTACCATCTTTTCTCCATCTCAATCATTCTCCTTAAAGTATGTCGTTAGCATGTGTCGCTTTTTTCTCAGCGACTTCGCAGATCATGATCATCCTCACCTGCCCATTAACGTGTAGGGCAGCCACGTAGCAATCTCCGGAAAAATAAAAAGAAGGATCGCCGTTACAATGAAGCTCGCAAGGAAGGGTATAACACCTTTGTAAATAGTGCCGAATGATTCCCCTGTGATGTTTTTGACTACAAAGACACAAAGAGCAACGGGCGGTAAAATGCTCCCGACCATAATAGTCACCCCCACCATAATTCCAAACCATATTGGGTCATATCCGAGGTTCTGAACTGCCGGAAAGAGAATTGGCGTTGCAAGGATCATAAATGCCATGTCGTCAATAAATGAACCTCCCAGAAGATAAAACAAGAAGATAATTATCATGATTACCGTTTTGGGGAGGGGGAGGCCGGCAAGCCAGCCGCCTGCGATTTGCGGGATTTCGGTTATGGCCAAAAAGTGCCCGAGCACAGTCGAACAGCATATGAGAAAGAGGACCATAATAGAACCTCTCAAAGACTCATCGACTGACTTAACAAAATTCTGGTAGCTCAATCCCCTCTTGACCAAGGCCAGAATCAATACTGCTATGGTCCCAATAGTGCCGGATTCCGTGGGTGTGAAGATACCAGACATAAGACCGCCTATAACAATGATAAAAATAACTACCACTGCAATAAAGTCGGGGAGTGCCTTCACCTTTTCGCGTAAGGGAAATATCGCAGTGCTTTTTGGTCCCAAGGCGGGATCTATTTTGCACCATATATAAATAATCCCTATAAAGAAGAGAGAGATCAACAGGCCGGGGATGATCCCTGCGAGGAAAAGTCTTCCAATAGATTGTTCTGTCATGATACCGAATATGATCATAACAACACTTGGCGGTATAAGAATCCCAATAGTTCCAACGCTCGCTACAACCCCCGTAGAAAGCCTCTTGCTGTAGTTGTATCTCGTCATCTGGGGAATAGCGACACTCGAAAAGGTAGCAGATGTGGCAACGGTAGAACCGCACATGGCCTTAAACAATGTTGCAGCAACGACAGTCGCCATTGCTAGACCACCTGGTATGCGCCCAACGAGTTTATACACCGCGTCGTAAAGACTTTGCGCAATCCCCGCGTTGAAGACTATCTGACCCATGAGCATAAAGAGGGGAATAACCGTTAGGCTATAGGCGGAGAATGTATCCATAAAATCGTGTGCCAAAAGATTAAATGCAGAATCAAACCCCGAGAGCAGTGCATACCCTACAACCCCTGTTATGGCAATTCCGAAAGCCAGTTCAATACCGGTTAGAAAAAAAACAAGGAGAAAAATGCAGGCAGCAATACCCAATGTGATTTCATTCATGTCGTCCTCCTCAATGCGCCCCATACCTCAAAGACACAAACAATACACTGAGCAAGACAGCTTAATGCAAGGGCGAACACAACAGGATAGAACGGAACCTTTAGCGACATGGTAACCGTTTTCGTTGCTATGAGGTTCAACCCCATGTCAACGAAATACCAGGAGGCGATGAGAAACAAGATAAATACCAGAAGCCTTGTAAAAATTCGAAATGTTTTTCGCGTTCTTTGTGACACTTTATCGACAACAAGATCCACTGCTACATGGGCACCCATTAGTGAAGACCTAGGCAGAGAAAAAGCTACGGCAGCTACCCCCAGAAAAGAAACCAGCTCGTAAGTACCTACTATAGGTCTGCCAAAGTAGCGAAGTATGACGTCGAGGAGCGTTAATCCCGCCATAAAGATCAGAATAATCCCGGCGATGACCATCATACAGTTCGTTAACAGCCTCACAAATCTCACCATAGTTTCACCCTTAACTTTCTTATGGTCCGGCCAGAAAATTCAACTCTGACCGGACACATCTCATCGTTCTAAGATCGACAAGCCACATCAGAAGGTCTTTTATGGATTTGCTTTAAGCCAATCGCGACAGAACTTTAGAGCTTCTTCTCCAGGCAAGCCTTTTTCTTTCATATTCTTCACGTACTCATCAAAGAGCGGTTTTACCAATTCCTTTGATTTGTTTGCTTCCTCGGGTGAGATCTTAAATACCTTCATACCTTTAGAGATTGCAAAATCTCGTCCTTCCTTGTCCGTTTCTACCCAAATTTTTGCGTGCTTCTCAGCCCACTCCTCAGTAACCTCCTCGAAGATCTTCTGAATATCAGGAGGCAGAGCATTCCATTTCGCCTTATTCATAACGTGAAATCCTGTACCTGCCCAGTTAATGCCAGGATTGTCCTGCAGACCCCTTATGAAGTCACCAAACCTGTAACTCTTTAATGATTCAGGATAGAAAAGTACTCCCTCGATTACGTTCCTCTGTAACCCCTCATAGATATCGCCAATGGGAACGGAAACAGGCGTTACGCCCATGGCGGAAGCAATCTTAGCCTGGTTGCCTGCCGCTCTGAGCTTCAACCCTTTCAGCCCTTCTATAGAGCTTATTGGTTTGGTAGTCATGAATACTCCTGGGCCGGAATTCCAAAGATATAACATCTTTACATCATCGTATTCCTTCGGTTTAAACTTCTTAAAGAACGCATTCGTCAATCGCGAAGCCTGTGCTGCGTCTTTGTATCCCAAGGGAAGTTCCAATACTTCTGACAGAGGAAATCTTCCCGCAGTCCACGACGGGGCCCCATTCGAGATGTCAGCAATACCCCTGACCGCTGCTTCGTATCCCTGCGGACCAGGCACAAGGGTTGCACCACCAAGGAAAGTAATCTTTACTCTACCCTTGGTTCTCTTCTCTACTTCCCTACACCATTGTTCGGTAAGTATGTTCCCTTTATGAGCTGGTGGAAAGAAACAGGCATATTTGAGTCGTATAGCCTTGTCTTGTCCATACGCCGGACACTCAAAAAGCGACACTACAAAACCTAAAACCATAGCGAAAAACACTATACACCAAATACCTTTTTTCATAATACACCCTCCTCATGTAGTAATTTTGAGAATCTTAACGAATTAATCATAAACCCTTGTAGACCGACTAGTCGGTCATTACTTTTGCAAATAAATAGGGACTCCTTCATTGATAAAAAACATTTCATTTCTTGACTGACGATTTACCGATTGTTTCTTTATTGATTTTAAGTCGCCCAATATTTTGTGATTTCTTGACTTCTTGTGTCATCTTTATCCCCAGACCTTTTAGTATTTCTATGCGGAAAGCCTTAGAATATGCCACTGCATCAAGGGATTCCTCATGAACAAACCAATGAAGAAGCATTCCAGTAAATGTGGCAAGCATAATGTGGGCATGCAAATTAACATCAATATCCTTGTCCACCAGCCCTTCTTTTTGTCCAATAGTAAGAAGAGACACGATCGCATTGCCCAACTTTGATCTTATTTCCTTCATCTTATTTGCTGCCTCGCTCCCATTTCTACTTATCTCTCCCAGCAGTGTATCAAAAACCATCAAGAGCTCAGGGTTATCGCGAGCAAATTCTGTAATAAATCTATAAAACGCATAGAATTTGGTAAGAAAATCTCCCTTGCAGTTATTCATAGCCTCAATTGCAGCATCAATAAATTGTTCATAATATCTATCTAATATTTCATCAAGAATCTGATCTTTGCTCTTAAAGTGCCAGTAGAGAGTTCCACGGGCTATTCCCACGGCATCCGTCAGGTTTCTCACCGAGGTACCGACATATCCATTTGTGAGAAAGAGCTTGATGCTGGTTCTCATAATTTTTTCTTTTAAATCTGCTTGCCTCTCGGACATGATGTCTTCTCTATAACCGATAATCTATTAATAGACCGACCATTCGGTCTATTAATAGCTTGAAAATTATCATGACACAAAACGGCTGTCAAGAAAAAAATGCTATAAATGATAAAATTATTTTTTATATCTTCCCAACAAGAACTTATGCGACGTCATTCTTTATATGACGTAAAAGGGAAAATTATAAGACTGCCCCTCTTAAAAAAAATTGGGGGTGGATGGGCCGAACAATTCCCTAAAGGAGGAAGGAGAGGTTGCAATGGCCCATCCAGAGAGTAGACTATCTAAAACATGATCTTAATGCAGCCCGAGGAGTCTTCTCCCAATGAGAATCTTCTCAATTTCTTTTGCGCCTTCAAATATTTCGAGAACTTTTGCATCGCGCCAGTAGTGTTCCACATCATACTCGGCAAGTATCCCGCTGCCACCATGAAGCTGTATGGCCTCATCGGCCACCTTTACCGCCACTTCAGATGCATACCATTTTGCCATTGCCACGAGGGCTGGGTCAATCTCGCCTTTGTCGCTCTTCTGGGCGGCCCTGTAAAGCAAGCTTCTTGCAGCCTCGACCATTGTTCCCATTTCAGCAATCTTTGTTTGGACAACACCAAGTGTGGCGAGGGTGGCACCAAATTGTTTTCTTTTTTTCACATGGGCAACAGCCTTATCAAGGGCTCCCTGAGCCGTTCCTACACCAAAAGCCGCGACTCCAAGGCGGGTATGATTAAAAAAATCCATGAGGTGATAAAAGCCCTTACCTTCCTCGCCAAGGAGATTCTCCCTCGGCACCCTTACATCATTGAATGCTACCTCTCCCGTTGTTGAGCAACGAAGAGAGAGTTTCCCATGCCATGCCGTGGCCTCGTAACCAGGGCTTTTGGTATCAACAATAACCGCACCCAGACGTTCGTGTTTTCGCTTGGCTTCCGGGGTAGTAACACACACAACCACAAGGAAATCGCTTGTAGTGCAATTTGTAATAAAGACTTTGTTTCCCCGCAATACGTAATAGTCTCCATCTTTGGTGGCTGTGGTGGCGATAGAAGCAACATCGCTTCCTGCGTCAGGCTCGGTGGATGCCATACCAATCCTCCACTTTCCCTCACAGACCGGCGGCAGGTATTTCTTCTTCTGTTCCTCTGTGCCTTTAAACAGTATAAACTGAGCTCCGAAAAAGGTTGAGTCAATCTGGTGTGCTATCCCCAAGTCCACACGGGCAAATTCTTCAAGGATAAGACATTGTTCAAAATGGCCAAGCCCCTGCCCCCCATACTCTTCAGGGACAAACACTGCGAGAAAACCATTCTCAGCAGTCTTCTTCCAGATGCTGTCATCAAATTCCTCTTTCGCCTCCAATTCCCGGGCTATATCCCGGAATTCCTTTTCAGCAAATTCCTGGGCTGCCATTTTTATATCTCTTTGTTCTGCGGTTAGTTCAACCATGTTTTCCTCCGGTATTCTTTTCTGCCATGTATGATACTGTTATGAACACGGCTTCTCTCTGTACTACAATTTTGCAAAAATAAAGCCATAAACTATATCCTATGGCTTACATCTAACTTCGCCAAGGCTCCCGTCCTCCTTAGCAGTTCTACTGCGCAGGGTGGATCCGAAGACAGGTTGCCGTTGCCCCCGCCACCTGAAGATACAACTGTTGATTGGTTGATTGGTTTATTAAGTGCTTACTTCTTACACGATCATGCAAAGAAATGGCCGCTCTGCAATCAAATCGTTTCCCTATTTTAATCAACTTAATCGACCCAATATACTTAATCAACTATCAGTCAGGTCTTTCCCACCCGCTCGCTTTGCGATCCAAATCACCTCTCAATCCTTACACCGCCAATCCCCTTAATCCATTAATCCTGCTTTTATTGGATAACTCCGCGTCAGAATGTCTCCTTTAGAAACACCTTTGAAACAATCTTCGCAGGTTAGCACACTATTTTTCATAATGTTTACGAATATCTTTTTTCAAAATCTTTCCCTGCGGGCTTTTAGGCAACTCCTTCCAGAAATCGACAGATTTCGGTTTCTTAAAACCAGCAAGGTTTTTCCCACAGAAATCTTTAATTTCTTCTTCCGTAGCCTGCGCACCTGTCTTGAGAACAATTACGGCCTTCACAATCTCTCCCCAGTGCTCATCAGGTAGACCTATGACTGATGCTTCAGACACTGCAGGATGTTTGTAAAGTACCTCTTCGATTTCACGAGGATAGACATTTACCCCACCAGAGATAATCATGTCACCCTTTCTCTCCACAATATAAACGTATCCGTCTTCATCGAATTTCGCCAGGTCGCCGGTATGGAGCCAGCCATTTTTCAGCTTTTTCTCTGTTTCTTCTGGCATCTGCCAATATCCTATCATCATAGCCTCGCTTCGAACTATCAGCTCACCCACTTCCCCCATGGGAACATCGACATCATTGTCATCCACTATTCTGACCTCGTAATTGAGAGCCGGTTTTCCCGATGAGGCAAGCCGTGCAACGCTCTTCTCTGTCCCATCCTGAGCATGGTCTTCAGGTTTCAAAACTGTAGTAAAAGGACCGCTTTCTGTCTGACCATAGAGCTGGGCAAAACCGCAAGGAAAGATTGCCAGCGCTTTCTTAAGAAGCTCCACAGGCATAGAAGATCCGGCATAGAGAATCAGCTTCAGGCTGCTCAGGTCGTATTTGCTTACGTCCGGCACCTGTATGAGGCTATGAATCATAGTGGGAACAAGCTGGATTCTCGATATTTTTTCCTTTGAAATGTACTCGAGAACCTCTGGCGGATTGAAGCCACCCTCTTTCTTGGTATAAATTGTATTGGACAGGAGTGAGTGCCGCACAATATTGTCTTCACAAGCAACATGATACATGGGAAAGGTTATGAGCACTTTTTCTTCATAATCAACCTTAAGGTCAATGGCCGATGCAAATGCATCGGACATAAGGTGTCTGTGGGTCCTCATAGCGCCCTTTGGCCTCCCAGTGGTACCAGCAGTAAAAATAATGCTTTGAACGTCCTCCTCCAGAATCTTGATTCCAGGCTCACCGGCATCACTCTGTGCAATCATGGTCTCATAATCTTCCCAATAAGCGCCATCTGCCTTTTGGAGACATATATAGTTTTCAATCGATTTCAATCCCGGTTTGAGGGCGTTTATCATCCCGGCGAAATCCTTAGCTACAAAAAGAAACTTTGGAGTTGAGTAGTCAAGTATGTCCTTCAATTCCCATTGCTTCAAGTGATTGTTGTATGGACAGAAAATACCGCCCGTCTTCGCTGCGGCAAAGTAGATCTCTATGAACTGATGACAATTATGAATAAGAACGCCAATCCGGTCTCCTTTTTTGAGGCCTTTTTTGAGGAGTCCATTCGAAAGACAGTTCACCCTGTCGTTTAAAGTTTTAAAATCGAGGGCAGCCTCTTCTGAGATTATTGCCTTTTTTGTGGGAAATTTGTTCGCATTTCTGGTAAGCATTTCTCCAACTGTCATTTTCCTCCTCCTTTTCCCGAATCAGTATGTCCATATATTCGAACTGGCAAACGATGGGAATATAGTATAGTATGATGTGCTCGGTTGCTCCTAACCTTTAGAGAAAGAAGTAGCTTGGGGTCACCGAGGATATTTGTTATAAGCTATTTCCCGCTCACTTCATCAGCATGTTCGGCAAATACGTAACAATCTGCGGAAAAATGAAAACAAGAATAACAACAAAAAAAAGCGAAATCAGAAATGGATATACTCCGGAATAAATGACACCCATGGGTACCTTCGTGATATTTTTTACCACAAAAACGCAGATCGCAACCGGAGGAATAACGGAACCGATGCATACGGTAAGGGCTACCATTATACCTATTAGCAAGGGATCGTAACCCAGTTTCTCCATGATAGGATAAAATATGGGTGTTGCAAGAATCATAAAAGCGAGATCGTCAATGAAGGAACCTCCGATGAGGTAAACGAAAAAAATTAGCGCCATGACAAGAGCGGCAGGCACCTTAAGACCAAGGACCCATGCTCCCATATGGTTGGGTATATTCGTTACTGCAATAAAGTGGCCGAGCATGTTCGATGTGGCGACAAGGAGCAGCACCATACAGGCTGTTCGCAAGGACTCCTGCACCGATTTTACGTAGCCCCTGAAATTGATGTTTTTCTTAAAAAGGCAGAGTAAAAGCACCGTAAATGCCCCTATGCTGCCAGCTTCTGTTGGGGTAAAGATACCTTTCATTAACCCGATGATAATGATGAAAAAGATTACAATAGGCCAGATCACTTCTGGCACAGTCCTTATTCGCTCACCCCACGTAAACCTGTCGCTCTTTGGACCTAATGCAGGATTTATCCTGCACCAGCCAAATATAACCACAACAAAAAAGAAGGCAATGAGAAGCCCGGGAATGATACCTGCCAGAAATAACTTACCAATAGATTGCTGAGTTACGATACCAAAGATAATTAACACAACGCTGGGAGGTATAAGCACCCCAAGGGTACCAACAGTTGCAACGATTCCTGTTGATAGTTTCTTGGCGTAGCCAAATTTTGTCATCTCTGGCACGGCAACACTTGCAAATGTGGCTGATGTGGCCGCAACCGATCCACATATCGCCTTAAACGCTGTGGCGCCCGCAACAGTTGCAATTGCGAGGCCGCCGGGTATATGACCAAGAAATTTATGGGCACAATCAAAAAGGCGTTTTGCTATACCCGCATTAAATGCGATCTGCCCCATAAGAACAAAAAGCGGGATAACAGTCAATGAGTATGACGCAAGGGCATCAAAAAAATCATTCGCCATGAGCCCCATGGCAGCCTTCCAATTAACAAGCCACGCAAAACCTACGATTCCTATAATACCCATGGCAAAAGCAAGTTCGAGGCCTGTAAGAAAGAGGCCCAGCAATAATACAAGAAAAATTACTCCTATCCCTATCTCATTCATGTTCCACCTCGCTCACCGTTCTTATCAACCCAGACAAAAGCACCAAACATTCCAAAAATGCACAAATACCCAAAATGTATGCTACCGGGTAGTACGGAACATGCAGGGTGAGAGAAACCTCATCTTTATTGTAAAGTGTAGTACCATAGATAAAAAGATTCCAACCGAGAAAAAAGAAGAACGTTATCCCCATGAGTCGCGTAAGAACCATTACAATCTTTTTCACCATCCTGGGAAGGTACTCAAGGACAAAATCAACATTCACATGACCTCCCTGCCAGGACGTTTGAGGGATTGCACACCCTATGACGACAGCTCCGGCTAAAAAAACAAGCTCGTAGGTGCCCGTAATCGGCTTTCCGAAAAACCGCAATATTACATCGGCGACGGTGATAAGCATCATAAGGCTGAGCACCACTCCCCCGACAACGTCCAACACCTTGCTGATCCGTAAGATTACTGCGTGCAATCCCTGCATTTGATCACCTCGAATAAAAAGTGTTTGGTTTTACTTTCTGTATGGCTTCAGATAGTCCATGGCAAACTTCAACGCCTCTTCTCCGGGCAAACCCTTCTCTTTCATGCTTTTCGTGTACTCAGCAAAAATTGGCTGCGCCGCTGCCACCCACCTGGTCTCCTCTTCCTTGGACAGGGTGACGATTTTGTTTCCTCTCTTTACGAGATACGCCTTTCCACTTTTCTCGATGTCATCCCACATGGCCGCATATTTTTCAATATACTCCGGCACCATAGAGTCAATGATCTTCTGAATATCGGGTGGTAAAGAATTCCACTTATCCTTGTTCATGACGGTAACAAACACCGCCGAGTAAGAAGTGGCAAAATTCTCAGTAGAATACTTCAGCTGGTCTCCAAACCTGAAACCTTCAGTTGCCTCATAGGCACACATCAAGCCATCCGCAACGCCTCTCGAAAGCGCGTCATACACATCACTCATGGGCATTGCAACTGGGGTACCGCCAAGTAATGACATGAGCCTTGCGTTCGGTCCATACGTTCTCATCTTCATGCCTTTCAGGTCTTCCAGCTTATTAATCGGCTTAGACTTCGTATGGACGATACCCGGGCACTGGGCATGGAACCAAAGAATCTTAGCATCGTTAAATTCTTTTGGTTTGAACTTAGCATAGAATGCATTTGCCAGCTTGGTCGGAACAGTATTATTCGGATATCCAAGAGGAAGATCAAGTACTGATGTAAGCGGGAACCTTCCAACCGTATAACCAAGAACGTGGTTGCCGCCTACGTCTGTAATCCCTTTCGTTGTGGCATCATAGGTCTGTACCGCAGGAACAAGGGTGCCGCCCGGGTAATAATTGACCTTCACCCTGCCGTTTGTTCGTTTCTCCAAGTCCCTACACCAGCTCTCCAGGAGAGGAGTCTGCTTGTGTCCTATGGGGAACCAGTTGGCCACTTTAAGGGTTATTACCTTGTCCTGGGCCTGTCCCTGAATCGGAATAACCAATACAGAAAGAAATATTGCTAATACAAGAACCTTTGCTACTGACAACCTTTTCATAATCCCTCCTTAATTTATTGTTTTGCCATGACGCTAATAATTATGATACTCGCCCAGAGCGTTTTGCTGCCTTCCTTTTACGCTCCGAAACGTTATTGTCATTTATTTTATAAAATGTCAATGAATGAATAGTCAACTCAATTAACTGTGATAAATTTTTGGTTCATAAAATTGCAAGTTGAATGCCAACAAAAATATTAGCTCGCACAGCAGAGAAACATTGACATTATCTGTTCTTTATGGTTTTCGCTCAATGATTTACTGTTTCTGATGGCAACATATGTGTCTTTTGGAAACATGCGGATACCAAAATGAACAGGCTCAGAAATTGGGGAATCAATGATATTAGTTGCTTTCGATTTTTTGATAGAGCTTCTTTCTACTGATGCCAAGGAGGCGGGCGGCCTTACTTTTATTTCCACCCGCAATCTCGAGTACTTTTTCTATATGTTCCTTTTCCATGGAATCAAGCCGCAAAGTATCTGAAGTCATTAGGTATTTTCCTTTGGCTTCTCCAAAAGAAGGTGTAAAAACAGTCTGCGGCAGATCATCATGCACGATTTCCTCTCGATCTGCAGAAATTAGGACTGCCCTCTCAATTACATTCGCAAGCTCTCTCACGTTACCAGGCCAATGATAGTCCAAAAGGAGATTCATCGTCTGTTTGGAAACTACCTTCCTATTGCCTTTTCTTGCATGTTTATCCAGAAAATACTCAGTTAGCGCCGGAATATCGTCTCTTCTGTCTCTCAGGGGTGGCACTTGAATAACAAAGGTGTTGAGTCTGTAAAAAAGATCTTTTCGAAACCTGTTTGCCCTCATTTCCTCTTCAATACTCTTGTTGGTGGCAAAAATAAAACGAACATCTACGGTAACTTCTTTGGTATCACCGAGTTTCCTGAAAGCGCCTGTCTCAAGTACTCTAAGGAGTTTTGACTGAATGGGGGTTCCCATATCAGCCACTTCATCAACAAAAAATGTCCCCGTGTTGGCTATTTGGAGGAGCCCGACTTTATCAGCCTGCGCCCCGGTAAATGCACCTTTCTTATATCCGAAAAGCTCACTTTCAAGAATACTCTCCTGCAGGTTGCTCGCATTGATGATGACAAAAGGATTGGCAGCCCGTGAAGAAAGGGCATGTATTGCTCTCGCCACCAATTCTTTTCCTGTGCCGGTTTCCCCCAGGATCAAAACCGGCACATTCGAGTTTCCAACAACAGCAATGGCCTTCTTTACCACATTAATTTCTTTGCTCTCGCCAATAAATCTGTCATGCACTTCAACCCGTTGGAGCTGCTCTTCCAGTGCAATTGTTTTTTCTTTTAATTGTTTCTTCTCATATGCCTTTAATATAACCGTATGAAGCTCGGACAGTTTCACCGGTTTTGTAAGATAGTCATAGGCACCAAGTTTCATGGATCTGATTGCAGTGTCAACTGATGCATAACCGGTTAGCATGATTACTTCTGCAGTAGGCTGATGCTCCCTCAGCCTCTCTAATAGCTGGACACCATCTGTGTCAGGAAGTTTGATATCAAAAAGACCGATGTCAAGTGCCTCCCGCTTAATAAGGCCGAGTGCCTCCTGGCCAGTAGAGGCCGCAAAAACCTCCATGCCTTCCCTTGTTAATTTTTTTTTGAAGGCCTCGAGGAGCTGGTATTCATCGTCGACGATCAGGACACGTATCATACTTCCTAGCCGATCCTCTGTGGGTCATTTTTATATCGTGGCAGTGCAATCTTGAACGTAGTTCCTCTGCCCAGCGTGCTTTCTACTTCTATGTTACCACCCATTTTGTTCATGAATTCATAACACAAAGTGAGCCCCAATCCAACACCCTTACCAGTATTTTTGGTTGAGAAAAAAGGCTCGAATATCTTGTCCACCAGTCCTTCATCTATTCCCACACCGTTATCTTCAAATTCTATGTAGATTAAATCATTAAATGAGTATGCCCGTATTTTTATCTCGCCGCCTGTTCTAATTTCTATAGCGTCTACAGCATTCTGGAGAATGTTCATAAAACATTGCTTCATGGCGTTATAATCACCTCTGACATGGGGCAGATCAGCCTCAATATCCTTCACGAGTCGAATATTTAATTTTTTAAAGTTTATAACCTTTAGAATTTCCTGCAGGCAAATGTTCAGATCAATCTCCTGGACTTCAAATCCTTTTTTTCTCGTCAAATCAATCATATCTTTTATGATATTTTTGCATCTAAAGGCTTGTTCCTGGATGACATCTAGATGTTCACGAAGTTCATCAAATGCCCCTTTTTCTGTTTTTCCTTCTTTTAAGCCCTGAAAAAGATCGCAGGCAAGTTCGGAATTAGCGGCAATAGTCGCCAGCGGGTTATTCAATTCATGGGCCACACCTGTCATAAGTCTTCCTATGACTGACATTTTTGCATCCTGGATTGACTGCATCTTGGCTCTCACCTTTTCCGTATTATCTTCTATGATGCATAAAAGCCCTTCTACCCTGCCATCCTTTCCGCGTAACGGAACCCCTCGGAAATGAATATATTGGCCCTGGTCGCCCCGATATGTGGTAAAAGGAAAATCCTGGAGCTCAAAGGGTTCTCCTTGAAGACCCTTTTTGATATAGTCTGCAAGGCCACACCTCACCGTGTGCGAGTTTTCAAGCCAGTTAAATCCTACGAGCTTTTCTTCAGCCTCCGCTCCCAATCCGGATAGAGTTGCCAAGGCTGGATTTACGCTCATAAACTTCCCACTCATATCGATGGTAAAAATCGCAACAGGTGCATTTTCGATAATTGCTGCATTAAAATCATTCAGGTGTCGGAGGTCTTCCTCTGCTTTCTTCTGATAAGTAATATCCTGGATTGTTTCAATAATAAGTGCTTGCTCGTCATTCTCTCCTTTTTGGAGCGGTGTTGCGGATACAAGATAATATTTGGTTTCACCCTTGGACTCGCTCTTTATTTCTGCATGCTCAGTGCGACCAGTCGAAAGTGTCCTTAATGCCGGGCAATTCTTACATGGACTCTTAAGGTCAAAGAGCTTTGTGTAGCAATATTTTTCAAAAGACTGATGGATTCCATCCTTCTGTATGTGTTGCAAAATCCGATCATTCATCCATTGAATCTTTCGCTTTTGGTCGAGCACAAAGACACCCATAGGCAATGAATCAAGTATTGACAGGATAGTATTAAATTCTATTCGAAGACCATTTTTCATCATTCTATATCTATTTACCAGCCATTCCATAGCAATTATTATACCATATTGATGGCACGGTGAATTCATAATCCCTCGTCAGAAATCATGTCTCATAAATTCCCTTGTCACTCTGAGCATCTAGAAATCATTTTTGACAAAATTAGCACTCTTGACAAGTACGCTTTTTATCGGTTATTTTATTGTTGCAGGGCCCATAGCTCAGTTGGTAGAGCCACCGGCTCATAACCGGTAGGCCCCT
>JAEAME010001216.1_pt1 | contig 19024 bp, 15 predicted proteins | sample 8958731 | NCBI WGS metagenome assembly JAEAME01 (sample SAMN16933194, study PRJNA681113) | bioreactor sludge metagenome | isolation source: anerobic bioreactor sludge (Control) | place: India:Bengaluru | collected 2018-10-24 | reverse complement strand
AGGAAAGATGGAGCCAGAGAGGAAGATCTCGAAAAAGCCATCCGGGATGGGATACTGCAGGTGGGACAGGATAAAAAATCAATTGCCGTGCTGCCTTTTAAGAACATGAGCAACGATCCCGAACAGGAGTATTTCAGCGACGGGATGATGGAAGAGATTCTTGACCGTCTCTTCAAGATCGGCGATCTGAAGGTGATTTCGAGAACTTCTTCGATGCATTATAAGAATAGTGACAAGTCGGTAAAAGAGATTGCCCGGGAACTGAGAGTAGCAAACATAATTGAAGGCAGTGTTCGCAGGGCAGGCAATATGGTGCGTATTGCCGTTCAGTTGATTGATGCCGGGACAGATGCCCACTTATGGTCAGAGATTTACAACGGAGATCTGAGTGACCTGTCCCGCATATTTATTATTCAGAGTGAGGTAGCACAATCCGTAGCAAGAGAGCTGAAATCTGTGATAGCCCCTGAAGAGAAACGGCTCATTGAAAAAATACCTACAAGGAACCTGACAGCCTATGATGAATATCTTAAGGGCAAATTTTATGTTAATAATGTCAGTCCGGATGACCTCAACATGAATACTGCAATGGAATACTTTGAGCGGGCAAAAGAACGAGATCCTGAATTTCCACTTGCATATGCAGGTATTGCTCAAGTCTGGCTTGTTCGCCAGCAAATGGGTTTCGCACCCCCTGACAAAGCGGGTCCCAAAATAACAGAAGCCATCGAAAGGGTTCTTGAACTTGACATCCCGCTGGCTGAAGTGCATTATATTCTGGCAAGTAATAATTTTCTTGTAACCTGGAACTGGGAAGCCGCTGAAAAAGCTTATAAAAAGGTCCTTGAAATAAATCCCAACCATCCTGAAGCACATGGGGTATATTCGCACTTGCTGATCATACTGGGACGTACTGAAGAAGCTATGGAACATGCTGAACTGTCGCTTAAGCTCGATCCGCATAATATATGGACGATTATGTATTATGGTTCTGATCTTATATGCTTACACCGATATGACGAGTGTATCTCCCTGTGCCGTGAATTCTACGAGAAAAATCGCACTGCCTACTGGATGCTCCTGATTGGCATATACATTTCACACCATATGAAAAAAGAATACGATGAGGCATTTGAAGCATTGAAAATAGCTACGTGCATTCAGTACAAAGATTTTGACCATGTTTTTGATCAATATGAGAAATTAGGCTATGCCGGCACACTCAATCTGGAAGCTGATACACTACTGGTGCAATCAAAAACTAAGTACGTATCCCAATCTGATTTAGCTACTATGTATTCTTTTGCCGGGAATAAGGAGAGGGCTTTGGATTGCCTGGAACAGGCTTACGAAATGCGAGATCCGTTTATACCTTATATTGGAGTTTATCCAAATTTTGCCATTTTACGCGATGAGCCCCGATTTCAGGAATTGATGCGGAAATTGAATCTCCCGCTGAAATAAAGTGACAGGCAGAAGGCGATAGGCGGAAGGGTAAGTTAATATGTTAATAATTGACTGCAGTCCTGCAAGACTTTTTATAACTTAATCATTTTAGACATCAAAAATGGCACAAGATGTTTTCATAAGCTACTCCAGCATTGATAACACAGCTGCTGAAGCTGTCTGTTCCATTCTTGAACAAAACGGCACCACATGCTGGATCGCTCCACGCGACATCACTCCGGGAGTTCCCTTTGCCGAAGCCATTATCAAAGCCATAAAAGAATCAAAGGTGTTTATCCTCGTTTATACCCAAAACTCGAACAGCTCTCCGCAGGTCATAAAAGAAGTGGACCGTGCCGTCCACCACGGATTATCTATCATCACACTGCGCCTTGAGGATGTTCCGATGTCAGATCAGCTCGAGTATTACATCAGCGATGTCCATTGGCTTGATGCATTCACTTCTCCCCTTGAGCAACACATTAACCGGTTATCAAAAGTGGTTAAGATGCTGCTTTCGAAGGATGAGGTCAAAGACGATGATATCGAAAAAGCCATCAGAACGGGTACCCTGCGGCTGGGAAAGACCGGTAAACCCGGTTCGGGGAAGGGACCTTACAGATCCCCGTGGATAAAGGTGGCAGTACCGGTGACCGCAATAATCATTTTACTGGTTGCTTTAATTTTTATTATACCGTCTATCAGAAGAAACCTTTTAGGTAACATAACCCCGCCAGACAAATCCATTGCTATACTTCCGTTTACCAATCTTAGTCCTGACCCGGGACAGGAGTATTTCAGCGACGGCATGATGGATGAGATACTGGACCGTCTTTTCAAGATTGGTGATCTGAAGGTGATCTCCCGCACCTCTTCCATGCAGTACAGGAATACCGATCTTTCTATTAAAGAGATATCCAGGGAGCTGGACGTCGGAGCAATACTTGAAGGGAGTGTGAGAAGGGCAGGGAACCTGGTCAGGATAACCGTTCAGCTTATTGATGCCAGGAACGACACACATCTCTGGTCGGAGACATATAATGGTGATCTGAGCGACCTGTCCAATATTTTTGTGATACAGAGTGATGTGGCACAGTCAGTTGCCAGGGAGTTAAAAGCTGTTATATCTCCTCAGGAAATTAAACTCATAGAGAAAATACCTCCCACAGATCTTGCAGTTTATGAAGAATATCTGAAAGCCCGCTCTTACTTACTTGGAGATGGAACACGGGAAGCATTGAACAATGCCCTTGAATATCTTAACAGTGGAGTAGAAAAAAATCCTTACTGGGCACCTCTCTATGCAGGTCTGGCAGAGGTATGGATGTGGGCACAACAAGGGGGATATGACCCACCCGATGTTGCTGGTCCGAAAATTCTTGAAAACCTTAATAAAGCGATGGATCTGGATCCGGAAATTTCCGGAATTTATTATCTAAGCGGTCTGGTTGCTCAGTGGGTGGAATGGGACTGGGAGAAGAGCGAAAAAGAGTTCCTCAAAGCCCTGGCATTAAATCCCAACGACGCTCAATCAAGATTACTTTATGCACAGCTTTTATTGATCCTTCAAAGGAAAGATGAAGCGATGGCACAGGCAAGGCTTGCAATCAGCCTAGACCCGGTAAATCTACAAACTGAGCTTTTATATGCAGGAACTCTGGCGCAAGCTGGTGAGTACAAAACAGCCTTACCTGTAATGGAGGAAATTGTCGCGGATAATCCCTTTAACATATCCGGCTATTATATGATTGAAGTTACAGCTTTCAGATTAAAAGAGTACAACAAAGCTTTCAATGCAGCAAAGCATGTTCTTCCTCTCTATAATATTAAAGAAGAGGATATTATAGAAATTGAAAGGACTTTTAACAACCAAGGTATTACCAAAGCAAATGAGGTAGCAGTAAAACACCTTGAGAAATTTTTGGAAAATAATTACGAGTCACCTCATGATATAGCATTAAGATACATTTACGCGGATCAACCCGATAAAGCAATCGAATGGATTGAGAAGGGATTTGAGATGCACGACCCGAAGATGATGTATATAGCCTCACCTGCAAAATATTTTGATTCATTGTACGAAAACCCGAGGTTTATTTCCATATGCGAGAAAATGAACCTGCAGATTCCAAAATAAATAAGGGTATAAAGGAACAGCGGCACAATGGTGCAATGGCGTAATGGCAGAATGGATTAATGGATTAATTGGTAGTTCGTTGCATGCAACGAACCATTTTACCCCCAATTCATAGGATTATTCCTGATATATTTCCTGATCCGGGATAACTGTCCTGGGGTACAAATAATGGAATCATAAAACCGTGATTGCCATGAAAAATCACTGTTTATCAACCGTGCATTTTTTGTTACAACCGATTTGTATGATCGGATTACAACAGATAATGATCCTGGTTTGGGGGATATACATGACATTGTTTCATTTTTGCCGGAGGCATTATCGGGTGTCGGTAGGTTCGTTGCATGCAACGAACCCACATCATCCACATCACCATGCAATGAATCCACATCACCATGCAATGAACCCACATCATCATGCAATGAACCCACATCACCATGCAATGAATCCACATCACCATTTTTCAAATTTCTGTTAATGATGATAATACCATGGATATGATCGGGCATGATTATGAATTCGTCCAGTGTGATATTTGGAAAATGTTCCGGTATTTCATACCACAATTTATATGCAATATTGCCTATATCTGATAATTGCATTTCTGCATTGATGATTGTCCCAAACCATTTCCTTCTATCCCCGGTACATATAGTAACAAAATATTTCCCTGGCAGTGAATAATCACGCCCGGGATATCGTAATGGAATGTTATGCCACCTTTTTTTATAAAATGAATACATTCTCTAAATGCAGCGATCATTACAAATATAAACATTTTTCTCCACTATTTCCTCACTCCGACCTTCAAACTTCCGACTTCCCAGCTACTTCTTCAACCCTTCCGTTCCCGGTTATGCGGGACTTCAGGTTCGTTGCATGCAACGAACCTACGGATGCCGTACATTTCAGGTTTCTTTCAAAATATTCTTGACTTATATACATCTGTTTCTTACCTTTAACATATGACTGGAAAATAGTATAATCCCTTCCTTAACATATCTTTATATGGCATACGATGTTTTTATAAGCTACTCCAGCATTGATAACACCACTGCTGACACTGTGTGTTCCATTCTTGAACAAAACGGCATAAGCTGCTGGATCGCACCAAGGGATATCACCCCGGGACTTGATTTTGCAGAAGCCATCATAGATGGTATTAAATCTTCAAAACTGTTTTTGCTGGTTTATACATCCAGCTCGAACAATTCCAAACAGGTAATCAGGGAAGTGGATCGGGCGGTGCATTTCGGACTCCAGGTCATCAACCTGCGGCTCGAGGATGTACCGATGTCAAAACAACTTGATTATTACCTGAGCAGTGTTCACTGGCTCGATGCAAAGACCCCTCCGCTGGAAGAGCACATTAATAAATTATCCGGAGTGGTAAAAATCCTTCTCAGGAAAGATGGAGCCAGAGAGGAAGATCTCGAAAAAGCCATCCGGGATGGGATACTGCAGGTGGGACAGGATAAAAAATCAATTGCCGTGCTGCCTTTTAAGAACATGAGCAACGATCCCGAACAGGAGTATTTCAGCGACGGGATGATGGAAGAGATTCTTGACCGTCTCTTCAAGATCGGCGATCTGAAGGTGATTTCGAGAACTTCTTCGATGCATTATAAGAATAGTGACAAGTCGGTAAAAGAGATTGCCCGGGAACTGAGAGTAGCAAACATAATTGAAGGCAGTGTTCGCAGGGCAGGCAATATGGTTCGCATTGCCGTTCAGCTGATTGATGCCGGAAACGATGCCCACTTATGGTCAGAGATTTATAATGGAGATCTGAGTGATCTGTCCCGAATATTTAATATTCAGAGTGAAGTGGCACAATCGGTAGCAAGGGAGCTGAAAGCTGTTTTGTCACCGCAGGAGCTGGAGCTCATTGAGAAGAAACCCACAAAAAATACTGAGGCTTACGATGCTTACCTTCGCGGCATGTTTTACTGGAGAAAACTGACCCGGAATGACCTTGATACCGCAAAAAAATATTTTGACCTTGCAATAGAAAAGGATCCTGAATATGCGCCTGCTTATGCCGGTATTTGTTTTATATGGGGTGGGTTAATGCAGATGGGTCTTATTTCCCCTGAGGAAGCAGGCCCTAAAGGCATTGAAGCATTAACTAAGGCTATTGAGCTTGACAGCACAAATGCAGAAGTAATATATACACAGGCATGTGGGAACACATGGATGTCGTGGGACTGGGAAGGTGGTGAATCAGCATTTAAAAAAGCACTGGAGATCAATCCCAATCATGCTGAAGCACATGCATATTACTCACATCTCCTGAACATATTGGGGAAAACTGAAGAAGCAATGGCAGAGATTGAGACAGCCCTGAAACTGGATCCATATAATCCTCTTATAATAAGTCTGTACAGTATTGATTTACTATTTGAGCGTCGTTACGAAGAAACGATAAAAGCTGCTGAAAAAGCCTTGCAGATGGAACCAACTGCTCCGGTAGCTCTTACAGCTCTCGAGTGGGCTTTTCATTTAACCAGAAGACATTATAAAGCCTGGGAAGTGATTAAAAATGATTGGCAATTAACTGGATATGGTAGCTATTTTAGTGACCAGGACTTTAACGAATCGGGATATGCCGTTGCATTGAACAAAGCTGCGGAAGCCATGAAAATCTCAGCGGATTCGACTTACATCAATCCCTTTATGCTGGCATTTATATATATTTTAGCAGGTAATATAGAACCAGCTCTGGAATGTCTGGAAAAAGCCTACGAAATACGTGAAACAAACTTACCTTATCTGAGGGCGCCAATTTTTGATATTGTTCGCGATGAATCCCGATTCCAGGAGATTGCCCGCAAGATGGGGCTGCCGTATAAGTAATGGCGTAATGGGGTAATGATATTGGTAGTTTGTTGCATGCAACGAAACCACCGTTAGCCGGTCACCATGGCCAAATTCTGCCGGAAAATGGTAATTCTATATTTATCTATTATCATGATAATGAAACCGGCTTTGGGTGGTCGATTGTCAGGGTCACTGGCCTTCTCAGTGATATGAAGAATCCGGGGTGTGGTGTGAGACATTGGGTTGAAGTGAAGGATCACTAATAATACACTCTTTTGTGAATGCTTCATTTTTTTTAAATTTGCGCCGTCAGATGAAGAAACGGTTCCCAAAATATTGCGCTAATACTCCACCCTGATTCTCCTGTCGGATGACTTCAGGCAGCGGTCGTTTAATTTTGATTTTTACGTCCGGATCACTTAAAAATTATTAAAAGGAATAACCCTTAATGTATTAACAAAAATGTTGTTTGTGGGTATAATTAATGAGATAAAAAGAAGACGTACATTTGCCATTATTTCGCATCCGGATGCGGGTAAAACAACTCTTACTGAAAAGCTGCTCCTCTTTGGCGGTGCTATACATGTTGCCGGAGCTGTCAGAAACAATAAAATCAGAAAAACTGCAACATCTGATTTCCTTGAGATTGAAAAACAGAGGGGTATTTCGGTTACAACGTCAGTAATGAGCTTTGATTACAAGGGAATAAAGATCAACATACTTGATACTCCGGGACATAAGGACTTTGCCGAGGACACGTATCGTACACTGACGGCTGTTGACAGCGTTATCCTTGTTGTTGACAGTGCTAAAGGTGTGGAAGAACAAACCCGCAGATTAATTGAGGTATGCCGTATGAGAGCAACCCCTGTAATGATCTTTATCAATAAGATGGACAGGGAGGGTAAAGAACCGTTCGAACTTATGGAAGAGCTGGAAAAGGAATTGAAAATTGCAGTAACACCTTTTACCTGGCCTGTTGGAAGAGGCAGTAATTTCAAGGGTGTATATAATATTTTCAAAAATAACATACAGCTTTACACTCCTGAAAAGAGCAATTTATCTGAAATACTCATGGAAACCGGAGATATTTCAGATCCCGCGCTTAAGGATTATGTCGGAAAGGAAATATTAAACCAACTGTGGGAAGAAAGAGATCTTGCTTCAGGTCTGTATGAGACATTTCAACTTAACCTTTATCTCGATGGATATCTTGCTCCTGTCTTTTTTGGGAGTGCCCTCAATAATACAGGTGTTTTGGAACTGCTTGAAACTTTCATTGAAATAGCTCCGTCACCAACCCGCTCAGAAACACATGAACGTATAGTAAAACCTGATGAGGGTGATTTTTCAGCATACATTTTTAAGATCCATGCAAATCTCGATCCCAACCATCGTAACCGTATTGCATTTATGAGAGTATGTTCCGGAATGTTCGAGAGAAATAAATTGTATTACCATACCCGCTTAAACAAAAAAATGCGATTTTCTTCCTCTGCTGCATTTATCGCCAATACAAAAAACACAATAGACGAGGCATTCCCGGGTGATGTAATAGGTGTTTATGATACAGGATCCCTGAAAATCGGGGATACCCTTACCGAGGGTGAAATGCTCCATTTTAAGGGAGTCCCCAACTTCGCACCGGAATTATTAAGAGAAGTTATAAATCTTAACCCATCAAAGAGCAAACAGCTTGAAAAAGGAGTCAGACAACTTACAGATGAAGGCCTTGCACAGTTGTTCCTTCAACAACCCGGAAACAGAAAAATAATCGGAACAGTAGGAGAGCTTCAGTTTGATGTAATAAAATTCAGACTTGAACATGAATACGGTGCTGCATGCGATCTCCGTCCACTTCCTTTTGTGAAAGCCCTGTGGTTTGTTTTTAATGATCCAAAAGAATCAGCCGAATTTCTTAACAGGAAAGCAGGATATATAGCTTATGATAAAGACAATGCGCCGGTCTTTTTTGCCGAAAATGAATGGATGATTAAAATAATACAGGACACATATCCTTCAGTAAGGTTTCACAAAACCTCTGAAAGCTTCAGTATCACCTGAAAACAGATCTGACAATTTAAGATTGAACTTAATCCCTTCGAATATAAGGTGCAGGAAATTGAATCCCAAGTTCTTTTTCAAGAAGCTCGTTTTTGGAACTCTTAATTCCATCAATACCAGGTAAATAAGGTTTAAGATCAAGCACGGGAGTCCCATCATAGGCATCAACTCCTGAAACGTGCAGAATACCATTTTCAATCTTTTCCAGCCTGATAGTCGCAATTCCTACCGGATTTGGCCGGTTTGGGCTCCGTGTTGCAAAAAGACCAAAGCTATTATCAGGGTTGGATGCCGGAGGCCTCTCTATGGAATTCCATCTTACAGATCTGTCTAAATGATAAATTAATATGATATACTCAAATAAATCCAATGATTTCAGGGCATCACGATATTCCGGATAGATTTCAATTTCCCCTTTTACTTCAGGTTTTAATATCCCCTGCCTCGGAGCCCCTGTTTCAGGAGTGTAAGCTGTATAAAATATACCTATTGGTTTATAACAGATTGGCTTTGTTTTATTTTCCTGTTCCATTGATGAATTAATTATTAATGCCGGAATGACAGGCAATTTAAATTGTTATTCTTCATTTTACCTGTGTGCTATTATTTATATAATCGGAATGATGATCCGGATTTACAATTTCGCAGTATTTATGGAAGATCCTTTTAAAATCTTCCCATGTATCCCTTTTCAGCGAAGGATCCCGGAGCAGGGCTGCAGGATGACATTGTTCCTTGTTTTGGCAAGATCGCATTTTGAACAATTCAGGATTTTATTTTTAAGTGATTCTATACTTTGTAATTTGTGATCCACTACTTAGTTTTTCTTTGATCGTCTTTACTATCCCTCGAAGAGATATCATTTAATCTTTTTATTTTATCAGAATCGCAATCTGAGCATTGACCTACAGGATGATCTGATACTATTATTTCATGGCATTCGTCACACCTGTACCAATAATCATCAGTAATAAAAGTACCTCCCCGGATAATTATAGCTTTGCCTTCCATAAAAGCTTTTGCTACACTTTTGCGTGCCTTGTCATAAAGTCTTGTAAATGTAGGACGTGAAATATTCATTTTTTTTGCAGCTTCTGCCTGCGTCAGATTTTCATAATCTGCAAGTCGTAAAGCTTCAAATTCCTCATACAGCAGATAAACGTATTCCAATTCACGCATAGGAATCCCGAATGGCTTATACCCCTCCATCCTGGGTGGATTCATGATTCTCCTGTACCTTCTTCTGTTTGGCATACGATGATTTTTAAAGGCCCTATGATTATTATATACAAATTTAACTGTTAAATGGACATATGCTCATTTGACGAACCTGAAAAGAAGCATTTTTGTTTTTATTAAGATAAAAAAATTTGGATAATGAACATACGTTCACTTTCTTTGCGTAAGCAATAGTTATTATCTTGATAAGGATCTCCATCAAAGCTCATAATAATAAAATAGCTTTTCTAAGTTATGTCAGCACTTGCAATCGTGTTTGGATCTCCTGTTAAAAATCTATGAAAAAACCGATGGAAAAAATGCCAAGCCTATATGAATTACTTGAAAAAGATGTCCGGTTTAAAGAAGGCATGAAGGCCTGTATGAATTGCGGTGTATGCACAGCAATTTGCCCGGCTGCTGAAGTAAGCGATTATGACCCGCGTATGGTTATGGATATTGTTCAGGACAGAGATGAAGCACAACTTGAAAAATTGCTTAAAAGTGATACAATATGGAGATGCGGTGAGTGCCTTTCATGTAAAACCAGATGCCCGCGCGGTAATGTTCCATGTTATGTAATCCAGGCATTAAGGGCATTATCGATCGAAACAGGATTCTTTATTGAAAGTGAGCAGGGCAGGAAACAGCTTGCTATTAAAAGAACAGTAGGAGACCATATTCTTAAATACGGATATTGTGTATATATAGATGAGGTTGACCTCGAAACCTATCCTGAACAGGGGCCTGTATGGAACTGGCTCAGGAAGAACAGATATTCGGTCATGAAGCGCCTGGGTGCAAGCTATGGAGAGGATAGGGCCGGTACTCTGCGTAATACAATGAAGGAGTCACTGGAAGACCTAAGGAAGATTTTTGATGAGACCGGAGGCACAAAGAGATTTGAGAAGATTGAAGAATGCTCATCAAGAAAAGCCAGGGAACTTGACAAGGAATTTGGCACGGAGAAGGATGAATACTGGCGCTTCCTGTATAACGAATAGCTTTATAATGATTTCAGCAAATACAAGTATTTAATGAAACTGAGAAAGAATGAGAACTGGGCATTATACCAGAAAGAAATAGCAGATAACAAATATTATTTTGCCAGAAGCTGTATCAGGCAGAATATATTCCCGGCTGCTGAAAACCTTTATTTAAATATCCTTCGGGATGTTGCCGGGAAGGATATTTTTGATGATGCCAGGCAAACGACCTGTACCGGAATTGCCTATCACTCCGGACTGATCCCCATGGAAACAATTATGACTGTCGTTGCTCGTCAGTTCGCGCTTATGAATCAGGCAGGTTATGAGAATTTCGTTGTCTCATGTGTAACTTCGTTTGGCATCTATATCGAGATGCTCGAGACATGGAAACATTTCCCCGAAACAGAAGAAAAGACGAGGAAGGCCTTGAAAAAAGCAACAGGGCTGACATTCTCAATACCAAAGAACCTTGTTCATGCGAGTGATGTAATCTATAAATTCCGGGGTGAGATAGCTGCGAAAGCGAAGTACCGCCTTTTTAATAAGAATACTGGAGAACCTCTCAGGGTTGTTGATCATGTTGGATGTCATTATGCAAAGATCTTCCCTTCGCACGGCATAGGCGGGGCTGAATATCCTTATGTACTGGCGGGAATGATTGATGAATGGGGCGGAGAACAGGTGGATTATCCGGAAAGGCGTCATTGCTGTGGTTTCGGTTTCAGACAGTATCTGCTAAAATCAAATCGCAGTTATTCTGTTTCCAACTCTAAAAAGAAATTTGACTCAATGCAGCCGTTCAAACCCGACCTTATCATAGCAAACTGCCCTGGTTGCACCTTTTTTCTTGACAGATGGCAATACGTAATTGCAGAACAGACAGGAATTACTTATGGCCAAAATGGTTATGGTATCCCCGTATTAACTTATGAAGAGATTGCAGGGTTGCTGTTAGGATATGATCCCTGGGATATCGGACTGCAAATTCATCAGGTATCAGTCGAACCTTTGCTTGACAAGCTGGGAATTAATTACGATCCGGAACAAAAATATAAGGGACTGAATGGTGAGGATGTCGGCAAGCCTGAACTTCCAAAGGTTTTGAAATGTAACTAGCCAACATGCAAACACCTGTCTGAACCTGTAATACCTGATTAATAAGAATAGTAATATAAAAACAAAAATTATTTTGAAATGAAAACAACTGATGTATTAGTAATAGGAGGAAGTGCAGCTGGTATGGTTACTGCACTTACAGGCAAATCTTCCTGGCCAAAGAAGAGTTTTACTCTGGTAAAGAAGCAGAAAGACGTAATGGTGCCATGTGGTATACCTTATGTTTTCGGAACCCTTGACAGTATTGACCTGAATTTAATGCCGGTCGATACAATGATGGGAAAAGCCGGTATTGAATCGATTGTTGATGAAGCTACTTTCATAAACACTGAAAAGAAATCGGTTGATTTTAAAAGCGGAGATACTATACAATATGATAAACTGGTCATTGCCACCGGATCTATCCCCTTGAAACCCAAATGGCTGACGGGAGGAGACAAGGAAAATGTTTTTACTATTCCGAAAGACAAGATTTATCTTGAGGAAATGAAGAACAAAGTTGCTTTATTGAAAAAAATTGTAGTCATCGGTGCAGGGTTCATCGGTGTTGAATTTTCCGACGAGCTTGCAAAAAGCGGCCATGAAGTTATTCTTATAGAAAAACTGCCTGATATTCTGAGGCTTGCTTTTGATTCAGAGATATCGAAAAAGATTGAAGAAATACTTGTTAAAAGAGGAGTAAGAGTCATTACCGGCAATGGAATAAAAGAGATCCAGGGTGACAAATGTGTCGAAAAAGTGGAACTTGAGAACGGTGAAATTATCGATGCTGACGCGGTAATTCTGTCTATAGGCTATAAACCGAATGTGGAACTTGCCCGGAAATCCGGCATTTATATTGACGAAAGTAATTTTATTGCTGTTGATGAATATATGAGGACGCACGTGAAAGATATTTTTGCTGTTGGTGACTGCGCCCAGAAACGTGATTTTGTCACTCGCGCCAGAGTCTCTACAATGCTTGCATCAACGGCTTGTGCCGAAGCACGTATTGCAGGAATGAATCTGTTTAACCTCAATGTCGTGAAAACATTTAGTGGCACTATTGCAATATATTCAACCGCTATCGGTGTTACGGGCTTCGGAACAGCAGGAATTACTGAAGCCAGGGCAAAAGAAGAAGGGATCGATACAATAACCGGGACCTTTGAAGGTATTGACCGCCATCCCGGAAATCTGCCTGACTCACATAAGCAGCTTGTTAAGCTTATAGCAGCCCGCCATTCAGGTGTTATAATTGGCGGTGAAGTTATCGGAGGATTAAGTGCAGGAGAATTAACTAATGTAATTGGGTTGGCCATACAGAACAGAATGTCTGTCAATTCATTGCTGACATCCCAGATAGGCACGCACCCCTGTCTCACAGCTTCTCCTGCCGGGTATCCGCTCATCAAAGCAGCTGAACTTATTGCCAGTAAGATGAGAAACCGATAATGGTAACTGGAAAAACACATATCAGGGTTTCATATTCCGATACCGACCAGATGGGATTTATGCATCATTCCAATTACTTAAAATATTATGAGACTGCCCGGTGGGAATTATTCCGGAACATTGGAATCCCCTATAACAGCATTGAAAAAGAAGGAATCATCTTACCCGTAACGGAAGCATCAGTAAAATATATTAAACCTGCATATTATGATCAGGAGATTGTTATTGAAACCAGGATAAAATTTGTAAAGGGACCAAGGATAATATTTTACTTTCTTGCAACAAATGAAAACGGAGATACAATCAATGAGGCTCAAATAACAGTAGCCAGTGTAAAGAAGAGCACCGGCAAACCTTTAATGATGCCAAAAATTATTTTAAACAAGTTAACAGGTTTAATGAATAGCTGATGGAAAAAATAAAAATAGGTATAATTATTTGCGACAGGTACAATACTTGTGCCGGAGGTAAATGCTTCAGGTCAGCTGCAAGTCGTGAAGGTGCATTTTCAATTTATAAAGACAAGGAAATTGAAATTGCATCTTATACTACCTGCGGAGGTTGTCCGGGGGGTAATATTGAATATGCACCGGAGGAAATGAAAAAGAACGGAGTAACCAATATTCACTTTGCAACCGGATTCCTTGTTGGCTACCCACCATGCCCGTATATGGAGTATTTCAAAATGTTCATTGAAGAAAAATATGGAATGAAAGTAATTTTAGGTACTCACCCCATACCGCAGAAATACTTACTGACTCATAATAATCTTAATACCTGGAATACAGAATTTCTTAAGAAATCAATTAAGTCTGTACTGACAGATGAAAATACAAGGATCAGCTATGATTGAATTGCGGTAAAAAGACTTCTGCTAAAAAATGCTTATTCCTTCTTTTCTAATTCTCCAAGTCGTTTTTCAATTTCTTTCTGAGAACGTTTTAAGGTCTCAGCTTCCGACTTAAGAATCTTTATCTCATCTTCCTTGCTCAATGAAGGCATCCTTTGATTTCCAGGCATATAGCCCTGAAAATCCGGCGCAAAACCCCAAGCCCGGCTGAAACCTCTGCCACGGCCAAATCCTCTTCCAAAACCGTATCCTCTGCTCATTCCCCTTCCCATTCCTCTTCCTTGCCCTTTCATATAACCGGGTGAATCAAATCCATAACAAAAACCAAATGCTCTTCCGGAACCAGGACCTTGTCCCAGCGGTCCGCTGCGATCTCCTGCTGGCATAATTTTTCTTTTTTGTTTAACAATCTATTTATTAATTATTTAATCCTTATTGTCTGGTAAAATCCATTCCTGTTTTATTAAATCATCATACAAAGATAATAATTTAAATGAACATATGTTCACTTTAATTGAAAAATTATCAGTGTATTCTCATTATCTTTATAACAGATTCCTATTTGTAATGTGAAACCTGTTTACCGAGAAAATTAGATATAAGAATGAAAAAATCAAATAAAGAAGAGCGAATCAAGGTTTTTATGATAAGAGGCTCCGGAAGGCAAAGTGGTATAAACAATACCAGGGTAGCAGAAATATCTACAAAAAAGCTATATGGAGATGAACATAATTGTAAATGAACAAGTTGTGGATGCACTTAAGGATTGGTTTGTGAGTTATGTTAAGTCATTTAAATATACTGATATCGAATCACAGCAAAATATTGATATAAAAAGGGAACACACGGAAAGAGTTATTGAGGAAATCCTTGATCTGGGCAAAAAAATAGGATTAAATGAACATGAACTGAACCTGGCTGAAATAATTGCCTTGTTTCATGATATAGGGCGGTTTGAACAATACCACAGATATAAAACCTTCTCGGACCGTAAATCTGAAAACCATGCTGAGCTTGGAATAAAGATCCTAAATCAGCATGGTGTTCTTAACGGGCTGGACAAACACTTGCAAGAACTAATCTCATGTTCAATAAAATACCATAACCTCCCGGCTCTTCCCGGTGAAGAAACAAAAGCATGCCTCTTTTTCAGCAGACTTATCCGGGATGCTGATAAACTTGATATCTGGAGAGTTGTCACTGATTATTACAACAGAAGGGACGGAAGGAGGAACGCTGCTCTTGAGCTTGAATTACCGGAAATACCCGGGATTAGCGCTGAAGTGTATAACTCATTGATGAACAAACAAATAGTTGATTCAAGATATGTTAAGAACATCAATGATATTAAACTGCTTCAGGCAGGCTGGATTTTTGATATTAATTTTGAACCAACATTTACATGTATCATAAACCGTCATTATATGGAATACCTGAGGGATGTCCTTCCAAAAATGAAAGAAATAACAGATGTTTTTGATACTATTGGATCCTATATTGAAGATCGTAAGAGGAAGCCTGATGGGTCTTATATGCAACACCCCTTATAAATTGTTCACAAAAGCCGGATGTTTAAAATGTGCCTGACTGTAAAATCCGACTAAACCAATACATCAGGTCCCTCCGGGTCAGCCGGAAAAACTTTTGTAAAAGATGGTACCGGAACAGATCCTGATTCTGTGAGATAATCAAGCCTTTTTATAAGCCATGCATCCTCTTTGCTTTTTCTTGTCAGGGATAACTCACATACCCCTGCTTCACGCCATTTATTTATGCCCCCGCCATGCAGACGTGCCATTTTTACGAGCACACTGTCAGAAAGTATAGGGCTTCCAGCCTGCATTGAATAGGGGAATCTGGCTTGTGCAGACAAATGATCCAATGATACATTGATTGAGTATCCTTCTTTACTAACCGGAGCTTCATCAATCTTCTTTCCGGTAAGACCATTCCTGAACCGCATGTTATACAAACGCTTTACTCCCTTATCTCTTCCCCTATACAATCCGCCTTTATATACAGATTCTCCATCTGCTGCAAACAGCTCTGATATCTTATCATAAAGACCATCATTAAGCATTGATTCATAAGTATGATAAAGACTAACTATGCTTTTTTCCGCCTCAAGGATTGCTATTCTTTCGGATAATTCCCTGATTCTTATTCCGGCTTCAATATCATTTCGCTCATCAGACCTTGCAGCTGCAGGAACTGCTGATGCAACAACTCCTGTTGTCACGACTGTTCCCATTTTCCTTATAAAGGATCGCCGCCCGGTGTTTTTTTCACTTTCTGAACCTGAGTGATTCACAGATATATCCATAATTACACTCCTCCTTTTCTTGCCTTGGGGCCAAAATATTTCTTTATGTCATAATACCCTATATGACGGCCAATTGCCCCTACAAGGTTTAATTGAACACCCTCTTTGCTTCCGTAAAGATCAAATCCGCAGTCGTGCCTTATTTTTTCATTTATCATCACAATCATCGAATGACCATTGCATGCCTCTTCGCATTCCGCCAAAATATTAATGCCATCCCGAACCTTCACAAGCAGGCTGGGACCACACCACTGGGAACCCAATGACTGGTCTGCCGTATATATTGTCCATGAATGTGAGTTGGGTGCAGTAAAAAGATGCATGGAGGTCATGGCTTTTGAGTATGTCCAGGACCAGGCCTTCCCAACAAGATCATCGGAAAGCTCATGACGAAGGTATCTGGGGGGATTAATCCCTTCCAGATCAGCAACACCAAAGAGAGCATAATAAGATACCTCATTACCATAATATTCAGTCCCCATCTGAGCATGAATACAGGTTGTCAGTCCGTTTGTCAGATCAAGGGCTATCTGCAGACTCGTCCTTGGTTTACTGTCAACAAGAAGATGACCGAACCATGCAAGGTCATGATCAGCTTCATAGGCCCTGTATTCTGCTTCGAGCCAGGTGCTTTCCTTATCTTCCCTGTATTTAAGTTTGAATTTGTCCTCAACCTTATAATGTATAACCGGACCTCCCCTATCGTACCGTAATGTAAATTCTTTCCCCACCAAAATGTCGCTAAATGGCATATTATTTACAGCCATATCAGTAGGACCAAAGTTTGTTGTGCTCTTAAGGGCTGCCTGGTGCACCTCTTCATCAGTCATATAAACAAAATCCCTCACAGGACGATATGCCATCCTCTGTCCCTTAACCGGAGTTCTGGGTGTTCCCGACGTCGGAGCAACCATAGGCTCATTGCCAAGTTTTTCAAATGGTCCGAGAGGTGTGAGTTCTCCTACAATCTCACCCTCACCCCTGAACATATAATATTCAAGTTCATCCCTTTCATTAAACCCAAGCCTTACACCTGCCTGAGTCCGGGTGAAGAGATCAACCACGTATGAGGTGAAGATGCCTGAAAATTCGCACTCGGTCCTGTTGTAGATAAATATATTGTCATTAACAAGTACATAATCTGACGGACTGCAATAGCCTAATTCATCCATGAGGCGCGTAAGTTCCACAAAATTTGTTGATACCACAGAGGAATAGAATTCCAGTGTTTCTATACCTGTATCCTGCAACCAGTACATACCCTTGCCTTCTATCCTGTTTGTAAGGTGATGCCTGGTTTCAGGTGCAGCCTGCCCCTTCTTTTCAACATAACCATAATAAATGTGACGCTGTACTTCCCTGTCATCAATAATTATCTCAGTACCTCCCATTGTTCTTTCCTTTCTGCCACTTGAAAACCATACTTCAATAATTGTAACAAGGCTGGTATCCTGATCTATAAATACATTATATCCCCTTTGTTCCGATGGTATCATATGGGAAAAGGAAATCATGTTTTTAAGTGTAAGGGCGCCATAGCTTCCTGTAAATGAATTACCATCAACCTTAACAGCAAGGTTCTTTTTATCCCTGAAGGAATATTCAAAAACAGGACCGTCGTCTGTTATGATTCTGATTGATTTCCCTGAAAGCTCACCGGTAAACTCTGAGCGGCTTACAGGCCCTGATTCAGCAATAGCCTTGAGCTTTTCTCCGATCTGGCTTTTCGAAAGCTTCGTGTATTTAAACCGGTGCATCGGTATGTTCATTGGGTTGCTCATGTAACTTCCTCCTTTTTTATTTTTTTCCGGAATATTGTTAATCTCTTTCTATCAATGTGTAATGCTGACCTTCTTTTAGCTACGAATGATAATTATGTGTCCGGGAAACTGTTAGTTTTATAAATTACCATTAAATATAAACAATTTGGCGATAAAGTAAATCCCCTTAAGGCTTATAATTATCTGACAGGCATGAAATGATCCTGCAGTAAAAAGCTGTGCAATTTATCCGGGGGAATAAGATAATTAAATATACAAGCTTTTTGAAATATATGAATAATACTTATTTTAGCAAACTAAATCTTAAAACTAACTTTATGAAAAGACTTACATTTATATTATTGGCCTTGGCGCTCTTTCTAACCGGATGCGAAAAAAAATCTGATCCCGGGGCCGATTCGAAAATAACTTTTGGTATTCCGGAAGCCTTAATGATAACAAATGAATCAAGAGCATTCGTGGTTGTGTTTGATAATTCCGTAACTGATCAAACGGTTACCTGGTCTGTAGAACCCGCAAACAGCGGAACAATTTCTGAAGATCCCGATCACAATAATGTCGGTATTTACAAAGCACCTGCTACTCCCGGCGTATCTAAGGTTCACGCAACTTTAGTTTCTGATCCGTCTCAAAAAGCCACTGTTGAAATAACTGTTTCGGATGTTCCTATTAATGATGAGGTAATTTTTAGTAACGAAAACATAGCTGGCGTTGAAAATGGTCCGACTAATCCAACAGTATTTACAATAGATAAGGAACGTCTTATAACATATATACATAATTATCATTATTTTAATGGTGGTGTTTTGCCCGGGACTATTTCATTGCAACATTCAGATGGAACTA
>JAEAME010001213.1_pt1 | contig 19074 bp, 26 predicted proteins | sample 8958731 | NCBI WGS metagenome assembly JAEAME01 (sample SAMN16933194, study PRJNA681113) | bioreactor sludge metagenome | isolation source: anerobic bioreactor sludge (Control) | place: India:Bengaluru | collected 2018-10-24 | reverse complement strand
CCGGGGCCGGGTCGGTGCTCACGGTCCGGGACGCTTCGCGCTGGTCGCCCTCGTTTGTGCGGGTGATGCGGGTGTTCATCGCCAGCATCACGGTGGCCGCTGCTTTCGTCTGGCCTAGGTCGTTGTGGAGATAGTCGGCTTGCATGTGTCCTCTTCCTCGAGCATGATCTTCGCTATCGCTTCCGGTGCGTCCTGGAGCAGCAGCATGGTCTCGTGCGTCGGGAGCGGGATGCCCGTCAGCACGTTTCGCGCCCCTTTCACCGAGGCATGGATCGCCTTCTGGATGCCGCCGGCAATGCCGCCCCACTCGTACCACGTCGTCAGCAACCCCCGATGCGGTTTCCCCGCTTTGAGCGTGATGAGCAGGTTCGCGTAGGCTTCGCGGTCCATCCAGGCGCGGACGAGCAGCATCTCGGATCCGGGGCGCGGGGATCCTTCGCCGCCGATGAGATGGCGGATATCGGCATGGTCGTCCGCGATCTGCATACCTCTCCCGACGTTCACGCCGTAGGTCCACCAGGTCCGCCAGCGAGGTACGAACTCCTGCGACCCGAACAGTTCTGTATCGGGCGGGTAGCCGGCGTACATCCCCCAGCCGGCCGCGAGACCGAACAGGCGGGCAGTCTTGTTGTGGATGACTGATTGGTAGTACTCCCACGGTTTCATGCGGTCGCGGCCGACCGCCTCGGCAAGCGCCCCGGCGACCATCCGCCGCTGCACTTCCGCGAGCGTGCGGGAGTAGTACATCGTCGCCCCCTTTGCATCGCAGGTCGCCGCGAGCGTGTGCGCGAGCGAGAGCGTTCCGATGGCATCGAGCATCGCTACGGCCGTTCCCGCTCCCGCGTTCCGCGTCGGCACGCCCCGGCGGACCGTATCGCCATCGACCATATCATCGACGATCAGGCTTGCCCCGTGCACGAGCTCGATCGCTGCCGCCAGGTCGAGCGCTGCATCGCGGCCCGGTACCGTGTAGCCGGTCGCTTCAGCGGTCGCCCGATGCGCGAGCATCAGTACGCCCGCCCGGAGCCGTTTGCCCCGAAGCAGCAGCGGCGCGAGATCGGGATCGAACGGTTCGGCGTCGAGGAGGTTGCCGATCCGCTCGTTCACCTGCGGCCGGACCGTCTCGAGGAAGGTCTTAAAGGTGGACGCCACAGGCCGGACACCTCCGTATCATCTCGAGTTTGCTGTTCACGACATCGAGCACCACGGCCGACCCTCCCGACAGGAGGCCGGCGGCCAGATACCGGTAGAGCATATCGACCCGGGGCGGCTGCCCGATATCGATCATGACCGAGAAGACGCAGAGCGCGATGCCGGCGAACCCGTGCAGCTCCGCAAGCGCCTTGATGACTTTCAGGGTGCGGACCGAGACCACGCGATCAACCCCGCTTCGCAAACAGCGACAGCGCACTCCTCAGACCGAACTTGAACCCGAACCGCTCGCCATGCTGAAGGAGTACCCGGGCGTCCCTGAGGCCCGGCCAGGTCGCCCCGGCGGCACGCAGGCGATCGACGATGGGCCGCTCTTCATCCATCCATGCGAACTCCTCGAGAACACGCGCCGGGTAGTGGTTGAGCGTCCCGATCTGCTGCTCCTCAAAGAAGATCTGGGCGCACCGCATCGACGGGCAGATTCCGTCACCCACGAGCGGCGAGACCGTCCCGATAGACTCCCCGACGCCCCAGACGTTGCCCGCATTGAACGGCATACTCGCGGCAGGGCCGGCCAGCCGGACCGCGCTCGTGCAGGTGCACTTGACATCTTCATAGGAACCGTAGAGGCCCGACCGCATGAGCGCCGTCGTGGGATCCTCGACGAGCGACCCGCAACCGACGTGATGGTACCCCTTGTTGAGTGGGAAATCCCAGGCGTAGCCGGCCTTGACGAACCGTACTTCAGGGTAGTGCGGGCCGAAACTCCGCTTCACGCGGTACTGCACGGTCGGGCAGACGACATCATGGACGGCCGGGGGCAGGAACGCCCGGGCTACGCCGGTCGCGTCCACGACGACATCGTACTCCTCGAGCCGAGGCGTCCCATACGTCACGCGCACGATCTCCCGCAGATCCTTGAGAAGCAGCGGTTTGTTGATCGTCCAGAGGCGGGCTTTGACCCGCACCCCCCGGAAGATCGCCACGTCGTTCAACCGGAGGAGGTACCGTGCGGCAGGGAACTTGATCCGCTCCATCGCCGGCACGAACTCGTCGGTTGGTACCATCCAGGCGCACGAGGCGATCGTGCATCCGGTCGTCTCGGTCTTATCGTAGACCTCGACGCCTGAGACTCCGGCCATCTCATACAGGCGGGCGAGGTACAGGCCGGCGACCCCGCCCCCGATAATCGCAATCTTCGCTGACATCATGTTTCTCCTGCGTCTATACTCGACGGTACAGACGCTCGATGAGTGTTGGTATGGTTAAGGGGGAGAAGGGGCTCGGATCCACGTGCCGGTGATGGGTTGGGTACACTGGGCTTCGTCCGCACCCGGATTTTGGGGGTCGGTCGGCCGGCACGGTACGGCATGTCCACGTGGAGCGGACAAAGAGTATTGGCGCAGTCTTCCTTTCCGTCCGCGTAGTAGCCGCAACAGTCGTAACAGAAGGCAACGATCCGCTTCTTCGAGGAGAGGCGTTTGCCCGAGAGAAGGGCGATCAGCTCGGACCGCCCGATCGCCTTCGCCCCGAACTTCTTGATCTCTGCGATCTTCTGCTCGGGGGTCACGTGACTCCGCCCCCCTTCACGAAAGCATCGTCGGAGATGTGCTGGATCCCGCACCCGTCACAGCCCGGGCAGGGTTTCGTGCGGACGCTGCACAGGTGTTCTCCCTTGGGATCGCCAAAGGTCTCCGGCACGTGCCCTTTACCTCTGCAGACCGGGCAGATGATCCGGACCATCAGAATCCCTCCTGCTCCTTCGCTCGCCGGCGGCGGCATTCGGCGCAGTTGTCTTCGTGGTCGTCGGGATGCTCCTGCATGTGCCAGACGTTGCCGGCCTCGATGTCTTCGCCCGTGATGCGCCGGCAGAGCGATGCACCGTTACGGAAGTAGTGGCATTTCCGCGTCACGCCGCGAGCGTAGAGCCACCCTTCGTACAGCTGCTTGCCGGTGATCTCTTTGTGCAGGTCGATGAGCGCCTGCTGTTCGGGAGTCAGTACCTCAGGACACGTCCCTTTGCCGCAGAGCGGACAGGGTTTCGGTTGCGCGTTGTCAGACATGGATCCTCCGAAAGATGGATGCAATTAGGGGGTGATGGGCGGCCGGTTGTACGGCCGGGTCTTGCAGTACAGGGCGCAGGCAAGCAGCGTTGCCGACGACCCGACGAAACAGGCGAGCGCGGCGGGATACCCTATGAAGGGAACGAGCCCGATCGACGCGAGCCAGGGGCAGAACACCGCGAGAAAGAAGATGCCGAGCCAGTAGTAGGCCCGTTCCCGCTGTTCGGCGGCGAGGTCTTCTGCGATAAGCTCGCGGCGGTCGTAGATCAGGAGCACCGTGAAGATCCCGAACCCAAACCAATGGATCTCGTCGAGATCCGAGAATGCCCCGCCTTCGTTGAACGGATACGGCAGCGTGAGCGCGACCGGTTGCCCCTTCGCCAGCGGCCGGAGCTGCACTTTGATCGCGCGGAGCTGCCGCGCCTGGATGTGGTCGCGGGTCGCCATGAGCGCCAGGACCGTGACGACGACGGCCCAGAACGCGGCTATCGCTACGCCTGCGAGGTTCGTATCAGATCACCGCCCATACGACGATCGCAGCCGCAAAGAGGACGCCGTGCCCGATGATCAAGATCATCTGGTGCACGAGGTTCGTCCGCATCGCGGTGCTCGCGGTCGCCCATGCACGTGCAGCCGGTTCGGGGAGCTCGGGGAGTCCCTGTCCTTTCGCGGCAGCGGTCTCGATCGCCGCTTTGAACGCCTGGCCGTGCGTCTTCTCATACCCCTGCCAGAGCGTGTCAATATTCGTGGCTTTGAGGAATAGAGCCACGAACAGCGCCATAGGAAGGGCGAACAGCACATAGATCGAGCCGGCGTGCGCGAGACCCCAGGCCGTCACGACGGCCGATACGACGAGGCCGGTGAAGGCGTAGAGCGAGGTCCAGCGGACGCCGGGGAACGTAACGATCGTCGAGTTCTTGCCCCCGACGAAATCGCTCTGGTAGTCCATCGCAAAGTAGCTCGCGTGCATCGCGGTCATCGAGAGGCCGACGACGAGCCCGGCGACGAGGAAGAGCGGCGTGTAGAGGCCCGTAGCAATGTACGCCGTGCCGACGACGACGCAGATGCCCGTAGGCGCTGAAATCAGCACTTCGGAGAAGGGGTAGTACGAGAGGCGGAACGGGTCGGCGTTGTACGCCCAGACTGCGAGCAGCCCGGCAAACGCGAACCATCCGGCGAAGGGGAGGAACGACGAGATCCAGAGCATGAGTGCCAGCCCGCCGAGGATGATGCCCCCGGAGAGGATCCGTAGTTCCGTCACGTTGGCAAGACCCGAGATGAGGACTTTCCGGCGGCCCGTGCCGTCGATGTTTGCCCGCACATCGACCGTGTAATCTACGATGTCGTTGATGGGGTGCGCGACGTACTGGAAGGCAAAGACCACCACGATACTGACGAGCGCCAGCATCCAGTTGATGCCGGCAAGACCGACCGTAGCGATACTGACCGCGATCGCGGTCGCGGTCGCGGTCCCGCTCCAGGTAAAGAGGGGCATGAACCGCGCAAGTTGGACAAGCGCTTGTGCTTTCACGTAGTTTCACCTTGTTTTAGGTTACTGGCGTGCTCAGGACCAGCCTTCTCCTCTTTCGGCACGACGATTCGCCAGCAATGCGGAGTGATCTGGAATTTGAGCTTCGCTTTCGGGCAGTTGTGATGATTACCGCGCGATGCCGCGCAGAATGCAGCCCCCGCATAGAGTTTCGGGCGGCGGAGACCGCACGTTGGATCAGCATGAAAAGGGCCGTTGGCACATTCGAGGTATGGACAACCCATACACGTTTGATGCGTGCGAGGGGGTTAAAAAGAATGGAGATTTGAAGCGGGGAGATCACTGGTTTGACGGGTCAAGCTCCGTTATTCGCTGCTGGAGCTGCGAGAGTACGGCCGCGATCTGCGCCCGATTGCCCGACGCGATCGCTTCGCGCACCTTCTCGCCCACGGCCGACCCTTCGGGGATTGTATAAGCTCGGCTTGCCGCAGACGGCAGCGGGGCATTGGCCATCCGCGCCTGCACGAGCTCGAGGATGTAGACCACCATCGGATCGGACGCATGGGCGATCACGCCCTCGAGGATCTTTTCGTCTTGAAGCTGCCCGACGATCTTTTCGACGGCCTCCCGATCCTGCAACTCCTTCACTTTTTTCTCTGCGTCGAGCCATTCAGCCCGCAGAACTGCCGGGAAGTAGAGATGCCACTCGGTCATCACCGCCAGCGCGTCCTGGAGGGAGTACGGTTTTGCGTAGTGCGTCTTAGGGACCGTCGTACTCTTCCATCCGAAGTATTCCTTGAAGATCAGTTCGTCCTTGGCGATCGCGTAAAAGACGGTCGCATACGTGTCGCGGAGCTCATACCCCTTGAAACTGTCGATATCCGTTTTGCTGGCCTGCGAGGGGTGGTCAGGCGTCGCCCGGTGTTTCAAGATCGTTTCGCGGACGGTCGGGTTCTGGCGGGACTCGCGGAGGTTTTTCGAGAACGTCGTAGGACTGCCGATCATCCCTGAGTTTTTGAAGACGAAGCGTTTACCATGCTTGCGGGCAAAGGCACGCAGTTCCTCAACGAACGGCTGGTAGACGCGGGCATACACGACAACCTTTTTCCCAGAGTCCGGTTTGAGTCCGATCGATACCCGGTACGCCTCGACCTCTTCGCTGAGCGGGATACGCACGAACGGTTCGCCCTTGGCGTCGGTTTCGACTTCGAGCGATGGATCGAGAATCGTTGCACTCTGAATCTGCAACGCATGATCGGGGCGCTGCCCGGTCGCCAGCATCCAGCGGAAGAAGAGCCGATGGTACGGCACGCCGCCCCACATCGGGGATTTGTCCATCACCACGTCGTAGATCTCGACCAGCTCGGACGGGAGGTAGGGGTGCGCTTCGGATTTGCCTGCTGGCATCCGCGTGTCCAGATCCATGAATGGTTGGGCCGTAAGGTACTTTTTCCGGAACATATATTCGCCAAACGATTTGAGCGCCGAATGAATGTGAATCCGTGTCGAAGGTGCGATCGTGGGCTCCATTTCGGTGATAAACCCTTCAACATCCTCTTCGTTCAAGCCGCGCCGTTTCCCCGCTTCGTGAGGGAGGAGGTCGTCACGGGCAAGTGTCGCGGTCGATGCGTTCGCTTTCTTGTAGTACTGCGCCCAGAGCAGGAACGACGTGATCCACCGGACGGCCGATCCAAGCGCTTCAGCGCTGGAATAGTTCGCCTTTTTCCCTGCTGCCGTACCGGCATAACAGAACCGGTGGAAATAGTCGCGCAGGTTCTCGCGGAGATCGTCGCGGGCGTCGTCGGAGCGGTCTTTCGGGTCGATGCGGAGGATGCGATCGAGGATGTAATCAGCAACGTCGATCTCGTTTCGCCGCCGGTTCGAGAGTCGTTCGACGCCCTTGAGACCGCGTTCGTAATATCCAAGTTTCGCCCGGACGACCTGGTAGACGTTCTTTGGCGTGATCGCCGTCTCCGGCGTTGCCGCCCATGCGTCCACCTCTCGCCGGGTCGGCCCCCGCTGCATCTCGAGATCCATCTTACGGCCCTCCCTTGATCGCCGTGAGTTCGTGCACGGTCACGGCGTCCAGTAGCGGATCGATCTCCTCCTCGGCAAGCCGGGTATCTGCCCGGATACGGTCGCGGAGCAGGTCGGCCTCCTCAAGCGTCTCAAGCGTCGGAATCAGCATCCGGTAGGTTGTCGCCGCCTCGGTCTCGTCGGGTCCGGGCAGGTACTCAGGCGGTTCGCTCTTCATGCCGGTAGATGGATCCTTCTTACGGATAACTCGTTTCTTTGGTTGCGGCCCGGCCGCATCGACCGCCTGATCGATACTCGATTTCACGTCCGTAGCGATGAGGAGTTTCTTCTGGGCGGTCGTGAGTGCGTCGAGTCGTTCGTCCGTCCATCCCTGTTTCTTCAGCCGGCGCTCGAGCGCGGACCACTTACCGGCTTCCTGCGGGGTCATCTTTGAGGGTGACGGTGCAGGTGTCGGGGGAGCAGCTTGGGGAACTGCCTGGGGGGCTGGCGCTACGATCGTCGTGATCGCCCGTTTGTCCTCGGCAGTCGCGGTGATGGCATCGCGGCCGACGCCCCGGCCTCGCGGGGGTTCGGGGGCTGCACGTGCAGGCGGCAGAGCGGGGTTCACCACAACCTCTTTCATCCAGGTCTCCCGCGACTCGCCGGCCGCGTTTCTCACTTTTAAGGTGACGACGTATTTACCGGGCGCGGTAAACGTGTGCTCGGGGTTCTGGTCCGTCGAGATCGTGCCGTCGCCAAAATTGTAGAGGCGGGAGACGATCAGCGGTTCGGAGCGGTCCATGAACCGCACTTTTAGAGGGGCGTCGCCTTCGGCCCGGATACCCTCGCCCATCACGATCCCGTTTACCATCATCTCGAATTTCGCAGACGGGAGCGCGAGCGTCTTTTCGGGTTCGGCCCGTTCGATCTTCTTCTGCCGGCCCGGATAGAGGCGGGCATGGTCCTCCCGCGAGAGCACGTGGACCGCCACCGGGCCGGTCACGACCGCTTCGCCGGTCTTGTTTCTCGCGCGGAGCGTGACGCGATACTCCCCCGGCCGGGTGTACGTGTGATCGGGGTTCCGGTCGTGCGATCGCGCCGATCCGTCGCCAAAATCCCACTCATGCCATTCGGGCGATCGCGTCGAGAGATCGTGGAATTTAATCGTCAGGGGCACGATCCCGACCTTTGGAGGCACGATGTCGCCGCGAAGGGGTTGCAGGGCGTCCTGGCCGACGATCTCCATTGACCACGCGAGCTCAGGCAGATGCCCGTTCGGGACCGCTGCGGGCGCTCGAGGCGCGGCCACGTCTCTGGCGATCGCCTCCTGGGGTTTGACGATACCGAGCTCCTGCCAGCGGTCGAGCTGTTCGATCTGGCGTTCGTGGTCGTAGCCGACGACCCGGGCCTCGCCCTCGTTCTCCACGTCCGCCCGGATCTTCATCACATCCCAGTACCGCGCTAAGCTGATCTGCTGCGCGAAGAGCCCCCGGAAGATATCGAGGAGTTTATCGCGGTCGAACTCGGGGATCTTGTCTTTCCCCGGATACTTTGCCCAGAACTTCTCGACGTGTTCGGCAAAAATGTAGCCCCATTCCCACTGACTCCACCAGCCCTCAAGGGGTTTCCGCTCGTTCGCGGACTCGATGAGCACGATCTTCCGGATCCAATCTTCCATCCGGGCCATGAACGTGGCGCAGATTACGTCGTCGCCCTGCTTGCAGAGCCGCATCATCTCGGAGAGCGCCCGATCGGGGGTCTTGTAGACTTTGAGGAATTGGTTATAGGTGATGAGTGTCCGGCGTTCCTCTGGCATAGACACACGGTTTGCCTAGGAACTTATGAAACAGCACGAAAAAAGAGGAGAAGTTTAGCCGTACCGCTTCTGGTACTTCGCAGCCCACTTGTCGAGCCCGGCACCCTGCTTCGCGCCCTTCAGGCACTCAGCGACACCACGGATGGTTCCGGCCTTGCCGCACTCGAAATACTTTGCAGAACCGCCGATCGCGTTGATGCCGTCGCGGTAGTTTGCAGTTGCAGTTGCTCCATCAAGGACCATTTACAGTCACCTTCTGACGAATAAGGTATTTTTTCGTGCCGTATTATATACCCGCGTGGAGCAAATTGACGTATCTGGGGTGCAGATGGGGCAGAAGAAGAAGAAATATCCCGAACAGATGAATGTTCGTTTCTCCAAAAAACAGTTCACCCAACTGAACGAGCTCGCCGTCGTGCTGCGCGAGACCGATCCGGAAGCCTCCTTCTCCGATGCCGTCCGCCAGTGTGTCGATTTTACCATGAAGATCGCGCCGACGCTGCGGAATGCGACCCTCTGGGATCTCCTGATGAGCTCGGACCCCGATCTGCTCGAGAAGATCGAGACCCCGCTCCCCGCCAAAAAAGAGGTACCTGATGCCAGACCAGTACACGCTCGCTGATGTCGAGAGACTGCGGATGCAGACGTTCGATGTGAAAGTCGATATGGAGATGGCCGTGATTCTTTCAGAGATGGCAAAGGATCCGATGACCGATCGGGCGATCCGTGAGTATGCAAAAAAGTTTATCGGGCTGCCTTAAGTCGCTGTCAGGTCCACGATGCCGGCGATCGCCGCGTAGCGTTTGACGGCAAAGATGCCTTCCCGGCAGGATTGTTCAGTCGTATAGGCTTCACTGGCGCAGATGATCTCGCCGTTCGGAGCCCGGAGGCGGAATCGCCACTGGCAGGCTCCATCGACAAACACTTCGAAATGCGGTTCTTTCATGCGCGATCTTCCGCGCACCAGGTAAAAAAGGTTGTTCTTTGCCCTTACTGCAGCGGGGGCAGATCGTCGCCGTCGTCGCCGCAGTAGTCGAGCAGGGTATCGATCGCCGCCCGGACGGCAAGGCTGCACGCATCGGCTTTCTCGCTGCCCGGGTCGAGCGCGTCACCGAGGATCGCCTGCATCATGGTCGCCAGCTCGCGGGTCTCGCTGTGCTGCAGCAGGCCCGCTTTCTGGAAACTGTATGCGCCCTTCGAGGAGATGATCACCGAATCGAGCACGCTCATACCGAGGAGTTCAGCAAGCACCGCTATGATCTTCGTCGTCTGTTTGTCAGGGGCGCTCGGGTAGGGGTCCGCGTCGGGGTGGTTGTGGACGATCACGATCTCCTGGGCGTTGGCGAGAATCGCGCCTTTCAGCATCTCGCGCGAGGTCAGGATCATGCGGTTCACCGTGCCGATGGCGACGTTCTCGATACCGAGCACGGCCCGGGATCCGTCGAGGTAGATCAGCCGCAGATACTCGCGGTCGAAATCTTCCATACCCTGCATGAGATCGACGATATCGTTCTCGTTCTGGACGTTCTTGCCCGGCGGCGCTCGGAGCGGGGTCAGCATCACCCGTGTAGTCTCCTCGGCAGCAGCGGGCCGGTCAAACTCGACGACGCGCGGTGCAGCACGCGGCGGGTAGGAGGGGGGCAGCGGGAGTCCGAGCCTCGTTCGGCGCTGCTCTATCGTTTCGCCCCGAATCGCGCTCCACTTACAGGTTGGATTCGGGCAGCGGTACCACCACTCGCCCATCATGGCCGTGGGGTTCACGTCAAGGGCCGTGCCGCAGAGCGGGCAATGCTCGCTGTCTCCTGCACGTGCAGATGCCGGTGCCGCCGGGGGCGATCGCGGGAGCGGAATGTTGAGCCGCTTCGCGCGTTCCTCGGCAGTCTCGCCCTGGATCGCGTTCCAGGGGCATTTTGTACACTTCGCCCGCACGTCACCCGGCCGCGCCTTCGGGGTCAGGATTTGCGGGGCGTCGCAGAGCGGACACTTCGGAACCAGGTGTTTGTCGTCCGGGTGTTCGGCGTCCATCAGTAGGTCACTCACGGTTGATCACCTCTACTCGTTGTTTGATTTTCGCTTTGATAGCGTCGATTTCTTCGTCTTTCACCTGCTCGACGGTTTTACCCGTCTCCTCGGTGATCCGCACGATCTCGGCGGCGACAAGACCGGACTCCACGATCTTGCGACACCCGTTGCAGGGCGCGAGCCGGTACGCCTGCTCGAGATGCCAGACATACGTTCCGTGGGGATCCGCCTCGCCGGCGTCGGTCCCGGTCGCGGGAGCGGGTTCGTCTTTCGGTCGTCCTGAGAGCACGGGGTCGAAGAATGCGCCACCCGTCAGCCCCTCGAGGATCCCCAGAGGATCCGGGAAGGGGAGTCCTTTGCGTTTCACATCTGCATGTGCAGTTTCCATACGTTTGGCTCCTGAAAATTGTGCTTCGAGGCGTGTAAGCTCGTCGATCGCATCTCGGATCTGCGGTCGAATCCTCACCACGTCGTCATACAGGTACAGGGTGTGCAGCGTCTCGAGGAAGCCCCGCATATCGCGGAAATACCGATACCCTGCATTTTCCGGGTGGTTCAGGTAGGGTTTTGTCAGCGACCAGGCAAGATTTACCTGGTTCATCGCCCGTGGTTTGCGATCCGTGTCGTCGTTGTCCGAGATCTCCTTCTTGACCACGCCGATGAAGTCATACAATCGGTTAAAATCCAGCGGTGATCGTGCACTCATGGCCTCTTTGCCCCCTGCTGCTCGCGGAGTTTGTCGTACACGCCGCGCGGCATCGGGATCACCGATTCGCCGGGCAGCGTCGGCAGCATCTTGATCAACAGTCCTGCCGCTGCATCGACGTTCGCCAGCGACCCGATGGGATCGTCGATCGCTTTCTGCACCGCGTTCTCCGCGCCCGTCGTGAGGATCCGCACGATCGGTTTGTCCGCCGGCCCGCTCGGTGCTGCACGTGCAGACGGCAGCGCGGGAGCCCGCATCTCGAGGTCAAGTCCTCGGAGGTCGTCGGTCTCCGCTTTCTGTACCTGCTTCTTTCGTCGTGTCATCGTCGTTTCCTCCCTTGTCCGCACTCCATTCCGCCCGCAACACTCGCCCCGCCCGACCGGCGGAGCGACCGGCCGCCGGCCAAAGCCGTTGCCGAACCGAGTACTGCATCGTCATAGTACACGATCGTTTCCCCGCCCCCGGCCATCGCGTTTGCCGCCAGCATCACCGTCGCTGCACCCGCTACCAGCGCGGAGATATCGAGCGTCACCTCCTGGTAGTCGCCAGCGACCTGGATGTAGTCTTCAACTACCGATCCGTCCGCATCCTCGACCCAGATCCAGGCTCCTTCGACATCGCCGCTCACCGTAACCTGCACGCAGCGCACCCAGACCGTGAGCGTAGGGTTGCCGGCCAGCGTCACGATCTGGGAGATCGCCGCGCAGGTATCCGCCATCGCGCCATCGGCCGAAAGATACGCGCCATACGACCCACCATGCGCGGCTGCTGCCCGCACCTCCGTAACGATCGCCGGATCCGGAAACGAGGCCGTCCAGCCCGTGAGATCGCCGGTCTCAAAGTCGCCGTTCGTGATCCCGGCCATACCTACCGCCCCCTCCCTCTGCCGCAGTCCGTTCCGCCCGCGACCGAGCAGCCGCCGGATCGACGGATTGATCGGCCGCTCGCAGTCGCGGCCATCGAACTGCCGGTATAGGCAACGAGCGTCGGATCGTCGTCCAACCCGATCAGGAACGCCCCGGTCGAAAGGGGCGAGGGGCCGCTGTTGAACATGTACCCCTGCTGCGCGAGCGACCAGGCCAGCGTGCCGTTTTTGTCCAGACAGTAGAGCGTGTCGTTAGAGTAGCCGGATGCGTAGATGTTATCGGCCGCATCGACCACGAGCGGCGTCCAGAGCGCGGCCCCGGCCGCAAGCAGCGTATTCCAGAGCAGCGATCCATCGTCTTTATCCCAACAGACCACGCGACCCCCGACCGTCGCGCCGACCAGATCGCCCGAACTGAGTACGGACGGGCCGACCGTCAAGTTCTGCCCGGCGGCAAGTGCGTCTGCCTTCACGACCGTTGTACCGTCATCGAGCGAAAAACCCCACAGGCGCCGGTCATCAATCCCGGTAAAATAGACGAGATCCCCGCTAATCGCGGGCGAGTTGAGCATCAGGATTCGGTACCAGTCCATATCGGCATCGCTCGTCGTCCAGAGCTCGGTACCGTCGCTATCGACGGCACACATGGCATAGGTATCGCAGTCGGGCAGGTAGATGTTGCCGCTGCTATCGACCGCCGGGCAGCCCGACATCGGCGTAGTCATCAGTCCGCCGTTCGTGTAGCTCCAGAGGATCGACCCGTCCGAGCGGTCCACGCACTTAATCCCGGCGTCGGCAATGCTCGGCACGATGATATTGCCATCCCCGTTCAGCGTCGGGCTCCCATACTCGCCGCCGCCCACGTCCGCCGTCCACTGTTGCGTGCCGACGACCTGATCGAGCGCCCCGAGTTTCAGGGATCCGTGCATATACACGATTCCGTCTGCATCCACGAGCGGCGTGTTGTAGCATGACCCGATATCGTTTGCCGCGCCAAACCAGGTCGAAAGGTCGATCGCCCATTCTTTTTCGCCCCGGCTCGAGATCCGATACAGTTTGGTATTTCCATACTCGTTGATGATGCAACTGCCGCCCGAAAGCGAGACCGCCTGGCCGTTCGTGCACCCGCTCGCATCGTCAAAATCCAGCGTCCACGCTTCGACCGAGCTCATGGTTTTACGAGTCCTGCACCGCCCGGTATTGGCGAGATCGCGCTGGAACTTGGGCCAGACGGAGCTAGCGAGTCCTGCCATGAACACCCCCCCGTCACGCAGCTAGCGCATACGCGGGCAGGCGGACCATCGAGATCCGTTCTTCATCGCTTCGCGGCTTCATCGCAGACGGGATGTAGATGCCCGATTGCAGCCTGCCGGCGATGTCCTGGAAGGGGAAGAAGGGGGCTTTGCTATCCAAGTTCCGGTACATCTGATCGACCCGCACGATCCCGTAGCCGGTGAATGGATCTTTGGGGCGGTGCGGGTAGGTGAACGCGAGCAGCCGCTCGAGGTCGGCCCGGGAGAGCGTGGTGCGGGCCTGCTTCAAGAGCGCGATCGCGCCGGCCACCTGCGGCGTCGCCATCGAGGATCCTGCCATCGCCGCAAACCCTTCGTCTTTCGCCGCGCCGTAGATCATCTCCGCGACTCCTGGCGCGAGGATGTTGCCGCCAGGGGCCGCGCAGTCCGGTTTGAGCAGGAGGCCGCTCGTCGGTCCTTTGCTCGAGAAGCTGGAGACCACATCGGCCACCGGGACGCCCATCGAGGACGCGCCGACCGTGAGCGCCTGCGCTGCGCCGCCCGGCGTGCCGACCGAGCCGTTCACGAACTGGTTGCCGACCGCGACCACGGCGATGACCCCGTGCTCGGTGACAAGCTTGTTCACGAGTTTGCTGATGGGATCGAGTCCGGCGTTATCGACCATGCCACCAAGGCTCATCGAGAGGATGTGCGCCCCGAACTGCTCGACCGCCTGCTCCATGCAGTCCATGACCCAGCTCATTTGCCCGCTGCCGGTGTCGGAGAGCGCTTTCATGGCGATGAGATCGGCGTCGGGAGCCGCCCCGCCGACTTCGAGGCCGTTCGGAGCCGTGAGCGGCCGGCCGGCGACCGCCGAGGCGCACCAGCTCCCGTGGCTGTTGGCGTCTTCGACCGATTCGTTTGGGACGGCCGAGTAGACTCCTTTGATGGCCTGGTGAAACGCCGGGTGCTCCTGGCTGATCCCGGTATCGATCACCGCGACCCGCACGCCTTTTCCTGTAAACCCTTCCTGCCAGAGCGTTTGCACGCCGATATGCGCGAGCGTGTCGGCCAGAGAGAGGACCGAGACTTTTTCGACCTGGACCCCGTGGGGGAACGCCGCCGAGTAGACCGGTTCATCGTAAAAGACCTTCGTAACAAAGGGCAATTTGGCGATCATGTCGATCGAGACTTCGTTTGCCTTCCCGTACACCGCTTTCGTGAACGTGCTGGTCTTCGTGACGGCGAGCCCTTTGCCTTTGAGCTCCTGCATCGCGGACGGCCCCATGTCGCGGACCTCGACGATCACGGGGAGCGCGATGTTGGACTTCACCATGTCCATGACATCTTTGAGGCGCTTATCGATCATACCGGGGTGTCGGTACCGCGGGATAATTAAGCCCGTTGATTTTGGAGGTAGTCTTCGAACCGCTGGAAGAACATCGGCGGCTCGGTCGCTGCCGTAAAGTCGCTACACTGGATCGTCTTTGCCGCCGTCGCTTCGATCCAGGGTACCCATGCCTCGTACAGACCGTCGAACATATAATCGGTGATCACGGATCGGCCAAAGGGGTTCGTGACGCGCTTGTAGAGCTGGAGGATAGCGTCCTGAGGGAGTCGCGAGATGGCCGGCCAGATCTGCGTTGCCGACAGATCGGGGATGTCGCCCGGGTACGCCATATCGACGCCGACGAGCACGAGGGGGTTTGCCCCGAGCTCGCGGGCAATGAACCACATGCACCCGCCGACGTGCCCGCCGGTCTGGATGCACGACCGCTTCGAGATGCGGGTAAAGATCATCGAGACGGATTTTTCGCTGGCCGGATCGTCCACCCAGGCATTGAAGAAGACCAGCGGCCCGAACCAGCGGCGCACGAGTACGGGCGAGACCGTCGTAGCGAAGAGTCCTTTGATTTTTGCCGAGTGCTGGTCCACGAGTGCATCGGAGATGTACTTCACCAGCAGCGTGGTCCCGTCAAGCGCGACCAGGTAGTTGGGGATGACGCCGTGCTCGAGCAGCGGCTTGAGGGATTTCTCGCAGGCGAAGATCGTGCCTTTGAACGCGGCGACGTGATCGAGGTGGATCTCGAGACTCGGGCCGCCACCGACGATGAGCGCGGGCCCGGCGATTTTGGGGAGGTCTTCTAGCCGCTGGCTCTGCTGGATCGTCGTCAGATTGTCGCGGAAATTGTCTGTCCAGGTGGTGATGTTCTTTGCCGTCGTGTTCTGGTTGAGGTAGTCTATCTTGGAGAGTTCGCGTTTCTGGACGCCGGACGGCAAAATAGGGTTTGTCATGGGGTCACGTCGTAGTACCGGTACTGCGAGGTCGGGATGCAGCGGTTAAACCCGGTTGGCGCGTCGTTGGGGTCGTGGAGTCTGACAAGAACCAGATGATCGTTCTCGATCCGCGCAGCCGCGCAGGAGAAGGTTTCGGGCACGGAAGGCGTGATCCCCTTCCAGTAGACGATGACTTTCATGTGAGATATGCTGCACGGGGTGGGTAAAAAGGGCAGCGGTTTAGTTGCAGATCGCCCGCAGGAGATCGGCTTTCTGGAGTCCCTTGCAGAGTGCACGGTTCGCGGCGGCCAGGGCATAGGTTCCCACTTTCGGATCGGTCGTGAACCGGGGGTAGATCGCGACGGCATCGACCGCGCTATTTTGCCAGGTTCCGCCCATCGCAAACTGATCCCATGACGAACTTTTGCTGATGGTCGCAGTTCTGGTGTTCGTGCCGACCCCGACAACGCTGTAGTAGGTCGTGGGCGTGAAGTAGTGCCAGTGAGAATAGTAGGTCGCGAGATCGTATGCCTGAGCGTTGTAATCCGCGACCGAGCCATACGCCGGGTACAGGCGATCAAGTCCGTAGTACGCGCAGCAGTTGTCCGAGCTGCCCGTGATATTCACGGTATTGGAGAACCCGAAAATCAGCCGGGCATCCCCGCTGACCGAGATCGGCCGCTGCCGGCTCCGCGCAACGTAGGCGGTCGGGTCAAAGGTCAGGTTCGTGATGATCGATTCGTCGTTCGTCGTGCCGTAATCGTCAAAGAGCACTTCGGATCCCGATACCGCCGGATTCGTCCCGTTGTTACTCCATTTGGTTGCGGAGATCGCGGCATCGAAGTCATCGAAGAAGGCAAAGGTGTTGTCGCCGTCCGAACCCGTCCCGTTTTTGGTGTCCCGAAAGATGATGAACCGGTTGAAGGCCACCGCATTGACACGCGGAATCTTGATCCAGAGTCCGTCGCCGTAGTTGCAGACCGCCGTTCGTTTCCGGCCGACCGTGCCGCGCACGCCGTCCGCAACCCGGGCCGTGCCGACCTGGAGCGCGGCGTTCACGGTACCTGCCCCGAGCGGGATCGCCGTTATCGCGCGTGCCCCCCCGGACCGCCGGGCGCGGGCATAATTCCGGCTATCGACCCTCATTTCGGCCCTACCTGGGCGGTCTCGAGACCATCGCAGTACTTCTCGATCTCGAGATCGACGGCATCGACCTGGGCGCGGAGATCGGCGGCAGTCGCTTCGAGGGTTGCACGTGCAGCCTGGATCTTCACATCGTTGCGCTGATCAACGGCCAACCGTTCGGCCTCGAGCGCTTTATACTGGTCGATGAGCGGCTGCACGATCTTGACATACTCCGCCCGGGTCGGCGGCCTGTTCGCCCGCGCCGCGTCGAGTTCCTGTTTTGCTGCCGCGAGAGCGTCGTCTTTCGACGCTTCGAGATCGACAGGCGGCACAAAAACCAGGTCGCGCAGCCGTTTGGTGATCTGGTAGCGTCGCGCCAGCAGCCGCACGATCGCTTCGATTTGTACATTTGTCAGGGTCATGTGTAATCATCGATCAGGAATTTCATCGTTACCGGTACGTTCGCCGCGATCTTTTGATCGACCTGGACTGTGTAGTAGAGGACCGTGCCGCCCGCGAGCGCGAATGGAATCGGAACGTCAAATTGCAGCACGCGGTAAACGGGTTTGCCCGAGACGTGGGTTGCCATCGCTTCGTAAATCGACAGCGAGTAGTCGTAGGTCGCGTTCGCCACGTTGCCAAAGACGCTCTGCACGGTCACGAGGTCGTCGGCGGTATCGTCAATCAGGATGAGGTCGCCTTCGCCAAAATCTGGAAGGAGGGTTGGATCGGCGTCCAGCGGGATCATGTGCGCGCCGGTCGAGACCGCCGCATCGTTGGTCCATTTGCCGGTCAGGATCCCCCGGAGCGTAAAGAGGCATTCGTTCTCTTTACGGTTACTGTCTGGGTAAAAACTGATCCGCAGCCCGTGGTTGCATTTGACCATCAGAGTATTGTCGTCGTGGTATTCAGCTAGAGTTCCTTTCTTGCCGCGTTCGCAGGTAAGTGGTGTCGTCGTCGGGTTGCTCGTCACTTTCAGGATCTCGTTGTCGATCTGGATGTAATCGTTCTGGTCGAGCGTGCCCGAACCGCCGTCGTAGGCAAAACTCGTCGCGGTCGCGGACAGACCCGACCCGTTGTTGATGTAGCCCGTCCAATTGACAAGCTGGCCGGCGGTCAGCGAGGCATAGACCCGCAGACGCACGATCGATCCAAACGACGTGCCTAAATCAACGCTGTCCAGGCAGCCCGTCGAGGCGACACTCGTTGCGTGCGTCACGGTCTCGGTCACTTCCGCCAGGCGCGACACCCCGCCCCCGGTGCCTGCCGCCACCCATTTGAGTTTCGAGGTTGAGGACGGGTTATAACTGAGCACGCGCCCGCTGGCGGCGTTGCTGGATGCGATCTTGGAGAACGTGATCGCGCTCGCCGCGATCTTCGTTGCCGTGACCGCGCTGGCCCCGAGTTTCGGGCTTGTGACCGCACCGGCGTTAATCTTTGCCGTGATAACCGCGCTCGCGGCTATTTTCGACGCCGTGACTGCCGACGTACCGATCCAGGTCGCGGAGATCGTGTCGCCGTCCTGAAATTCCGTCAGGGCCGTGGCCGACCCTCCAACCGCTTTGACTGCCCGTAAAGGGATTTGCGCTGCCATGTTACGTCACCGTGGGGATATCACTGGCCGACCCGTCCGTGAGGAAGAAGGGGAGTTCGCTATCGGCCGTGAGCGGGATGTTCGATGAATCGCCGTCCGTCAGGAAGAAGGGAAACGCCGTGCCGCCGCCGCCGCCGGTCTGCTCCACCCATTTGAGTTTTGAGGTCGAACCCGGCGCATAGCTGAGGACATACGCACTTGTCGCGTTGCTCGCGGCGATCTTGGAGAACGTGATCGCGCTCGCGGCGACTTTCGGGCTCGTGACGGCGCTCGCCGCGATCTTCGTGGCGGTGATCGCGCTCGCGCCGATCACGGCGTTGGGGATAGTGTCGTCAGAGACAAATTCCGCTAACCCGGTCGGGTCGGCCCCCGTATAGGTTGCTTTGAGCGGGATTTTCGTTGCCATGTCGTTACGCCGAGATGGTGAGGGGGATCGGGCGGGACGTTGCGGAGTTGGTGATGAACGGGATGTACGGCTTCTTCCAGGCAGGGATCGTCGCCGTCACGCCGGCGAGCATCTGGCCGGTCGTGCCGCTCGTGGCAATCTTACTTGTCGTGACCGCGTTCTTGGCGATCTTCGTCGTGATGACGGCGCTCGCCGCGATCTTCGTCGCCGTGACCGCCGACGCCCCGAGTTTCGGATTGGTGACGGCACCGGTATTGATCTTCGTCGTGATGACGGCGCTCGCCGCGATCTTCGTCGCCGTGACCGCCGAC
>JAEAME010001211.1_pt1 | contig 19088 bp, 15 predicted proteins | sample 8958731 | NCBI WGS metagenome assembly JAEAME01 (sample SAMN16933194, study PRJNA681113) | bioreactor sludge metagenome | isolation source: anerobic bioreactor sludge (Control) | place: India:Bengaluru | collected 2018-10-24 | reverse complement strand
CCGTCCCCAACGGCTCCCGCCGCATCAACGACTTCGCGGTAACCTGGCAGGACGGCTCGGGCAACAGCTATGGCCCGGCCAGCGCCACCAAAGAGGTCGTCTGCTATACCCACCCCACGCTCTCCATCACCAAGTCCGGACCAGCTACGGGCACACCGGGCGGACGGCTCACCTTCACCATCGATGTGACCAACTCCGGCGGCCTGCCCGCGCAGAACGTCTCCCTGATGGACCTCCTCTCGGATAAGTACACCTATGTCAGCTCCAATCCGCCCGGCTCCCTCGTCGGCGGCAACGTCGTCTGGGACCTCGGCGCCCTCAACGCGGGAGGTACTGACTCGGTATCACTGACCGTAGAGGTGGACGCCGCCGTGGCCAACGGTACGCCCCTTGCCAACGGCGCCATGGTCACCTGGCAGGACGGCTCCGGCAACAGCTACGGCCCCGCCGGCAGCTCCCTGACCACCATCATCTACACCACACCTCATCTGACGGTTACCAAATCCGGCCCGGCCACAGCCAACCCGGGTAATCAATGCACCTATACCATCACTCTGACCAATTCATCAGGAGGAAGTGCCCTCGATACCGAGCTAAAGGATTACGTTCCGACTGGAATGATCTATGTAAGCAGCAGCGATGGCGGCGCCTATGCCGCCGGCATAGTCACCTGGAACCTGGGAACCATCGCCCCGGAGGGATCTCGCTCAGTGACGGTTACTTTACAGGTCGATCCTCTGATCGCGGAGCAGACCGTGCTGGTCGATACGGCCGCTGCCACCTGGAAAGATAATCTCGCCAATGAATACGGACCCGCCGGCGGAAGCTTCACCACCACCGCGTATCTTTTCCCTGTGCTCTCAATCGCGATAAGCGGGCCGTCCAGCGGGCGGTGCGGCACCGACATGGTATTTACATTGTCCGTCACAAATAACAGCTCGTCTGTGGCTGCCGGCAACGTGATTGTGCAGTATATGTTGCCCCTGGGCTGTATTTATTTAAGCTCCAGCACCGGCGGTACCTACGCCGGCGGCGTGGTCACCTGGAGCCTTGGTCCCCTTGCAGCCGCAAGTGAGCGGCAGGTGACGGTAACGATCTCCTGCTGCGATGCTCCCGGCGGCTCCGATATCATCTCCACCGGAGTTACTGTCTGGCAGTACCCCGCAGGTAATATGCACGGACCGGTATTTAACAACCTGAGGACCCATATGCAGGCGCCCCCATCACCACCGGCGCCGCCTGCACCCGAAGTTGTTGTTCCAGCCGCACAGCAGCAGATTACCTCGCATTCATCCACGATTTCAAACACATATACCTGGACGTGGGAATCGAACACCATTAATTTATCCAACATTGTTGTACAATCGGCGTCTCTATCTTCATTGAGCACCGAGCCGGGAATTCCCGTGACAGTCTCAGCTCTGGTGACCAACAAGGGCACAGCCAACGGCTCCGCCAGAATCACGATTTATGTCAACGGTGAGCAGGACCAGTGCTACGGCGTCTCAGTTAACAGCGGAAAATCCACCAGGGTCGAGTTCGCGGTCAGTCGCGAAACACCAGGCACCTATTCGGTGTACGTCAACGGGGTGAGCGCAGGCAGCTTCAGTGTGAGGGATAACCTGGGCAACAATATCGTGCTGATGCTCAGCTCGTTATGCCTGCTGGCTGCGCTATTCATTGGAGTTTTAATGATACTGCGCCGCCGGCAAAACCCGTATTGACGGCAGCCGTCGATCTTCCATCCATACCGGTCCCGGCGACCCCGGATAACAATTAAGCTCAAAACGTAATATAATTAGTCGCCTGAATAATTGTTATTGTCCCGTCGCCCATGCTTGACCTGAATTTAATCTTTATCGGCTTCATCATACTCGTAGCCCTGGTTTTCGATTTCACCAATGGCATGCACGATGCCGCCAACTCCATCGCTACCGTGGTCTCCACACGCGTTCTCTCCCCCAGGCTGGCGGTTATCTGGGCCGCCTTCTTCAATTTCATAGCCTTCCTGGTCTTCGGTACGCTGGTGGCGCAGACCATCGGCAAGGGTATGATCGACGTCAACTCCATCAACGAGACGGTCGTGCTGGCCGGATTGCTGGGGGCCATAAGCTGGAATATGATCACCTGGTCCCTGGGCCTGCCCAGCAGCTCCTCACACGCCCTCATCGGCGGCTACGCCGGCGCCGCCATCGTTAAAAGTGGCTTCGGCGTGATAATTCCCTCAGGCTGGACCATGACTTTGATCTTCATCATCCTGGCCCCGGCCATCGGATTAATTCTGGGTTATGCCTTGAAGGTGCTTACTTCCTGGATGCTGTGCAGGCAGCGTCCGGGCCTTGTCAACAGGTGGTCGCGCATAGCCCAGCTCGTCTCAGCCGCTCTATACAGCCTGGGACATGGTGGAAATGATGCGCAAAAAACCATGGGCGTTATCACCAGCCTGCTGCTGACAGGGGGATTGATCACAGAATTCCACGTGCCGCTCTGGGTGGTTTTGCTCTCTTACGGCGCCATAGCCCTGGGCACACTGACCGGCGGCTGGCGCATCGTTAAGACCATGGGACAGAAGATAACGCGGTTGAGGCCGATAGACGGCTTCTGCGCCGAGACCGCCAGCGCCTTCTCCATCTTCCTGGCCACCCACCTGGGCGTGCCGGTCAGCACCACACATGTCATAACGGGGGCCGTCTCCGGTGTGGGCTCGGCCAACCGCTGGACGGCGGTCCACTGGGGTGTGACGCTGCGCATCGTCTGGGCCTGGCTGCTGACCATCCCCGGCGCCGCCATCATCGCCGCTCTGATTTACTTCCTGCTCCAGCTGGCGCTGGGGCGGGCCCTGTTCTAACCTTTCAATCTTGCCTCGTCCCTCGCCCTTCACTCGCTGAGCTTGGCTGAAGTCAGCTTGTATAGCTCGGCTACCGCGACTATGGTCAGGGCGCTGGAAACCGCCATCACCCAGTCCTCCACGGTCAGCGAAAAGGTATTGAAAGCTCCCTGCAGGAAGGGAACATAGACCACAAGTAAGAGCAGCGTCAGTTCCCAGGCCACGGCAGCCAGCAGCCACCTGTTCTGCTCAACACCCAGGTTGAAGAGCGAACGCTCCAGGGAACGGCAGTTAAAGGCATTCAGGAACTGTATGATGATCAGCGTAACGAAACACAGGCTCTGCGCCTCCAGCAGGCTCTCGCCACGGTTGAGCGCCCATACGAAAACGAAGATGGAGGCGAGGCAGGTCCAGAAGCCCATGATAACCATGTAACTGACCGTATTGCGCGTAAAAACGGTCTGGTTGCGCGGCCTGGGCTTCCTGAACATAACGTCCTTAGAATAGGGATCGACGGCCAGGGCCAGCGCCGGCAAACCGTCCGTCGCCAGGTTAACGTACAGTATCTGCACCGCTATCAGCGGCAGCGCCCCGGCCGGTATGCCCAGCACAGGACCCAGCAGAATCGCAGACGCCATCAGCAATATCTCGCCCAGGTTGCAGGAAAGCAAAAACACCAGGTACTTTTTAATGTTGTCATAGATGGCGCGCCCTTCCTCCACAGCCGCCACGATCGAGGCGAAATTGTCGTCGGTTAAGATCATATCGGCGGCTTCCCGGGTGACGTCCGTGCCTTTGATGCCCATGGCTATCCCGATATCAGCCTTCTTTAGCGCGGGCGCATCGTTGACGCCGTCCCCCGTCATAGCCACCACATGCCCCTTGCGCGCCAGCGCCTCAACCACGCGCAGTTTATGCTCCGGCGAGACTCTGGCATATACATCGACCTTCTCAGCCGTGCGATTGAATTCGTCATCGGGCATCCCGTTTATCTCTTCGCCCGTCAGCGCCATACCGCCTTTCATGATGCCGAGATCGCCGGCGATGGTAACCGCCGTCAGCTTGTGGTCTCCCGTTATCATGATCGTCCTCACGCCCGCCTGGTCGCAAACTTCGATGGATCCCCTGGCCTCCGCTCGCGGCGGATCGATCATTCCACCCAACCCCAGCAGCACCATTCCGCGAATTGTCGACTCCTCCGTGTTGAACTCGCCGGGCAACTGCTTGTAAGCTGTGCCCAGCACCCTCAGCGCTTCGGCCGCCATCTGATGAATCTTGCCATGAATACCGGTGCGCTCATCCTCATCCAGTTTGACCTCTTTCCCGTCGCGATAAACATATTCGCAGGCCTTGAGGATAACCTCGGCGGCGCCGTTGGAGTAGGCCACGACGCCGGACGGCTCGCGGTAGGCCACCACCATCCTCTTGGTTTCGGAAGTAAAAGGTATTTCCCCCACCAGGGGATTCTCATTGCTGGCCTGGTACTCCATCAGTCCCGCCTTGGCCGCCGCCACCAGGAAGGCCCCCTCGGTGGGATCTCCCTTGATCCTCCACCTCTCGTCTTCCCGATACAGTTTGGCGTTGGCGCAGAGGTTAGCTGCCTTCAAATACTTCTGCAACACGGGATCGGCCGGTTCAAGCCTCTTCCCATCCCTGTAAAATTCTCCCACCGGCTCATATCCCGTGCCGGTGACATCGATAAACTGGCCGTCCAGATAGATCTTTTTCATCGTCATCTGGTCCTCGGTCAGGGTGCCTGTCTTGTCCGAGCAGATGACCGTGGTGCATCCCAGCGTCTCGACAGCCGAGAGCCTGCGCACCAGGGCATGGCGTTTGACCATTCGCCTCACGCCCAGCGCCAGTGATATGGTCACTACAGCCGGCAACGCCTCGGGCACGGCCGCAACGGCCAGGCTGACACCCCAGATCAGCATCTCCAGCGGCGGATGGCCGCGCCAGATGCCTATGCCGGCCAGTACGGCGCATAGAATCAACGCGCCGATGGCTATATATTTTCCGATGCTGTCCAGGTTGACCTGCAGAGGCGTCCTCTCCTCCTTGACCTCCTTCAGCATACGGGCGATTTGGCCGAACTCGGTTCCGCTGCCCGTTTCGACCACCACCGCCCTGCCCCTGCCATAGACGGCAGTCGTACCGGAAAACACCATATTTACCCTGTCTCCCAGACCCGCATCCCCCTCGATCCGTTGGCTGTTTTTCTCAACGGCGTTTGACTCCCCGGTCAGTGGCGCCTCGTTGGTCCTGAGGTTGACCTCCTCGATAATGCGGGCGTCGGCCGGCACCATGTCGCCCATGGTCAACAATATAACGTCGCCCGGCACCAGCTCCCTGGCCGGCACGTCGGTCTCCATCCCACCCCTCAGCACAGACGCCAGCGGCGCCGCCATGCGCTTTAATGCCTGTATGGCCTTACCTGCCCTGTACTCCTGGAAAAAGCCCAGACCGGCGGCGAATATGATAATGATGAAAATCACAATGGCGTCGGTAACCTCGCCCAGGAAAGCTGAGAGAGCAACTGCAATCAGCAGTATGATGATCAGGACGTTCTTGAACTGCTCGAGCAGCAGGCGCCAGGCCGATACGCTGTCGTCGCCCTCCAGCTCGTTATGCCCGTATTTCTCCAGCCTGGCCGAGGCTTCTTCATGGTTCAGCCCTTCTTTACGCGAATCCAATCTGATCAGCGTTTCGTCGGCAGACAGGTTGTACCAGTGATCTCTCTGTTCAGAATCCATTTGGTGCTTCCTTTCTTGATTTCTTAAGGCCAACGCATAATTATAGCAGTTGCATCTTATGCCGGGCATTTTGACATAGCTGCTATTCTATGTTAATGTTTTATCCGTGGTTAATTGCATACAGTCCCGCTGGTTCTACGCCTATTATTATTTTACGCCCGGCGAATTGCCTGGGGGACGATGCAACATACCTGAAATTTAAGTAGCTGTAAGTAAGAATATCGAGAAGGACCCTCCAGGCGGAGGGCCCTTCTTTTTTTATACCGCAATTTCAGGAGGTACACATACAATGATGATAATGAAACGCGACGCCACGGATGAGGAGATCAAAAACGTGATCCGTGAGATCAAGGTGCACGGCCTCAAGGCCGATGTCTCGCGGGGCGATTTCAGGACGGTAATCGGACTGGTCGGCGACGAGCGCAAGGTGCCCTTCGACAACTTCGCCATACTGCCGGGCGTCAAGGAGGTGGTTAAAATCGAGACACCCTACAAGCTGATCAGCAGGGAATACGGCCGCGCGGCCGACGGCAGCAGCGGTCTGCGCCGTACCATCGATATAGGTAACATACATATCGGCAACGGCGAACCCATCATCATGGCCGGCCCCTGCGCCGTGGAGAATAAAAAACAGCTCTTCATGATCGCAGAGAGCATTAAAAAAGCCGGCGCGCACATACTGAGAGGCGGCATATTCAAGCCCAGGAGCTCCGTCCACTCCTTCCAGGGCGTGGGAGGCGCCGATATGAAAAGCGCCGAGCAGGCGCTCAAGTGGATGCGCGATGCCGGCCGGGAATATGGCCTGCCCGTGGTCACCGAGGTAAGGGGCGAGGACCACGTGGACCTGGCGGCTGAATATGTCGACATCCTTCAGATAGGATCGCGCAACATGTACAACCAGGACCTGCTGTCCAAGGTCGGCAAGAAGAACAGGCCCATCCTGCTCAAGCGCCACTTCGGCGCCGGCATAGAGGAGTTCCTCTCCTTCGCCGAATACATCGCCGCCGAAGGCAATAAGGACATTATTCTCTGTGAGCGCGGCATAGTGCCCATCGGCAAGGGCAAGGAATATACCCGCTACACGCTGGACCTGGCGGCTGTGCCCGTTATCAAGAAGGAGACCTACCTGCCCGTGATCATCGATCCCAGCCACGGCACAGGCCGGCGCGACCTCATCTTCAATATGAGCTGCGCCGCCATAGCCGCCGGCGCCGACGGGCTGATGATCGAGGCCCACTACAATCCGCAGGAGGCCATCGTCGACGGCCGCCAGACCATTACGCCCGATGAATTACACGATATAATAAAAGCCTGCCGTGAAATCCACGGCATGGTGTCAGCTAGATCCGCGGGCTGACAGGCGGTATCGAAGGTTGAGGACAGTCAGGATCAGGACCGGCAGGACAGGCTACGATGTACGCATCGGAGGCGGCCTGCTGTACCATGCCGGCAGTTGGACCAGGGAACGGTTCGCAGGCGACAAGGCCATAATCATCAGCAACCCGGACGTCGACCGTCTGTACGGCGCCATGGTCAGGCAGTCCCTGGAGAACGAGGGCTTCAAAACAGTGACGCTGCTGGTGTCCGAGGGCGAGCAGCATAAGTCCCTGGATACCGCCGCCAGGCTCTACGGCGGGCTGCAGAACGCGCGCGCGGAACGATCTACGCCGGTTCTGGCGCTGGGCGGAGGCGTGATCGGCGACCTGGCCGGCTTTGTGGCAGCTACCTATATGAGGGGACTGCCCCTGGTGGCCCTGCCTACGACGCTGCTGGCACAGGTGGACAGCAGCCTGGGCGGAAAGACGGCCGTGGACCACGGCCCGGTGAAAAACAATATCGGCGTATTCCATCACCCTGCGCTGGTCATCGCCGATACCTTCACTCTAAATAGTCTGCCGCCTAAAGAGATCAGCAACGGGCTGGCCGAGGTAATCAAGTACGGCATGATACGAGACCGGCCCTTTTTTAACCTGCTCGAGAAGAGCATGGCCCGCGTCCGCGCCCTCGAGGACGCATTACTGGAAGAAGTGGTGCAGCGCTGCGTGCACATCAAGGCGCGCATAGTGGAAAAAGACGAGCGCGATGCCGGTCTGCGCAATATACTGAACTTCGGACACACCATCGGCCATGCCATCGAGGCTGCGTCCGATTTCAAGATCGGCCACGGACAGGCGGTGTCCCTGGGCATGGTCAAGGCCTCGGCCATCTCGAACCGGCTGGGCATATTCCCGTCGCGGGACCTGGCCAGGCTCAAGGAGCTTCTGGCTCAGGCCGGGCTGCCCGTGCGCATGCCGCACCTCGATATGTCCAGGGTGCTGCAGGCGATTAATCATGACAAGAAGGTGGTCGACGGCAAGGTACGTTTCATACTGCCGCAGAGGATAGGCCGCGTGTTCATATCCAGCGATGTCAGCTTCGCACTGGCCGTCGAAGTGCTGGAGAGCGATGATGCGTAGGCCCAGGATCTGCACGGTGATCACCGGCGATGATGCCGGCCTGATCAGAAAGGCCGGGACCCTGTCGGACCTGTTTGAGCTGCGCATGGACCTGGTGGGTGAGGGCTGGCAGGAGATAGTGCCGCACCTGCATAAGCCCTGGATTGCCACCATGCGGGACGTCTCGCACGGGGGCAAATTCACCGGCAGCGAGAAGGAGCGCATCAGCCGGTTGATGAGGGCGGTTGAACTGGGCGCCGATATGGTGGATATCGAGCTGGACTGCCCTTCGCTGGAACAGACGGTTAAAAGCATAAAAAGCAGCGCCGCATGCCTGGTCTCCTATCACAACTGGGACGGAACCCCGCCGCTGGAAGAGCTGTCGGCCATCGTACGACGGCAGATTGCCGCGGGCGCCAACGTCTGCAAGGTCGTGACCATGGCCGAAAATATCCGCGACAGCCTGGCGGTGCTCGAGCTGCCCGGCCTCTTCCCGGGCACGGATATTATCGCATTCTCCATGGGCCCGGCCGGCACACTCAGCCGCGTACTCTCTCCACTGATGGGCGGCTACCTGACCTATGCCTCGCTGGATGATAATGCAGGCTCCGCCCCCGGTCAGCTGAGCGTAAGCGTGCTGCACGGCATTTACAGGAAAATATCGCGATGACAGGGATTGAATTGAACGGCAAAACGGTGATCTGCGGCCTGATGGGGGACCCTGTGGAACACAGTGTCTCACCCGCCATGCACAACGCAGCCTTTCACAGGCTGGGGCTCAACTATGCTTATCTGCCGTTCAGGGTGAGCAAAGAGGGGCTGCCCGGCGCCGTCCAGGGCATCAGGGCGCTGCACATCGCAGGTGTGAATGTAACCATTCCTCATAAGACATCAATTATCCCTCTGCTGGATGAGATTGACCCTCTGGCCCGCCGCATCGGCGCCGTGAATGTGGTACACAATAAAAGTGGGAGGCTGTTCGGAAGCAATACCGACGCAGATGGTTTTCTGCGCATGCTGAAGGAGCAGGGTATCGATGGACACGGCCTGCATGCGGCCGTGCTCGGCGCAGGGGGCGCCTCCAGGGCCGTCTGCTTCGCGCTGGCCTCTCTCGGCTGCGAGATCACCATCCTCAACCGCACCCTGCAAAAAGCGCTGGACTGCGCGGACGACATGGAGAAATATGCAGGGCGCACTTTCTCAGCGCTGGAACTTAATACGCATAATCTGGCTGCAGCGCTGGAGGAAGCCGGGCTGATTGTGAACGCCACCAGCCTGGGAATGGCCCCCCGTGCCGATGAGAGCCCCATCGACCGCGGACTGCTCAAGCGCAGGCACATCGTGGTGGATATCGTATATAATCCGGTCAAAACCGGGCTGCTCAGTCAGGCGCAGAAAGCCGGGGCCCGGACTATCGGAGGGCTGGATATGCTGGCATGGCAGGGGGCCCTCTCATTCGAGATATGGACCGGCCGCAGGGCGCCGCTCGATGTCATGCGCAGGGCGGCCGCCAAGGCTGTGAAACGCTATGAAAAGTAATATCGCCTTAATCGGCTTTATGGGGGCCGGCAAATCCGCTGTAGGCGGGGCACTGGCGGAGGCAACCGCAATGGACTTCGTCGATCTGGATACTCGCATCCGGCAAAAAACCGGCAGGGCCATCTCCGAGATTTTTTCCTTCGACGGCGAAGCCGCCTTCCGGCGTATCGAGTCCGATGCGCTCAGTGAAATTGCCGGCTTGATAAACACGGTGATAGCCTGCGGCGGCGGTGTGGTGCTGGATCAGTCCAACGTCGAAATTCTCAGGCGCAGCGCAGTCATAGTTTACCTGTCCGCCGCGCCATCCGTCCTGCTGCGCCGCGTGCTGAACAGCCCTGAGAGGCGTCCCCTCCTGCAGGTCGTCGATCCCGCTTCGGCCATGGACGGCCTCCTCAAACGCAGACTCCCACTTTACCAGGCTGCGGCCGACCTGACCATAGATACTTCCGACCTCGATATCGAGGGGGTGGTAAAAAAAATAGTCTCGGAGCTACAACTTAATGAGAGCCCTACTTTCCAGAAGCAGGATTAGCGGCAGCGTAGCCGCCCCTTCATCCAAGAGCTACACGCTGCGCGGCCTGATGTGCGGCGCGCTGGCGGAAGGCCGGAGCCGGATCGAACTTCCGCTGTATGCCGACGACACGGATGCCGGGCGCGATGTGCTGCAGAAAATCGGTGTGCAAATAAACGAGGAGGACGGAGCCTGGCTGGTCAAAGGAAATCGCCTCCGCCGGCCCGATTCGGAGCTGTTCTGCCGCGATTCGGCGGGCACGCTGCGCTTCATGACGGCCATCTGTTCGCTGGTGCCTGGCACCTGCCGGCTGACTGCCGGTCTGTCGCTGTCCAGAAGGCCCATCGCCCCGCTGGTGGAAGCGCTCAGGTCGCTCGGTGTGGACTGCACCACCCAGGGCAGCGCAGCGGTCACCGTCCGGGGAGGCCGCCTCAAAGGCGGCAAGGTCAATTTGCCGGGGGATATCAGCTCGCAGCTTATCTCGGCACTGCTTTTCATTGCGCCCAGGGCCGAGCAGGGGATGACTATAGAGCTGGCCCCGCCGGTGGAGTCCAGGCCCTACATCGATATGACCGTCCACTGCATGAAAAAATTCGGGATCACTGTCGAGCGCAGCCCTGATGACCTGAAGTTCGAGATCAAGCCGCAGGCCTACAGGCCGGCACGCTACATCGTTGAAGGCGACTGGTCCTCGGCTTCATACCTGCTCGCGCTGGGCGCGGTGGCGGGCGACGTACACGTGTCCAACCTGAACAGGTCCAGCCTGCAGGCGGACAGGGAGCTGCTCACGCTGCTCAAGCTTATGGGCGCCGGTCTGCAGACACGCGGGGATGAGTTCAGGGCCAGAAAAACACGACTGAAAGGCCTGAAGGCGGACCTGACGGACTGCATCGACCTGCTGCCTACCATGGCTGTGCTGGCGGCGGCAGCGGAAGGACAAAGTGAGCTGAGCGGCATCAGCCGCGCCCGCCTCAAGGAGTCCGACAGGGTGGCCGCCGTCAAAGAGGGGCTGCAGCGCATGGGCATACCCGTAAGGGAGGAAAGGGATATCCTGTATATCACAGGCGCCGCGCCCTCCGCTTGCTCCATAGATTCGAAAGGAGATCATCGCATTGCCATGGCCTTCAGCATACTCGGCATGCTGGCCGGCAATACAACTATTGAGGGCGCCGAGTGCGTGGCTAAAACGTATCCTGAATTCTGGGCGATCTTGAAAAGCCTGGGAGGGGAGGTGGTATTGAATGAGCAATAGCATCGGCACACAGTTCGTCGTGACCAGCTTCGGAGAAAGCCACGGCAGGTGTGTTGGCGTGGTGATCGACGGCTGTCCTGCCGGCCTGCCCATCGGCCTGAATGAGATACAGGCCGAGGTGGACCGCCGCAAGCCTCAGAGCAGCGCAGGCGGCACGGGACGCAGGGAGGAGGACCGGGTGGAAGCACTGTCGGGCATCTTGAACGGCACTACGACGGGTGCGCCCATCTGCCTGCTGGCCTGGAATAAGGACGCCGACTCCAGCGCCTATAGAGAAATAATAGCAACGCCCAGGCCGGGCCATGCCGACTACACCGCCTTCCTCAAATACGGCAAATATAACGATTTCCGCGGCGGCGGCAGGTTCTCCGGCCGCATCACCGCCGGATTCGTGATGGCGGGCGCCGTCGCCAGGAAGCTGCTGTCGTCGCGCGGCATCGAGGTGATCGCCCATACCGTGCAGATCGGCGATATCAGGGTCGACCCGCATCCATCACATATCACCAGAAGCAACATAGACAGGTCACCCGTCAGGTGCGCGGATCAGGCAGCCGCCAGGAAAATGACGGCGCTGATCAAGTCTGTCCAGAAGGAGGCTGACAGCATCGGCGGCACGGTGGAAGCGCTGGCACTGAACGTACCCGGCGGGCTGGGGGAGCCGGTCTTCGAAACACTGGAGGGCGAGCTGGCCAGGGCCTTCTTCGCTATACCTGCCGCCAGGGGCGTTGAATTCGGCGCCGGTTTCAGCGCCGCGTCCATGAAGGGATCGCAGCACAACGACCTCTTCAGCGTGAAAAACAGGAGGATCGTCACTCTCACCAACTATGCCGGCGGCATATCGGGTGGATTGAGTAACGGCATGCCCATCGTCGCCAGAATCGCCTTCAAGCCGACGGCCTCTATCGGCAAACGTCAGAGGACCCTCAACCTGAAGACGGGCCGGACCATCGATCTATCTGTAAAGGGCAGGCACGACAGCTGCATCGTGCCCAGGGCGGTGCCCGTGGTCGAAGCCATGATGTCGCTGGTGCTGTGCGACTTCGCCCTGCGGGCCGGATATATAGGGAGAATAATCTCATGAGTTTGGATGATTTAAGAAAAGACATCGACCGCATCGATTCGGATATAGTGAAGCTGCTGTCCCGGCGCTTGAAGACGGCCCGCGACATCGGGGACCTCAAGAGAAAGGGACGCAGCCGGATTCAGGACGCAAAGCGCGAGAAAGAGGTTATGGACCACGTCAAACGCCTGGCCGGGAAGGAGGGAATCAACCCCGGGGACGTGGAGAGGCTGTACCGCCAGATTATAGCTTCATCGAGAGGCATGCAGGGCATAGAAACAGCCTTTCAGGGGCAGGACGGCGCCTACAGCCAGGAGGCGGCCTACGACTTCTTCGGCAGTTCGGTGCTGACGCGTCCCTGTGAGACACTGGACGAGGTGTTCAAGCTGGTGCAGGAAGGCGCTGTGCCTTACGGTATAGTGCCGGTGGAGAACTCACAGGAAGGCAGCATCAGCCGCTCCTACGACCTGCTGCTGGATACGGACGTTATGGTCTGCGGAGAGACGCAGATCAGGGTCTCACACTGTTTAATAGCCAACCGCGGCGTATCGCCTTCATCCATCAAGAGGATCTACTCCCACCCGCAGGCGCTGGCGCAGTGCCAGACCTACCTGCGGCACCTGCGCTGCGAGATCATACCGGCCTACGATACGGCGGGCAGCGTCAAGATGATCAAGGAGAAGAAGATCATGGACGGCGCAGCCATCGCCGGCGCCCGTTCTGCGCAGATTTACGACATGAAGATACTGGATCGCGAGATCGAAGACAACCCCCGCAATACCACCAGGTTCTTCGTTCTGAGCCGCAGCGATGCGCCGCCTTCGGGCGATGACAAGACATCGATCGTCTTTCTGCTCAAACATAAGCCCGGCACGCTGTATCAGGCGCTGGGCGAATTCGCCAAAAGGCGGATCAACCTGACCAAGATAGAGTCGCGTCCTACACGTCAGAAGCCCTGGGAATACAACTTCTACCTGGACTTCGAAGGGCACCGCAGCGATAGCGCCGTGCACCAGACGTTGATACAATTGGAGGATATCTCGCTTTTCCTCAAGGTCCTGGGGTCCTATCCCAAGGCCAGGCAGACATGAGCGGCAAAATCAAGAAAGTCTCCATCATAGGCGGCTACGGAAAGATGGGCCGGTGGCTGGCGCGCTTCCTCAAGAAAGAGGGCCTGGAGGTAACACTGGCCGGCCGCGACTCACTCAAGCTGGAGGAGACGGCGCGGGAGCTTGGCTGCCGAGCCGCGCCCCTGGAGCAGGCCGTGAAGCAGGCGGATGCAATCGTCATTTCCGTTCCTATCGACAGCTTCGAGTCCGTGGTCCGGCAGGTGGCGCCTCACACCAGGCCCGGGCAATATGTATTCGACATCGCCTCCGTCAAGCAGCAACCGGTTGAGATAATGCATAAGCACCTGAGCGGGTGCCGCATACTGGGCACGCACCCTATGTTCGGCCCGGGAGCCTCTTCGCTCAAAGCACAGCGATTTGTGCTGACCCCTGTTGGAGACGAGGAGCAAGCACTGGCGGGCCGGCTGTGCGGGCTGCTCGAGAGCAGGGGCGCCAGGGTGGCCGTCCTGAGCCCGGCCAGGCACGACGAGCTGATGAGCGTGGTGCTGGGCCTGTCCCATTTCATCGCTCTCGTATCGGCGGATACGCTACTCAGCCTCAACAGTCTGAAGGAGGCGGGGCAGGTCAGCGGCACCAGCTTCCGTTTGCTGCTTACACTGGCGGAGGCTGTGCTTTCGGAAGATCCGGACTTTTACTCCACTCTGCAGATGAGCCTGCCCGGTATGGCCCGCATTGAAGAGCTGTTCCGGGAGAAAACGGACCTCTGGCTTAAGCTGGTGCGCGAACAGGACGAAGAGAATTTTGCAGAGAGGATGCGCCGCCTCCGCGAGCTATTCGAACGCGAAGACCCCGATTTTTCAGCCGCTTATAAAAATTTGTATAAACCGGCTGACTAATCAATACATATGTGATATATTAGTATAAGCAATCACCGTCAGCATCCCGCTGGCGAAAGAGAATCCGGCACGGCAAGGCGTCCCGGTGATGGGACATACCACATAATATCGATGAAAAACGCCTGCTCAGTGACAGACCGGTCCCGGCACGCAGTCAGCAATCATCACTAAAATTGTGCTGTTCCTGTCAGCCAGAGGAGAATAGATGACTACACCTGATGAGAAGGAAAAGCCCATCACCATCCTCATCGTCGAGGACAACCCGGCGGACGCGCGCTTGATCAGGAAGCTGTTAAAAGATGCCCCCGGAATCGATTACCTTGATAAATACGCCGTTAACCTGGCCGAGGGCCTGGAACTGCTGAGACACAACAACATCAGCGTCGTGCTGCTCGATCTGCACCTCCCCGACTGCCAGGGCACGGATACGTTGATATCCATGAAGAATGAGCATATTCATACTCCCATCGTGGTAATGACCGATCCGGACGATGAGAAAACGAGGCTGGAAGCTCTCAAGATGGGCGCCCAGGACTACCTGGTCAAAGGCCAGATCGACATTCATATTCTTCTGAGGGCCATGCGCTATGCCATCAGCCGCAAGCAGTCCGAGGATGCCATACTGAAATCCAAGATACTTCTGCAGAACGTGATCGACTCAACGCCGGACTGGATATACGCCAAGGACCAGCAGCACAGGTTCATACTGGTCAACAAAACCTTCGCCGAATCGCAGCATGTGCAGCCGCAGGATATGATCGGCCGGCCGGATACGGATTTCTTCCCGGACGAGCTGTGCTGCGGTAATCCCGCCAAAGGCATCACCGGTTTCCACAGCGATGACAATGAGGCTATGGATGGTAAGATACTGCATAACATCGAGAACCTTGTCACCTGGGGCGACAACTCCCTCCATATCTACGACACCACTAAAATCCCCTTGTACGACGAATCAGGCCGTGCCTTCGCGGTGCTTGCCTACGGGCGCGACATCACAAGGCGCCACAAGGCCGAGAACGAACTTGCGGATAGTTACAAAGCGCTGCAAAAGACACTGCGCGATTCCATCGACGCCATGGCCCGCATAGTCGACCTGCGCGATCCGTATACCGCCGGCCATCAGCAAAAGGTGGCCGGCCTGGCCAGCGCCATAGCATATGAAATGGGCCTGGACGACGCCGCGGTGGAACACCTGATCATGGCTTCCACGGTACACGATATAGGCAAGATGTATATACCGGCCGACATCCTGAGCAAACCGGGCAGACTCTCGGAATTGGAATGGGAGATAATTAAGACTCACTCGCAGGGCGGCTTCGATATACTGTCCGGGATCGAGTTCTCCGGACCGGTCGCCCTGACGGTGCTGCAGCATCACGAAAGATTGGACGGCTCCGGATACCCCAATAAACTTAAAGACGGCCAGATACTTCCCGAAGCGAAGATACTGGCGGTGGCCGACGTGGTGGAGGCCATGGCCTCGCACCGTCCTTACCGACCTTCACTGGGTGTCGAGAAGGCGCTCAACGAAATAGAGCATAAAAAAGGCAAGCTCTACGATCCGGCGGTGGTGGATATCTGCCTGGAGCTCTTCCGGGATAAGGCGTTCAGCTTCCCTCAGCCCGTAACGGGCCCCTGATCGGTCCCTGTTTGCGTCCCGCCATGATGCCTGTGAAGTTTTCCAGCAGCATCTCGGTCCTTTCCGGCGAGTATTTACGCTTATCGCTCATATCGCCGTCCAGCACCAGGTAGGGTATATTCCGCTCCTTCATCACGTCGCCTATCAGCTTCTGTGCGGCGCAGGAGTGCCGGCAGGCATCGGTGGAGAAGTGCACCACTCCATCCAGATTATACTCATCTATGATCTCGTTGATTCCCTTCAGCCGTTGCTCGATAGTGCCCACGTACGGGTTTCTCAGGCACCACAGTGCCAGGCTCTCAAACGGCAGGGACTCGTCCATCCGGCCCCCGTAGTTGCGGGCCAGCTCGCCCATAACAATCGTGACACCGTTTTTTCTGAATATCTGGTTGATGACGGTGGGCTGAACCGGGAACCAGGCCAGCCATAATACGCGGTACTTTTCGGGCGTCAGCTTGCCCTCCATGATCTTCTTGCGGCTCTCCTCCACTATCTCGAGGTAGATCTGCTCCTGTATCTCCTTGCCAGCCAGCATGTTTCCGAAGATAGACATATTTATCACGGGCACGCCGATATAAGGGAAAGGCGAAACTTTCTGCAGGTCCGCCAGCTGTTCATAGGCCTGCCTGGCCCGGTTGGAAACGCGGATACATTCCCGCAGACGCTCAAGGTCGAGCTTCTGACCTGTGATCTCCCCGATCTTGCCTGCGATGCGTCGCAGCTGGCCGGCCACATAATCAACCGACTCAGAGCTGATTTTATTGGGGATATCCAGCGTTATGGCCTCTTTGCCGTAATGGTCCGCCAGCGTCCTATTGGTCTTGGCTTTGCCGTCGCAGAAATAAGAAGACGAGAGCAGCAGGTCGGCCCTGGGCATGTAACCCAGCATGTCGCACCCGGCGGCCAGCCTGTGATACGAGCAGATATCGGTGGAATAGCCTACCTCCTCGGCCCTGTTCATAATCTCAACTGCGGCATCCGCATTAAAAGTGGGCAGCAGATTGGCAGCTATCTCAAAGTCGAAGGGCGTCACATCAAAGGCCGCCAGCAGCTCCATGGGAAAGGAATAAAATGAGGTCCAGATTACATTTTTGTCGGCGCGGTACGCTTCAACGAATGCGGAAGCAAGTTGTATGGTCATTTTGGTCGCGGCGCGCGGCTTTTGCTGGTACGCAGCTTCCAGGCTGCTTTTCATTTCCGTGTAATATTTATTCAGCATCTCATTATCCCTCAACTTTCCAGCATTTCCACGAAGGCTTCTACCCTTGTCCTGATCCTGTCTTTGTCCTTGAAGACATAGTCGTTCTCCACGAAGAGCACGGGTATGCCTTCATCGTTCAGCTTTTTCAGCAGGTAGGGAATGTCGTACAGCTGCTGGTCGCAGAATTTCAACGCGGTCAGCACCACTCCGTTTACATTGTATCGATCGACATTGTCCCTGATGCGCGCGTACGTCTCGGCCGGCGCCGCCGTCCTCGAACAACGCGGCGCTCCCAGGTAAGCCTCCGCCAGCGACACAAAGGGATCGTCGCCCTTTTCATCGACAATACGCTCGAAAGACCTCAGTCCGGTGCAGACGTCCGCAACCGGGACCTCCGCGCCGCTTCCCTCTATCATCTGAAAAATATCCGGCCTTGACATCACGTTGCCGCAGATCATGACACGTGTTTTCTTGCGGCTGCCTGCTGCGGCGCCCCCCGCAACGGGTTTTTTCCTAGTTTCCGTTATACCCTTTACCCCATCGTCACCGTGCAGTATCTCCAGGCCCTGCATGAAAAGCTCGCTTCCGGCCATGGGTAGAGGCGATGCGCTTTGACGTCTGTGCAGCTCGCGCATCTTGCCCCTGGCCAAGTTTGCGTCTTTTATGGCCTTCCTGAGAGTTGAGGCTGTTACCTCGCAGCCGTATGCCTTGCCGATCTGCTTGGCGAAATCGCGCAGCTGTGCGGTAAAGTACGATACGGCCAGGTCATCTGCATTCTTGGGGACCTCCAGCATGTAAGTGAATTTGGATGGTATGTAGGCCCTCCAGACATCGTAAAGGCGGCGCGCTCCGTCGCAGGAGCGCGCAAAGACCAGCCCGTCGAAGGAATTTCCCCCTGATTCCGCAGCATCGGTAAACAGGCTTTTAATATAGGGGCACATATTGGGATACATCCGGGCATCGGCGGCGGACGTCATCTCCGCCCTGCCCTTTACCCATACCGGCTCATATCCCGCTGCCGCGATTATCTCCGTGGGCACCAGAGAGCAGAAATAGCCCATCCTGCCTTTTGAATCACTCATCTCTTTACTCCCTCGAACAAGTTACATTCACTCCCAACCTGAGCTCATGTCCCGGTGCGATTACGCATCGAAATAAAACGTGTAGTCACGATAGCACCTGCCGTGTGTGTGCATCATGCAGCGGGAGACCCTGGGCTCGACCGTCCATTTCATACCCAGCGTGTCCAGCCAGACCTCTACACGGTCCATAATGCCGCACTCATACTGGTCGATCACGCCCAAAGACTTGATACCGTTGTAGGCGAAACACGACTCCCACTCGCCGTGTATGACGTTGGGCGCAGGGGACCAGAACTTGTACTTCATGAAATCACCCGACACAATGTACATGGCGGACTCGAACAGCTCATACAGCTGATCGAAGCTCCTGACCTCCCCGACGCCCAGCGCCTTTGCAATGCGTTTGATCTCGATCGCCGCCATGGCCTTCACTGCAGCCCTGTTTATCCTGTTGGTCGGCTCGATCCCCACCTCCTGATAACTATTGTAGAACCACATGGCGTCATGCGTCATCCACCCTTTGTTCAACAGCTCCTTGAGCTGCTTCGGTTCTAACTCTGCTACCTTCACTGTTTTCACCTCCTTTCCCTGTGACTGCCGGTCAATTTCAAATATAACATTCTGTTATATATCTGTCAAGACAAAATGTCATATTTATATTTTGTGCTATTGGAGGCCGTTCATAAATTGTGCTAAAATTCCGGCATGAGGTCCCGTGAGATAGGAGAGCGAATAAAGCAGGCGAGGGAAGAAATCGGGCTGACGCAGTTGGAGCTTGCCGCCAGGCTGAAATGCACACAGTCAGCGCTCTCCAACTACGAAT
>JAEAME010001210.1_pt1 | contig 19150 bp, 17 predicted proteins | sample 8958731 | NCBI WGS metagenome assembly JAEAME01 (sample SAMN16933194, study PRJNA681113) | bioreactor sludge metagenome | isolation source: anerobic bioreactor sludge (Control) | place: India:Bengaluru | collected 2018-10-24 | reverse complement strand
CTGCTCCTCAACCAGGTGTTCATAGCACTGGCCATAGTGGTAGTCCTTTCTTTTGTGACCGTCGGACAGCGGTTTGTGCATGTCTGGCGGCAGACAAGAAAATAAAAGGAGTACGCATTAATAGGTCGAAGCTATGAGCGACCGGGTATTCGAGGTGAGCCTCACATTCCTGACTGTGCTGATGTTTGCATGGATCATCGGCGGTATCGGCCTGGCAGCAATGGGCATCCGCTGGATAAATGTGGATATGTCCTTGCTGGTAGTTCTCACCATACTTGCGGGCCTTGTCGTGCTGATTTTAGCAGGCGGCACCCTTCTCCATTTCTGGGGCAAGAGCTATATGTCCCGGGGTTGATTATTGCGGTTTCCCCGAATTTGTGTGTGATTGAATCTACAAGTACGTCTCTTTCAGGATTAATAAAATGTCTGTTGTAGCTGTTATTGGCGCCCAGTGGGGCGACGAGGGTAAAGGAAAAATCGTGGATCTTCTGGCCGAGAAGGCGGATGCCGTCATCCGTTTTTCCGGCGGGGATAACGCCGGCCATACCGTGATAAACCCGGGCGGCGAGTTTAAACTTCACATCGTCCCGTCAGGCGTATTTTATAGGCGAACAGCCTGTATCATCGGCAATGGAGTCGTCATCAATCCGAAGGTATTGCTGGAAGAGATAGATAGCCTGAAGAACAGGGGAGTCGATACGGGTAACTTGCATATCAGCGACCGCGCACATCTGATTATGCCCTGGCATATCCTGTTCGACAGGCTGGATGAGCAGAAACGGGGCGCCTCCGCCATAGGTACAACCGGTAAGGGCATCGGGCCTGCCTTCTCGGACAAAACCGCCCGCAAGGGGATTCGTACCTGCGATATCATTGACTCCACGATGTTCAGGCCGCGTCTGGCCAGCCTGCTTGAATCGAAAAATGAAATGCTGACAAAGCTCTACAATGCCGAGGCCCTGGACTTCAACGAGGTCTTCGATGAATATTCGGGCTACGCCGCGCGCCTGGTTCCCTATATTAAGGACACTACAGCCATGATCAGCGATCTGCTGGAACGCGGCAGCAATATCGTGCTCGAAGGCGCCCAGGGAACAATGCTTGACACCGATTTCGGTTCCTATCCGTTTGTTACCTCCTCATCCCCGCTGGCCGCCGGCGCCTGTCTGGGCTCCGGTATCAATCCGCGCAGGATCGACCGCGTAGTGGGGATTTTTAAAGCTTACACCACCAGGGTGGGCAGCGGCCCCATGCCCACCGAGCTCAAAGATGAGGTCGGTGAATACATAAGACAGCGCGCCCATGAGTATGGGACCACCACGGGAAGGGCGCGGCGCTGCGGCTGGTTTGATGCGGTGGTTGGTCGCTACAGCACCAACCTCAACGGCTTTACCAGCGGAATACTGACCCGACTGGATGTGCTTGATGAAATGGATACCGTGAAAATATGTATTGGCTACAAAATACGAGGCAAGACGGTAGACCATTTCCCGGCCGACGCAGCGGCGCTGGAAAGCTGCACGCCGGTTTACGAAGAGCTGCCGGGTTGGAAGGCCAGCACCAGCAACGCTCGCAAGGCGGGTGATCTGCCGCGTAATGCCCGCAGGTACGTGAGTCGCCTCGAGGAACTCATAGGCTGCCGTTTCCATGTAATCTCCATAGGCCCCCGCCGTGATCAGAGTATCGTTATAAAAAACATAATCTGAGTCGCTATGACTGATGACAGCAGGCTGACATCTTACTGCGGCCTTTACTGCAAAGACTGTATCCCATCGCGGAGCGACCTTTATGCCCTTGCAGCCCGCCTTGAGGAAGTTCTGTCCGAGCTTAAATTTGACAGTTATGCCGAGCTAAAGGCCGGGCAGACCTACTGGTCGGAATCCAATGCAGTTTTCAACGACTACCGGCGTTTTATCGAGGTTCTTAAGGCCATACGCGGATTGGAGTGCCGGTCTATCTGCCGTGAGGGAGGCGGTTGGAAGGGAGAACACTGTCCGGTAAGGAATTGCGCCGTCGAAAAAGGCCTTAACGGGTGCTGGGACTGCGATATATACGGTACCTGCAAGCATCTGGAGCCGCTGCTCAAATTCCATTCCAACCTTGCTTACCACCTTGAGCTCATCAAGAGCGAGGGGATGGATAAATGGGCTTCCAAACGCAGGGGACACTACCCCTGGTGCTGATCAACAACCACTTTAACCCCGTATTCGCCGCGGCAGGACCCTATTTAATCGACAGGTCTATTTTATATCCTTTAAGCGTTTGTTCGATGGCGGCGCGCGTTTTCTCATCCGGCACCACCAGCGGCAGGCGCGGTTTGCCGACTTTGAAGCCTATGTAGTTCAATGCGTATTTAATCGGCATGGGACTGCCTATCATGAACATGGTATTAACCAGCGGTATAAAGCTGCGGTGTAGCCTTGCCGACTCTTTAATCTTTCCGGCAAAGAAAAGGTCCATCATTCTCTTGTACTGAAGGCCCACCAGGTGCGTGATCACGCCGATCACGCCGTAGCCGCCCAGGTTGAGGATGGGAAAGGTATCGGCGTCGTTGCCGCTGTATACCATGAAATCGCTGCCCGTTCCATCGATGATGCGGGCTATCTGAGCTAAATCGGCGCTGGCCTCTTTAATGCCCACGATATTGTCAATCTTGCTCAGTTTTATAGTCGTATCGGCAGCCAGGTTGGTGATGGTGCGGGAAGGCACATTATAGACAATGCAGGGCAGGCTGGTCGAGTCCGCGATGGATTTAAAGTGCTGATAGAGGCCATCCTGGTTCGGCTTATTATAGTAAGGCACGGTCAGCAGGCAGGCATCCACACCTGTTTTCTCAGCCTCATGGGTAAGCTCGATGCTCTCCTGTGTGTTATAGTTACCCGTGCCGGCCACGATCGTGGACTTTTTGCCGGCAACCGTCCGTATTTCGGCAAACAGCCTGATCTTCTCCCCGATTGTGAGCGTGGGACTTTCGCCCGTGGTGCCGGATACCACCAGCCCGTCACTCCCTGATTCGAGTAATGCTTTGGCCAGCTTCTTTGCCTGCGAATAATCAACCTGACCCTTGGCATTGAAGGGTGTTACCATGGCTGTCAGCAAACGTCCGAACTTCTTCATCTCTGCCTCCGCCGGCTACTTATTATTGTTTTGGCTCTTGACCCAGCCGTTCCTGACAGCCTCTTCGGCTATTTGAACGGCATTGAGAGCTGCGCCCTTGCGGATATTATCGGCCACCACCCACATGACCAGGCCGTTAAGGAAAGAAGCATCCGATCTAATTCTTCCCACATAAACGTCGTCGGTGCCGGCCGCCAGCCAGGGCTGGGGGTACAGGCTTACATTGGGATCGTCAAGCACCTTCACCCCCGGAGACTTGCTCAGTATAGAGCGTGCCTCCTCGGGAGACATATATTCGGAAAATTCCACCTGAATAGCCTCGCTGTGGCTGATGAAAACAGGCACGCGCACACAGGTAGCGGATATGGCAACGCTCTCCGCATGCATTATCTTTCTGGTCTCTTCGACCATCTTCCATTCTTCCTTGGTATAGCCGTTCTCCAGAAATACATCGATCTCGGGCAACAGGTTAAAAGCGATCTGGTGTGAGTAGACGTGCGGAACTACATTGCCGCCGTCCAGTACTACCTTGGCCTGCTTGGTCAGTTCCTCAACAGCGGCGATCCCGGTGCCTGAAACCGACTGGTAGGTTGCCACGATAACGCGTTTGATAGGATTGACCTTGTGCAAAGGATTGAGTGCCACCACCATCTGGATGGTCGAGCAGTTCGGATTGGCAATAATGCCCCTGTGTTTTTTAATATCCTCGGCGTTAACCTCCGGCACCACCAGAGGAACACGGGTATCCATTCGCCAGGCTGCACTGTTATCGATAACCAGCGCCCCCGCCTTGGCTGCAATCGGCGCGAAATGCTTGCTTATCTCGGAACCGGCTGAAAAAAGCGCGATGTCGATATTATCGAACGAATCAGCGGCGGTTTCTTTGACTATCATCTCCTGATGGCCGGCATAGACCTTCCTCCCGGCCGACCGGTCGGATGCATAGAGCTGCAGGGAGGCCATGGGGAATTTGCGCTGAAGCAGCACTTTGATAAACTCCTGCCCCACCATCCCGGTGGCGCCCACTATAGCTACATGGTACCCGTTATTACTGTTGTTCATATCATTCTCCCAAATTTAGCAGTACATCCAGGCCATAAACAAGGCCGTGGCGCTTGGTTACCTCCTTGATTGCCAAGATCACGCCCGGCATAAAACTTTCCCTGCTGATCGTATCGTGCCTGATGGACAACGTCTGCCCGAGGGCACCGAATATAACTTCCTGACTGGCAACCATGCCCGGCAGCCTGATACTGTGTATGGATATGCCGTCAGCCTGGCCGCCTCTTGTTCCCTTCAAAGTCTCTTTTTCCGTTGAAGGACTCACGAAAGGCTTGCCGCGCGCACTTACCATGGCCCGGGCTGTCGCCAGAGCGGTCCCCGAAGGCGCATCAAGCTTTCTGTCATGATGGAGCTCAATAATCTCGGCATTATCGAAATACCGTGATGCTATCCTGGCCAGGTAAATTAAAATCACCGCGCCGATGGCAAAATTGGGCGCTACCACTGCGCCTTTCTTATGACCCTGCGCCAGCCTGTCGATCTCCTTGAGATCCGTTTCGCTTAAGCCGGTGGTGCCCATAACCAGGTTGGCGCCGTTTTTAAGCGCCAGCCTCGCAGCGCCCATTGCCGCTTCAGGCACAGTGAAATCAACGACAACCTGCGGGTGGTACATCTCGATGAGCGATGTCAGATTGGTGTGCAGAGGCACTTTCTTGGATAATCCCGGCAGTATCAAATGTTCCCGGTCCGCCTTGATATCAGCGACACCGGTCAGTTCCAGCGCCGTGTCCGCGATGACAGCATTTACTACCTGCTGCCCCACTCTGCCCAATGCCCCATTGACCGCTACTTTAATTTTTGACATCACACTACCCTCTACCATTCAGGCATCGGCCGATATTAACTTACCCGGGTCTACGGGGATGGCCTCTAGATTCATCCCTGCGGCCACGCGGGGGCATGCCCGGCCTCGGAGGTCCGCCGCTCGTCCTTGCAGATTCCGGCGGCCTGTCCTGCGAAGCCTTATCAGCCGGGGCGCCTGATTGTTCGTTAAATACTGCTTTGCGCGAGAGATTGATCCGTCCCAGTCGATCGATCTCAGTCACCTTGACCATGATCTCATCACCGATCTTGACAACGTCCTCTACCCGCGCCACATGGTGGTCGGCAAGCTCGCTGATATGTACCAGCCCCTCCTTGCCGGGCAGCACCTCAACGAATGCTCCGAAATTCTGTATCCTTGTGACTTTTCCCGTATAGATGGAGCCCACTTCCACGTCCTGCGTGAGGCCTTCAACTTTGCGTATAGCGGCCTGGGCCGATTCCTCGCTGGCCGAGCCGATCACGACTGTGCCGTCATTCGACACCTCGATGGTAGTCTTGGTCTCCTCGATAATGGCCTTGATGTTCTTTCCACCGGGCCCTATCAGGGCGCCGATCTTGGACGGGTCGATTGTTATCTTGTACATTCGCGGCGCATATTTGCTGAGGTTGGGCCGCACCTCCGGAATGGCGGATTTCAAGACATCCAGTATCACCTTGTGCGCCTCAAGGGACTGCAGCGTCGCCTTGGCCAGTATCTCATGCGTGACGCCGCGCAGCTTGATATCAAGCTGGATGGCCGTGATGCCGTTAACCGTGCCGGCTACCTTGTAGTCCATGTCGCCGTAAAAATCCTCTATTCCTTCGATATCCGTAAGGATAACGTACTTCCCTGGATCGTCCTTGTCAGTCACCAGCCCCATGGCTATACCGGCAACCGGTGCCTTGATGGGCACGCCGGCGTCCATCAATGACAAAGTCGAAGCGCAGACACTCCCCATCGAGGTGCTGCCGTTGGAGCTGAGCACCTCCGATACCAGGCGGATAGTGTAGGCGAATTCCTTTTCGTCAGGTATAACTGCCACCAGGGCCTTCTCCGCCAGAGCGCCGTGCCCGATCTCCCGCCTTCCCGTCGAGCCCATTCTTTTGACCTCACCGGTGGAATAGGGCGGGAAGTTGTAATGGTGCATAAAGCGCTTGGTATCCTCCAGTCCCAGGTCATCCACCGTCTTTGCCTGCCCCAGCGAGCCCAGCGTGGTTATGGTCAGCACCTGGGTCTGGCCGCGCGAGAACAGTCCCGATCCATGTGTGCGCGGCAACAGGGCAACCTCGGCGCTGAGAGGTCGAATCTGCCTGATATCGCGGCCGTCGACGTGCTTCTGTTCCCGCAGTATCTTGGCCCTGCAGGTCTTCTTCAGTATTTCCTCTATGGCTGCGCCGATCTCATTCTCCGTATAAGCTTCCTTCAGTTTTTCGACGGCTTCCTTTTTAACAACCTCGAGCTCCGATTGCCGCAGCTCTCTGCTCGCGCTGTCCAGGGCGGCAGCCATCCTCTGTCCGTAATCCGAAGTGATGGATGCCAGCAGGTCGGGATTGATGCTGAATCCCTCAACCTCCAGCTTCGGCTTACCGATTTCTTTACGTAATTCGTCCTGCAGGCGAATTACCTTCTGGTTCTCCTCATGTGCGATCCTGAGCGCCTCAATATAAATCGCCGGGTCGATTTCCTTGCAGCCGGCTTCAACCATAACGATATTGTCGCGGCTGCTGGCAACCACAAGGTCAAGCACGCTGTCATTCATCTGAGGAAGAAGAGGATTGAGTACCATCTTCCCATCGATATAACCAACCCTGGTGGCGCCGATTGGGCCGTAGAAAGGTATGTCTGATATCGTCAGGGCGGCCGATGCTCCGATAACCGCCAGCACATCCGGGTCGTTCTCCTGGTCGGTGGAAAGGACGGTGACCACCACCTGGATATCATTGGGGAGGCTCTTCAGGAAAAGCGGGCGGATCGAGCGGTCGCACAGGCGTGCCGCAAGCGTGGCCTGCTCTCCCGGGCGCCCTTCACGCCTTAAAAAGCTGCCGGGTATCTTGCCCACGGCGTAATGCCGTTCCTCGTAATCGACAGTCAGGCGGACAAAATCACTTTTTTCCTTGGCCTCTTCACTGATACATGCGGTGACAAGGACTAGCGTATCACCATAACGAACCACTACAGCGCTGTCTGCCTGCTGGGCAAGCTTGCCGCTTTCGATGATAAGGTCCCTGTCCCCAACGTTACACTTAAAGCTCTGGGACATTACTAAACCCTCTGTTTTGTTTTATTTGCGTAAGCCAAGCTTGCCGATGAGGGTTCTGTAGCGGTTGATGTCTTCCCTGCTCAGATAAGCCAACAGCCGCCTGCGCCTCCCGATAAGCCTGAGAAGAGATCGACGTGTATGCTGATCATGAGAATGGTCTTTCAGATGCGCGGACAGCTGGTTGATCCTCTCGGTCAACACTGCGACCTGCACATCGGAAGAGCCAGTATCTTTCTCGTTTATGGCATAGCTCTTCATTATTTCCTGCTTCTTTTCCTTGTCCAATGCCCTACTCCTGTATAAACTCTGATAACGCATGATTATAGCACAGCAGGGCTTGTGTTGCACCCTGATTTACACTTGAACTATACATCTGCAAAACAGCAGCCAGCCGCTTTTGCAGGATGTTTGCGCGGTTGGGGTATAATAATTGCACCATGACCTCCCAGGTTTTTTACCGCAAGTGGCGACCCCAAACATTCAACGAAGTAGCCGGCCAGGAGCATGTAGTACAGACCCTGCGCAATGCCATAAAGAGCAGCCGTATCGCCCATGCCTACCTGTTCTGCGGGCCGCGGGGCAGCGGCAAGACAAGCACCGCCCGTATACTGGCCAAGGCTGTCAACTGCCGCCAGCCCGTTGAAGGTGAACCATGTAATTCCTGCGATTCCTGCCTCGCCATCAACAAGGGCAGCGCGCTGGATATCATCGAGATCGACGAGGCCAGCAACCGCGGTATAGATGACATGAACGACCTCAAGGAGAGGGTTAACTACTCTCCCAATATCCTTCGCTTCAAAGTCTACATCATCGATGAAGTGCATATGATAACGAGGGAGGGAGCAAACGCATTCCTTAAGACACTGGAGGAGCCGCCGCCGCACGTAATTTTCATCCTGGCAACAACAGACCCGCACAAAATCATCTCCACCATCACCTCCCGCTGCCAGCGCTTCGATTTCCATCGCCTGTCCAGCAACGCGGTCATCTCGCGCCTGGCGCATATCTGCACAAAAGAGGGCATCGAGATGGATCCGGAGGCCTTGAAACTGGTGGCCAAGGTAACCACGGGCAGCCTGCGCGATGCAACCAACTTGCTGGAACAGCTCACCACATACTACGGCAACAAAATCAGCCTGGCCCAGGCGCAGGCTATGCTGGGCATCAGCGGTGACCTGCGCATACGCGAACTGGCGCGCTGCATTATTGCTATGGATGTATCGGCGGGACTGAAGGTCATCAACGCCGTAGCCGCGGAGGGATTGGACCTTAGGCAATTTAACCGCGAACTGGTGGACTACCTGCGTCAGCTTTTACTGGCTAAATCGGGCTCGGCCGACATGATAGACGCCACTTCGGATGATCTTGCCGAGATGCAGAAAACGGCCTCCGGCACTACTCTCGATTACCTTCTGAATGCCATCAAGCTTTTCAGCAGTGTGGACCTGCGCATGGACAGCTATTCACCCCTGCCTCTCGAGCTCGCTCTGGTGGAAAGCGTCGTCTCGCAGCACGCCAGAGACAAGAACTCCAATTCGGACCAATCTTCGGGCAGAGAATGGCCTTCATCCCGTCCCGCCGCACCAACTCTGAGGATCAACCGCCCGCCCGAACAGGCACGTCCGGCCAGCCTGGTAAGCAAGCCCCCTAAAGTGGCTGAGTCGACAACCCCGCCGTCAGCCTCCCAACCACCCGATCCGGTCGACCAGCACCGCCTGTCGGAGCCGCTTAAAATGGACGATCCCAACGATTTGAAGTATTTGCAGCAGCACTGGAAGGATTTCATCAATTCCATGCGCGGGGAAGGTTCGGGCGGCAACCTCGACGCCCGCCTGCGCCATGCCTGCGAGCCTGTTGAGATCAAGGGCGAAAACCTGGTTCTGGGTTTCTATCACGAATTCCATAAAAGCTATATAGACAATAGAAAATACCTGCACATTGTCGAGAAAAAGTTAAAAGAGGTTTTCGGCCATACCTATACTGTGACCTGCATTCTAATTCAGCAGGGTGGAACCAAATCCGAACTGAAGCCGGCCAGCAGCAACCACCTGGTGGAGGCCGCCCTGAGCATGGGAGCCAAGATCGTCGAAGACAACGCCGAAACGGAGGGGAAATGAGCCAATTTAACTTGCGACAGATACAGGAACTGCAAGCCAAAATGCTTAAAGCCCAGGAAGAGCTGGGCAGGACCAATGTGGAGGTTACCGCAGGCGGAGGCGCAATTAAAATAGTCATCAACGGACACCAGCAGTTTCAGTCGATCACCATATCGCCCGAGGTTGTCAATCCCGAAGATGTGGACTTCCTGCAGGACCTGGTGCTGGCCGCCTGTAATGAAGCGGTGCAGAAATCGCAGGAACTGGCCACACAGAATATGAGCAAGCTGACCGGCGGCCTTAAAATCCCGGGACTGATGTAGGAGCGAGATTTGAATCCCGATTTCCTCCCCTCGGCCCGCCCCATATCAAGACTGATTGAAGAGCTGAACAAGCTTCCGGGTATCGGGCCTAAGAGCGCTCAGCGCCTGGCCTATCACCTCCTGCAGGCGCCGCCCGAGAGGACGCGCGACCTGGCAGATGCCATAATGGCGGTTAAACAAAACCTCCGTCTCTGCTCCAACTGCCTCAACATCACGGATACCGATCCTTGCGGTATATGCTCGGACGGCACAAGGGACCTGACCAGGATCTGCGTGGTCGAAGAGCCCATAGACATACTGCCGCTGGAGCGCACTAAAAAGTTCAGGGGTCTTTATCATGTGCTGCACGGCGTAATATCCCCCGGCGACGGCATAAAGCCCGAAGACCTGCACATACGTGAGCTGTTGGATCGGTTGGACTCCGGCAGCATCGTGGAAGTTATCCTTGCCACCAATCCTAACGCAGAGGGCGAGGCCACCTCGATGTACATCCAGCGGCTGGTTTCACCACTGGGCATCAGGGTCACCCGGCTGGCGCGCGGCCTGCCTTTCGGCGGCGATCTCGAATACGCCGACGACGTTACACTCTGCCGCGCCCTGGAAGGGCGGCAGGAGATGAGTTAGCGAACGTATGGCCGCGCGGGTATACCGTACTACCGGCATCATTATTAAGCGATATAAATTTGGAGAGGCCGACAGGCTCCTCACTATTTTCACTTCGGATCACGGCAAGGTGCGCGCCATAGCCAAAGGAGCGATGCGCCCCGGCAGCAAACTGGGAGGCAATGTCGAGCTCCTGACACACAGTCAGCTGATGCTGGCCCGCGGCCGCAACCTTGATATCGTTACACAGGCACAGGCCCTGGATATCTTCCTTGCCATGCGCGACAGCCTGGAGCTTATGTCCTGCGGCTTCTATCTTGCTGAACTGGTCGACAGCTTCACAGAGGAGAATGTCGAGGACAGGGAGCTGTTCGACTTACTGCTGGATACAGTAAGGCGGCTGACGGAAACCGGGGACGGGGAACGCATGGTCAGGTACTTCGAGCTGCGCCTGCTGGGCCACCTGGGCTATACGCCGCAGCTTCATAAATGCGCCAACTGCAACAGGGACCTCCAGCCGGAAACGAACTACTTCAATCCTTCGCAGGGAGGCGTTCTCTGCCGGGAGTGCGGCTATTCCGATATGTCGGCCAGGACCATATCGGTAAATGCGCAAAAGGTCCTGCGGCTCTGGCAGCGCAGCGGTATTGACACCGCCGGGCGGGTAAAGCTCAGCGCAGAGCTGGCCAGGGAGATCAAAGGCATCCTGCGCGAAAACGTGCGCTACCTGCTGGAGAAGCAGCTCAAATCCATTGACTGGCTGGACAGGCTGGCGGGAGACATCAAGTTAAACGGTGACAGTGCAACAACGGGAAATTCAAACGGCAGCCAGGTGTAATCCGCCTACGGCCATTTCTCGATCGTGCTTAGATAATCGTCCACAACCTCGGCCCGCCTTATCTTACGAACCTTGCCGCCGCAAGTAGCCAGCAGCTCCGCGCAGCGCAGCTTGCCGTTATACTGAAATCCCATGGCGTATCCGTGAGCGCCGGCATCATGGATTATCATGACATCGCCCGGCGCAACCGCCGGCAGCGGACGGTTTACAGCGAACTTGTCGTTGTTCTCGCACAGCGAGCCTACCACATCGTACACGCGGTCTTTGGGCTCATTTTCTTTACCCAGCACTGTTATATGATGGTAGGCGCCGTACATCGCCGGTCTCATCAGGTTGGCCATGCAGGCGTCCAGTCCCACAAAGTCCTTGTATTTCCTGGTTACATGCCGCACCTTTGACACCAGGAATCCGTGCGGGCCGGTAACGGCCCTGCCGCATTCCGTAACGACGCGTACAGTACCCAGGCCCATGTCCTTAATATATTTCCTGTAGGCTCTGCGTATACCGGCCGACACCGCATCCAGGTCGATGGCAGCCTGCTCGGGCTTATAGGGAATGCCGAACCCTCCTCCCAGGTTGATGAAATCGAACTTTATACCGGTATCGTGATTTATCATCGCAGCCAGCTTGAAGAGCATTACCGCCGTTTCCTCCAGGTACTGCTCGTCCAGCATATTGGAGACGACCATGGTATGCAGGCCGAACCTCTCGGCCCCCAGCTCCAAGGCCTTTATATAGGCGCCCTGTATCTGATTGGTGGTCACACCGTATTTGGACTCCCGCGGATCGCCGATGATGTCGTTGCCTTCCCTCAGCGGTCCCGGGTTGTACCGAAAACAGATGATCTCGGGCATGCCGGCGTTCTTGTCGAGATAGCCTATATGCGTTTTATCATCCAGGTTGATAATGGCGCCGAGCTGTTTTGCCTTGATAAATTCGTCGGCCGGCGTATCGTTGGACGTGAACATGATGTCCTCGCCGCTCAAACCAAGCCTCTCTGCAATAGTGAGCTCCGCCAGAGAGCTGCAGTCGGCGCCGAAGCCCTCGCTCTTTAAAATATTTACAATGTGGGGGTTGGGGCAGGCCTTTACGGCGAAGTAGTTTTTGTAGGCCGGCTTCACCCAGGCAAAGGCCTCCTTATATGCTCCGGCCGTGTCCCTTATTCCCTGCTCGTCATAAATATAAAAAGGCGTCGGATACTTTCTCAGCGCTTCAGGTAGAGCCTTCATGATACGTCCGGGCACCGGCTTGCAGGACTCGCGGCGTACTATATCGCACCTGACGGCTTTGTTTGATCGCGCGATGCTTTCCAGCCTCTCTATCTCGGGATGCACGCCCGGACGCCTCCCGGCCTCATCTCTCAGCACACTCCCGTATACATCCAGCCCCTTACAGGCGTTCTCCGGAGTGATATACCCGTCATTGGACGCGATGGCCGTGTAGATCTGGACCGAGGCCTCCTTCCCCTTTATGTTCTGTATGACGATGCCGCCTGCTCCATGGAGCCTGACACACTCGATAGCAGCGGAATTGACGCGCAGTGCGGCCACCCTCTCTCTCAACAGGCCCTTCTCGTTGCTCTTCATTTCATTGCTCACCGATATTTTGATAGTGCTTGAATTATAACTTATCCGGCCCGATTGATGCCTGTCCATGAGTCCGCCACGGCCATCACGCGTGAAAGAGACGAGTAAAACTGCTACAATATCACGCGTTATGTCGTCAAAATTTCCGCCTTATGTTGAGGCATTGCTGAATCCCTCAACATACCCGCAGCATCCGGCCACTGTGGAGCTGCAGCAGACCCAGATGTCATTTATATTTCTCACAGGTGAATATGCATATAAGACGAAGAAACCGGTCGACCTGGGATACCTCGATTACACCACACTGGAAAAAAGAGAGTACTTCTGCCGCCAGGAATTGGAGCTGAACCGGCGACTCTGTCCGGCAGGCTACCTGGACGTCGTGCCCATCACCCAATCGCCCGACGGGATCCGACTCGGCGGCGAGGGCGAGGTGATCGAGTACGCGGTTAAAATGAAACAGCTTCCCCGGAACAGGATGATGGACCTGCTGCTCCCGCTGGATAAGGTTACTCCCGCCATGCTGAAGCAGGTTGCCGGATTGATGGCAGATTTCCACAGCCGGGCCGCCACCGGTCCCGCCATTAACGCGTACGGCAGCCTGGAAGGAATCAGGACCAATACAGACGAGAATTTCGATCAGACTGTTAAATACATCAACACGCTGATACCTGAGAATTTCCACCACATGATCCGGGATTATACCGACAAGTTCCTGTCCGGCAACACGTCGCTTTTCAATAACCGGGTATCAGGCGGGAAGATACGTGATTGCCACGGGGACCTGCACGCGGCACACGTTTGCTTCGGAGACCGGATATATATTTACGACTGCATCGAGTTCAATGACCGCTTACGCTATTGAGACACGGCCAACGAGATAGCCTTCCTGGCCATGGATATAGACCGCTATGGAAGGGCCGACCTTTCCGACTCGTTTGTTAAAGACTACATCCGTGCCGGCAATGACCGCGAATTGGGGGACCTGCTCGATTTCTATAAATGCTACAGGGCCTATGTCAGAGGCAAAGTCTCCTGTTTCAAACACGATGACCCCTATCTCAAGGACAAGAAAGCGATCGAGCAGGAAGCCCAGCTCTACTTCAATCTGGCTTACAGATATGCTTTCCCCAAACCGGTGTTGATCATAACCACGGGACTGATAGGCAGCGGCAAGACCACCGCGGCAACGGCCGCGGGCCGGGGCCTCGGATGCGCAGTGCTGTCTTCCGATGTTGTCAGGAAAGAGCTTGCAGGCATCCCGCCCACCGAGAGGCATTACGATGGCTTTGCCAGCGGCCTGTACAGCCGGCAGTCCACTCAACAGACCTATAATGAGCTTTTCCGCAGGGCGGGCGAGCTTCTTGAAAAAGGACGCTCCGTGGTGCTGGACGCCTCCTTTATGAAACGATCTGACCGCCTGGCGGCCCATCAGCTCGCCGTCAAATACGGCACCGCCTTCCTGGCCGTGGAGTGCACCGCCCCGGATGAGACCATCAGGCAAAGGCTGGAAGAAAGGAGCAGGGCGGGATCAGTATCGGACGGGCGGTGGGAGATATTCGCAGACATTAAAAAGGAGTTCGACCCGGTGACCGAGGTGGCGCCGATGGAGCACCTGATACTTGACACTGCGAGTTCATCAGGTAATATTATTGCATTGCTTTTGCAAAGGATAAACGCTTTATGAAATATGATATTAAAGACATCAAACTGGCCTCCGAAGGCAATCTGCGCATCGAGTGGGCCGGGCATCAAATGCCTGTCCTGAAGCTTATCCAGGAACGCTTCTCAAAGGACAAGCCCTTCAAGGGCATCCGTATTTCGGGCTGCCTGCATGTTACTACCGAGACGGCCAACCTGGCTTATGCGCTCAAAGCCGGGGGCGCCGACCTGGTGCTGTGCGCCTCGAATCCCCTCAGCACCCAGGACGATGTGGCGGCCGCGCTGGTCAAGTCAGGCTTCCCCGTATTCTGCATCAAGGGAGAGGACAACAAGACTTATTATAAACATATTATGGCGGCCCTCGAACACAAGCCCCAGTTAACCATCGATGACGGCGCCGACCTGGTCAGCACCATTCATCAGGAGAAGACGGCGCTGCTGGCCAATGTCATCGGCGGGACGGAGGAAACCACCACCGGCGTTATCCGCCTCAAGAACATGGCCAGAGCCAGGAAGCTCAAATACCCGATTATCGCTGTCAACGACGCCAAGACCAAGCATTTCTTCGATAACCGCTACGGTACCGGGCAGAGCACCATGGACGGCATCACCAGGGCCACCAATATACTGTGGGCAGGCAAGGTCGTGGTGGTGGCCGGTTACGGATACTGCGGCCGCGGTGTAGCGCACCGTGCCCAGGGCATGGGCGCCCGCGTCGTAGTATGCGAGGTCGATCCTATCAGCGCGCTGGAAGCTGCCATGGATGGTTTCCAGGTGATGCCCATTCTGGAAGCCGCTGCCGTCGGCGATGTCTTCATCACACTTACCGGAAACCGCCACGTGCTCGACAGGGCCCACTTTACCAGGATGAAGGACGGCGCCATACTGGCCAACAGCGGCCATTTCAATGTTGAAATCAATATACCGGCCCTGGAAAAGATAGCGACAACCTCCCGCCGCATCAGGCGGTTTGTAGACGAGTATAAATTGTCCGGCGGCAGGCGTATTTACCTGCTGGGCGAAGGGCGGCTGATCAACCTGGCGGCAGCCGAAGGCCACCCTGCCAGCGTCATGGACATGAGCTTTGCCAACCAGGCGCTGGGACTGGAACACCTGGTGAAAAACAAAGGCAGGCTGAAGCCGGATGTCTACCCGGTCCCGCAGGAGATCGACAACGAAGTCGGTCGCTTAAAGCTTAAATCAATGAACATTAGTATCGATAAACTCACCCGTGAGCAGCAAAAGTACCTGGAGAGCTGGGAAGAGGGAACTTAATTCACAAGGAGCAACGATGAAAAACACTTTCATGAGGTCACCCAAGTATTATTTTACGTCCGAATCGGTCACCGAGGGGCACCCCGATAAGCTGTGCGACCAGGTCGCGGACGGGATACTCGATGCAATGATCGAGCATGACCCCAAGTCCCGCGTAGCCTGCGAGGTGGCCGTTACTATCGGCATGGTGATCGTGCTGGGCGAGATAACGACCAAGACGTACGTGGAGATACCCGATGTGGTCAGGCGCATCGTTAAGGATATCGGCTACACCAAGCCGGAGTTCCAGTTCGACTATCAGAGCCTCGCCACCATGGTGTCTATCAAGAAGCAATCGCCGAATATCAGTGCCGGTGTGAATAAGGCGCTCGAGGCCAGGGCCGGGGGAAAGAAAGCCGATGAGCTGGACCTGACCGGCGCCGGTGACCAGGGAATGATGTTCGGCTATGCCTGCAATGAGACTGCTGAGCTGATGCCCCTGCCGATCGCTCTGGCGCACAAGCTCACTCAGCGCCTGGCAGAAGTACGTAAAAAGAACATCATCCCCTATCTCAGACCCGACGGTAAATCACAGGTGACGGTGGAATACAGCTACGGCAAGCCCAAAAGGATCGAAGCTCTGGTTATCGGCGCCCATCACGATCCGGAGCCCGATAACGACACCATCCGCCGCGATATCATACAGAAGGTAATCAAGCCGGTGATACCGGCCGACATGATAGACAAAAACACCAAGATATATGTTAACAGCGCGGGGCGCTTCGAGGTGGGAGGACCGGTTTCCGATACAGGTTTCACCGGCCGCAAGTTGCTGGTAGATACCTACGGCGGCTACGCGCGCCACGGCGGCGGAGCATTCTCAGGCAAAGATCCCACCAAGGTTGACCGCTCGGCCACGTATATGGCGCGCTATATCGCCAAGAACTGCGTGGCTGCGGGATTGGCCGACAGGCTGGAGCTGCAGGTGGCCTATTCCATCGGGGTGGCACATCCGCTATCCGTCTCCATCGAGACGTTCGGCACCGGAAAGATACCCGATGCCGCCATACTAAAGCTGATCCATAAGCATTTCGACATGCGGCCTGAGGCCATTATACGGTACTTCGACCTTCGCAGGCCCATCTATCAGGCCACAGCATCCTACGGCCATTTCGGCCGCACAGACGTTAAATTCCCCTGGGAGAAGACCGACAAAGCAAGGATTCTTAGGGCAGAAGCGGGGATATAGATAATGGCGCCGAAGATCAAATTCGGCACTGATGGCTGGCGGGCCGTCATTGCCGAGGATTTCACGTATGCCAATGTGCGCGCCTGCGCCCAGGGCGTGGCTGATTACCTGAAAGGTGCGGGCACAGCTAAAGCAAGTATCGTCATTGGTTACGATACACGCTTCGGCTCCGATGAGTTCGCGGCTGCCTCGGCCGAGGTGCTGGCAGGCAACGGTATCCGTGTCTATCTGCTGCCCCGGCCTGCGCCTACACCGGTAACCAGTTACACCGTGACCGCCCTCAAGGCCGACGGCGCCATCATGATAACAGCCAGTCACAATCCGGCCGACTACAACGGGTTCAAGTACAAGGTGGCGAGCGGTTCCAGCGCGCCCACAGAGGTCATCGCGCAGATCGAGCAATTAGCAAACTCTGCCGTCGACAGGGGATCTATCAAACGCCTGGACCTTGCCGAAGCACTTAGAAAGAAGCTTGTCACCTACCACGATCCATACCACGCCTATGAACGGCATCTCAACCGCCTGATAAACATCGAGGCGCTCAAGCAAAACAAACTTAAAATCGTGATCGATTCCATGTTCGGCGCCGGCATCGGCTATTTTAAAAGCCTGCTGGACGGCGGCCAGATCGAGGTACACGAGATCAACAAGGTCCGCAATCCGCTTTTCCCGGGTATTCAACCGGAGCCGATCAGCAAAAACCTGAGCAAGCTGGCCAGGCAGGTCATACGGAACAACGCTGCAGTCGGATTCGCCACGGACGGCGACGCCGACCGAATCGGCATCATAGACGAGAACGGCCGCTTTATGACCACGCAGGAAGTATTCGCGCTGCTTGCGATGTACTTGCTGGACGCACGCAAAGAGCGCGGCCCGCTGGTCAAGACGCTGACTTCAACCGATATGCTCTTCCAGCTCGGTGAGATATATAACGTGCCCGTCTTCGAGGAGCCGGTGGGGTTCAAATACGTAGCGCCGGTTATGATCAGGGAAAAAGCCCTGCTGGGCGGAGAGGAGAGCGGCGGCTACGGCTTCCGCGGGCACATCCCCGAGAGAGACGGCATGCTGGCCGGCCTGTATTTCCTCGACTATATCGTCAGGACGGGCAAATCGCCCTCGCAATTGCTGGCCAACCTCTTCAAAAAGGTCGGGCCGCACTACTACGACAGGTTGGATGTGCACACGACCGATGAAATCAAGCGGCAGATGCTGGCTAAAATGTCCTCGGCGCCTGCCTCCAAAATAGGCAACCGGAAAGTCGTTAAGCTGGATACCAGGGACGGATTCCGCTATAAACTGGAGGACGGCTCGTGGCTGCTGATTCGCTTCTCCGGCACAGAGCCGCTGGTCCGCATCTATGCCGAGTGCAGCTCCATGGATGAGGTGCAGAAACTGATTCAAGTCGGCCAGGAGATGGTGGGAGTATGAACCATGGTAAACCTGGATGAAGGGTCCATTTACACATCGCTGGATAAGTCCGGCATGGGAACGCAGATACGCAGCCTGACGGACCAGTGCCGCCAGGCGTGGGATAGCGCCTGCAAATTCAAATTACCCGCCGACTACTCCGATGTCGACAAGGTTGTAATACTGGGCATGGGGGGCTCCGCCATCGGCGGAGACCTGCTGAGAGGCCTTGTCGCCGGCCTGAGGCGGCCGCTCGTGCTGGTGCACCGCGACTATGACCTTCCCGCCTGGGTGGACGATAAAACACTGGTTATCGGAGCAAGCTATTCCGGCAATACGGAAGAGACCATTTCGGGATTTGCACAGGCCCTGAAAGCTGACTGCAAGAGACTGGTTATCTCAACGGGCGGAAGGCTGAGCGAGCTGGCCCGTGAGAACAAAGTGCCGGTTTTTGTTATACAGCACTCCTCTCCACCCCGCGCGGCACTCGGATATGGTTTCCTGCCCCTGCTGGCCATTATGTGCAGCCTTGGCTTTACCAGCGCCAAAACGGCCGATGTGGACGGCATGCTCCGTGCCCTTAAAACGCTGGAGAAAAGCTGGCGGGAAAACAGCCCGACCGAGCACAACCAGGCCAAGATGCTGGCCATCAAGCTGCTCGGGAAAATAGCCGTCGTTTATGGCGCCGGTATACTCACCGATGTAGCCCGCAGGTGGAAGACCCAGATCAACGAGAACAGCAAGCAGTGGGCCTTCTTCGAGACATTGCCCGAGCTCAATCATAATGCAGTCCTGGGTTATAAATATCCGTCGGATATAGCGGAGCGTATGTACGTGGTGTTACTGCGCTGCCAGTCACTGCACCCTCGCACTCTCATCCGGTATAGA
>JAEAME010001209.1_pt1 | contig 19169 bp, 10 predicted proteins | sample 8958731 | NCBI WGS metagenome assembly JAEAME01 (sample SAMN16933194, study PRJNA681113) | bioreactor sludge metagenome | isolation source: anerobic bioreactor sludge (Control) | place: India:Bengaluru | collected 2018-10-24 | reverse complement strand
AGGATTTCCATTTTATTATCCCCATCGAAATCGCCGATCTCAGTATGGGGAACGCCAGTGCCATTTGATCCTATCGTTGGATTCGAGAGCGAATCAATGAAACTGAATTGATGATCAGCGATGTATTCACGAATCGTCCAGCTATTACCCAATCGCCCAATTACCTCGCTTCTGCCATCCTGATCCAGATCGGCAAAGCGGCTTGCCCAGCAATCGTTGGTATCGATCCAGACAACGGTGGTTGGAAATTCGCCTGACCTCGTGCTTTCATAAATAAATGAAACGGGTCCCGCTCCCGCCAGAATTTCCTGCAAACCATCGCCATCGGAATCGCCGATGTCACGAGGAATGGCGACATGAGAACTGATCGGAATCTCCTTAAATCCTCCCGCTTGAAATTCAAACAGCGCTAATTTCTGAAAAGCTCCTTTGTCCGACAATTTGGTGCCAATCAATTCTTTATTGCCATCCTGATCAAAGTCACTCACGCGATTGAGCAGATACAGCGATGGCATTTCAAAATTCAAACTGATAAAACGGCTCGCTTCTATGGCGGGATCCAATAGCTCCATCGAATAATAAATGCCAGCACTATCGGCAATCGAGCTTAAAGCAGATCGATTCTGGAGTTTCATATAAAATTCAAACCGACCCGATGGGGCAAAATTATAGCGATGCGTTTTTACTTCATAGCCTAATGGAATTTCATGGAAGGGCTGATTCAAATCGGCTGGGCGATAAAAAATAGACGCCCTGGTGACGTCATCGGTCTCGAATTCGATAAGCTCTGAATAGCGATTGGCGTCGATCATTTTAGTGCGCTGCAGCGAAAGCAGTTTCGGAGCGGTACGATCAATATAGATTTGAGTCTTGTGTTCGACGGAGCTGCCGTCTTTGTTGACCACTTTCAAGCGAAGGATATAGGTTGAATCAGCTAACTGGTCGATCTTCCATGCGCCAAGACTATCATTCACACCCTGGCGTTCTTTGACTGCGACAATTGAAAACCAGCTTGTGGGATTCACACCGAATCCATAAGCAAGCTCATATTGTTGCAGCAATGCTCCCGAAGCCGTTCCGTAAATAATAACTGGCGAGGTATGAACGCCCTCATCCAATCGGGGGCTGGTAATGGTCGCCTGGGACTCGTGACCGATTTGAAGCGCCCGAACAGCATTCAATCGTCCCGCCGCGTAATATTGATCCCAACCCGATTCACCCAGATCATCAGCAGATGAAACCAGAATATTACGAACATCCTGGTTGGTCAAATTGGGCCGCAGACTCAACATCAATCCAGCCACACCTGAAACAACAGGAGCAGAGGCTGATGTCCCAGAAAAAGTCTGGTACTGATTATCTTTGGCGGTGGTCAGCAGCGAGACGCCAGGCGCGACCAGATCGACAGTCGCACCGTAATTGGAAAATCCTGCCAGCAAATCTTCTTCCGTGGTGGCGCCAACTGAAATAGTCTCTAAAAATCCCGACGGATAATGCACTTCAGCCGATTGGCTATTCCCCGCCGAAGCGATGAGCACCACGCCGCTTTGATAAGCAAATTGACATACATCCCGCAGCATCTGTGAGGTGGCCACATCGCCGAAGCTCATGTTGATAATTCTGGCGCCGTTATCGACGGCATAAATAATGGCTGAAGCGACATCGTCTTCTTCGAGCAAGCCCTGGCTTGTTCCCGCCCGCAGATTCATCAGACGACAGCCTGGCGCCACGCCCGCGATGCCGAGGCTATTATTGGCGACCGCACCGACAATTCCAGCCACATTCGTACCATGACCATGTTCATCAAAGGGATCATTATCACGTTCCTGATAATCCCCGCCATCGGGAAAATGGGGCGCATCGGTGAAATCCCAGCCGTGAATGTCGTCCACAAAGCCATTGGCATCATCATCAATTCCATTCAAATCTGAAGGCTCGATCAAACCATTCCCGTTCAAATCTTCCTCTGAATTGATCCAAAGATTTGCGTACAAATCTTCATGAATATAATCGATCCCCGTATCAATAATCGCAATCAATATTTTTCGATCCCCATAAGTTTGATTCCAGGCTTGATCGAACTGTATCTTTTTGATGTACCACTGTTCGGAAATGCGTGGATCATCAGGGAGTTGGTGCAGGCGAAAGACATGATTCAACTGTGCGTATTCGACAGCGGGATTCGCTTGAAGCTCAGCCAGTAATTTTTCAAGATCGATTTGCTTCGGTACTTTGACAGTGGTCCAGCGATCGATACCGATTTCAGAATATAAATCAGATAGGCTCTTCCGCAGGTTTCCAGATCTTCGGGATGGTGAATTTATTATGAGAGATTTGACTTCGACATGAGGAAATTTGATAAACGTCGCATCCAGCGTTGCCAGTTCGATCGATTGGGCTGGCTCGAAATTTATCTTCGATTTGAATTTGACCAGCACGTCCTGCGCCCTGATTGAACTTTCAAAACAACAAATCAAAATTCCAATGATGAATAAACTTCGTCTCATTAATCTAAAAATCCTTGTTATTTTTTGAAGCCAATAAATAAAAAATGGATCGCAATAAAGCCAGAGCGATTAGGATTTCGCCAGTGATCAAATTTAAAAATTGCCACCAGCACCCCTGATAATATTTTTGAAAATAATAAAAGAACGACCGATGGCTGGACCAGATCATCTTCAGCCGATTCCTGTAAATCGACGTCCCTTTGTGATGCACTATTTGAACGCTGGGAACGAACAAAATTTTCCAGCCATGATCAATAAATCTTCGGCACCAATCCACATCGCTGAAGAACATGGGAAATTGTTCATCCATCAGACCGACTTGCTCGATTGCTTTCTTTCGAGCCAGCAAAAATGCGCCTTGAGGCTGTTCCACCGCTTGTTGTGATTCATGATCAAAGTCGCCCATCTTCCAGTAATTGAATTCCTGACTTTTTTTGAAAAGCCAGTTCAATCCCATCGCATTGTAAATCACATCCCGATGACGGGGGAAGCGACGACAGGAAGGCTGAATGGTAGCATCGGGATTTTGGAATTGGGGCGAGACAATTCCAACTGTTTGATCACTTTCAAAAACCTCAAATAAAACTGGAAAAATATTCGGCGGCAGTTCGGTATCGGGATTTAAAATCAAAAGATATTTGCCCGTACTTAGCGCCAAACCCTGGTTCACTGCGATGGTGAAGCCTTTATTGGTTTTGTTGCAAATAATTGACCAGCGCTGCTTTCGATCAAGACGTGATACTAATTTTTGGGCAATGGCTACGGTTTGATCGGTTGAGTGATTATCGATGACAAAAATTTCGGCACGAAAGTTAGCTAATGCGAGATTTAATGAGCGAAAACATTTTTCGATTTCGTGCTGATGATTAAAAGTGACGATAATTATGGATAGATTGAACAAGGATTATTTCTCCGATAGCATAAAGTCCAAGTCAAAAATAATGAATTACATTTTAAATTGCAAGACTTTTTCAAGATTTAAATATTGCTCAATTTTGGGAGATGAATTTTATTTCTCAAAATAGCAAAAGAAGATTATTTACAGAAATTGAAATACTCCTAATCAAATATGTCTTGGAAATTTATCGATTATGTTTTATATTTATGGGTAAGCAAAGTATCAAAATCGCACACCTATAAGAGGAGTAAAGGCTGATGCGTTCCATCGGTTCATTCATCGTTGTTTTGTTTGTAATACCTGCTCTCGAATTTGGCTGCTCCAATAACAATCAAGCCCGATCAACTTTTCCCGTACCAAAGATTCAATTCAATCCCCAACATTATATCTGCTATCGAGCTAATATCCCATTAACCATCGACGGCAAACTTGACGAGCCCATCTGGCAATCGACCGATTGGACCGATGATTTTGTTGACATCGAAGGCGATTTAAAGCCGAAGCCACGCTTTCGCACCCGTGTCAAGATGCTCTGGGATAACGATTATTTCTATGTCGCTGCCGAATTGGAAGAGCCTGATATCTGGGCGACGTTGACCGAACGGGATGCCGTAATCTTTTATGACAGTGATTTTGAAATCTTCATCGATCCTGATGGCGATACGCACGAGTATTATGAATTTGAAATGAACGCCCTCAATACCGTTTGGGATTTGCTGTTGATAAAACCGTATCGAGATGGCGGGCCGGCGGTGAATGCCTGGGATATTCAGGGATTGAAGACGGGCGTTTTTGTCGACGGAACCATCAATCAGCCAGGAGATGAAGATAAATTCTGGACAGCAGAAGTTGCCATACCCTGGCAGGTTTTGAAAGAATGCGCCCATAAAACAACGCCGCCGAAAAACGGCGATCAATGGCGGATCAATTTTTCCCGCGTCGAATGGCAGATAGAAGTGAAAGAAGACAAATATAGCAAGGTGATCAATCCCGAAACAGACAAGCCTTACCCGGAGGACAATTGGGTCTGGTCGCCGCAAGGATTGATCAACATCCATTATCCTGAAATGTGGGGATTTGTACAATTCTCCGAGAAAATTGCTGGCGAAGCGAAGGAAGAATTTCAATTCAATTCAGAAGAACATGCGAAATGGCTGCTGCGGGAAGCTTATTATCAGGAAAGAAATCATTTTGTTCAATTTGGGAAGTATGCTGAAAAGCTTTCTGATTTAAATTTAATCGAATTGAAAATTGAAGGCTACAAACTTCCACCGACTATTTCTGTCACACCCAATCTGTTTGAGATAGGTCTCACCAGTGTCAATGAAGATAAAAAGTTGTTTATCAATCAAGAGGGAAGAATATATAAAAAATGACCTTTTGGGCAAGGTGAAACACACAGTGACTCCCAAATCCCATACGCTTTGCGCCGTGTTAGAAACATAAAATACGCTCAAAGAATAAATCGAGAAAACATTGGATTGAACCAAATTGGAGGTAGCTTCTTTGAACCTGACCTGGCTGGACTGGAGTATCGTAATTGTTGTTCTGACCTTTCTGTTAAGTTTCGTGATAATCAGTAAAAGATACATGCGGAGTGTAGCTGACTTTCTTTCGGCAGGACGCTCGGCGGGCAGGTATCTGGTGAGTGTGGGACAATACATGGCGGGACTCGGCTCTATCACCATCGTTGCCAATTTCGAGATGAATTATATTGCAGGATTTGCCATGACCTGGTGGGGATTTACTATGGGCGTAGTGGTGCTGATTCTTACTGTCTCCGGCTGGGTGGTCTATCGCTTTCGCCAGACCCGCGCGATGACGATGGCGCAATTTTTTGAAATCCGCTACAGCCGCAAGTTCAGAATTTTTTCAGGGATACTTGCCTTTCTGTCTGGCCTCATCAATTTCGGCATTTTTCCAGCCGTAGGCGCTCGATTCTTTATTTACTTCTGCGGCTTGCCTCAAACTATACCACTATTCGGAATTGATATTTCGACTTTTGCTTTGATTATGATTGTCATCCTGGCGCTGGCACTGTTTTTTGTTTTTTCAGGCGGACAAATCGCGGTTATGATCACCGACTTTTTGCAGGGCACATTTGTCAATATCATTTTTATCATCGTCATCGTTTATTTAATGATCACCATTGATTTCTCAAAAATCTTTGAGGCGCTTCAAACTGCACCAGTAAACAAATCACTCATTAATCCATTCAAAACAGGTGAAGTAGAAGCCTTTAATATCTGGTACTTTTTAATCGGCGTGGTTGGCGCGATTTATAGCACCCTCTCATGGCAGGGCACCATGGCTTACAACGCCTCTGCTAAAAGCGCTCACGAAGCAAAAATGGGGAGCGTGCTGTCCAATTGGCGTGGTATCCCCATGGCTTTGCTGTTTTTATTCGTGCCAGTTTGCGCATATACGGTCATGCATCATCCTGAATTTTTGAAGCACGCCTCTGCGGTGAATTCGGTTTTAAATTCGGTTGACTCCAAAGCCATTCAAAGCCAGTTGATAGTGCCATTGGTTTTGACAAAACTTTTCCCTATTGGTTTGATGGGGGCTTTTACGGCCGTCATGTTAGCGGCTTCCATCGGCTGCATCGATACCTATTTGCATTCCTGGGGCAGCATTTTTATTCAGGACGTGATTCTGCCGTTGAGAAACAAACCGTTCTCCCGAGAGCAACATTTGCGTGCTTTGCGCCTGTCGATCTTCGGCGTAGCAGTGTTTATATTTTTGTTCAGTTTGCTGTTTGAGCAGAGCGAATACATTCTCATGTTTTTTGCCATTACAGGCGCCATTTATGCTGGCGGATCAGGCTCAGTTATCATTGGCGGACTTTATTGGAAAAGGGGAACGACTGCCGCAGCCTGGGCCGCTATGATTACGGGATCAACGATTGCCGTGGGCGGTATTATTTTGCAGCAACTGATCAACAACTTTCCCATCAATGGACAATGGTTCTGGCTCATCGCCATGCTCAGCGCCGTGGTTGTTTATATTGCCGTTTCTCTGATAGGAAAAAAACAGATTTTTGATATGGATAAGCTGTTGCATCGCGGTAAATATCTGGTTGAAGAAGAATACAAGGTATTGAATACTCAGCCGGTCAGAGGATTCAGAATGCTGGGTATGGGCAAAGAATTCAGCCGCACCGATAAAATTATTTATATTTTCACCTACGTCTGGATTCTCCTGTGGGCAGCTATCTTTATTATCGGGACTGTTTTCAATTTGACGCACGAGGTTTCCGATTTAGTCTGGATGAGGTTCTGGTACATCTATCTTGAAGTCAACATTGCCATTGCCATCATCGTTATTATTTGGTTTTCCATCGGTGGGATTCGAGACGTTAAAGCTTTATTCAGCCGACTGAAAACGATGCAGCGAGATGATAAAGATGATGGCTTCGTAAATAAATCTTAGGACAAGTTACCTACAGGAGTGAGCATTGAAGCGATACCAAAATAATCCAATCATTACCCAAAACGAAATTCCTGATATTCCGCCACATCTCTTTGATGTCTCGTCGGTGTTCAATCCAGGCGCAATCAAATTTGGGGACAAATTTTTGTTGATGTTGCGCATCCAAAATCGGGGACGTGAGACTTTTTTGCTTATGGCAAAAAGTGATGATGGCATTCATTTCAATATCTCAAATCAAATCGTTCACTTCAAAGGAATAGAAACAATCAAAGAAAAAATTTATCACTGTTACGACCCCCGCATTACCCGCATCGATGATGTTTATTACATTATGTTCGCCATGGATCTGGATGACGGCTGTCGATTGGGATTGGCGCAAACCTGTGATTTTGAAAATTTTGAGTTCATGGGCATTGTCTCGGATGATGATAATCGAAATGGCGTTCTCTTCCCTGAAAAAATGAATGATAAATATCTCCGCCTCGATCGCCCTAATAAAGTTCAATTGGCAGGTGGGCCTATTTCAGGCAGTGCCATCTGTCTCTCCGAATCCGATGATCTGCTGCGCTGGCGAACTATTGGCATCGTTGCCAGTGGTCGGTTTCATTACTGGGACGAGCTAATTGGCGCCGGTCCGCCACCGATTAAGACCGAACAGGGCTGGCTGCAAATTTATCACGGCGTAGCCACCCATTTTGGCAGCTCCAATATCTACCAGGCCGGCGTGATGCTGCTTGATCTTCAAAATCCGCTGAAAGTGATTGCCCGCAGCCGCTATAATATTTTGGAGCCACGAGAGTTATATGAACTAGTGGGCCAGGTGCCGAATGTGGTTTTTCCCAGTGGGGCGATTGTGGAAGAAGTCGATGAGGATGGTTGTGGCAAATTAGATAGCCAGATTTTTATTTATTATGGAGCGGCGGATACAAGCGTTGGTTTGGCAACGTCCACCATCGATGAGCTTCTTAGCCTTGCGAAAAATTAATTTATAGGTTTTCAGCCAGGATCGAAATTAGAAGAACGAATACGGACGCCATCATTCGGGCTCATCACTGCAAAAAACTCACAAATTAAAACAGACCATCCGAATATTGGTCATCTCCTCGATGGCGTATTTCAAACCTTCTCGCCCAATGCCGCTCTCTTTATTGCCGCCATAAGGCATGTGATCGGCGCGAAAGATTGGGGCATCGTTGATCATAATTCCGCCTACATTGATTTTTTTAATCGCTTTGAAGGCTCGATCGATTTGCTGGGTATAAATTCCCGCCTGCAGTCCATATCGGGAATTATCCACCTTGCTGAGGGCATCATCAAAATCGTCGAACGGGATAATGGAAACGACCGGCGCAAAAATTTCATCAGCAACGACTTTCATCTCAGGTTTCACATTGGTCAGTACTGTTGGCTCGAACATGGCGCCATTGCGTTTGCCGCCAGTTAAAATCTCAGCGCCATCAGCAACAGCTTCGTGGATCCATTGCTCGGTTCGCACTGCTTCATGAATATTGATCATTGGACCCACATCACAATTTTTATCCAGCGGATCACCGATCACCTGTTTTTTCGCAGCAGCCACAAAACTTTCTGTGAATTCTTTGGCAAGGGTTTGATGCACATAAATCCGCTGGATCGAAATGCAGACCTGGCCAGAATTAGCAAAGCTGCCGACAACACACCGCGGAATCGCTTTTTTAATATCCGCATCTTCACAGATAATCACCGCAGAATTATTGCCCAACTCCATCGTATATTTTTTCAAACCGCCGCGGCTCATAATATATTTTCCGACTGCCGGACTGCCAGTAAAAGTTATCATTGCCACACGCGGATCGGTCACCAGCCAATCCCCGACAGTCGTACCGCCGCCCATGATAATATTTAAAACGCCATCGGGCAGACCTGCTTCCATCAGTAATTCTGCCATTTTTAAAGCAGTCAAGGGGGTTGCAGTGGCGGATTTTAAAACGATGGAATTTCCGGCTGCAATAGCCGGGGCGACTTTGTGAGCAACCAGATTCAGTGGGAAATTAAATGGAGAAATCGCGCCGATTACGCCAATCGGTGTCCGAATGAAAAATCCCATCCGATTTTCGGCGCTGGGACTGGCATCCATGGGGATGGTTTCGCCGTGGATTTGCCTGGTTTCTTCAGCAGCAAATTTGAAGGTCTCGGCGCCGCGACTCACTTCAGCCCAGGCGTATTTCCAGGCTTTGCCTGATTCGCTGGCAATGATGGCTGTGATTTCTTCCTGATGTTTCTGGATCAACTCAGAGGTTCTTTCTAAAATTTTGCTGCGCTGATGAGCGGGCATGTTGGATGTAATTTCAAAGGCTTGTTGCGCACTTCTAATCGCAGCGTTCACATCTTCTTTAGAAGCTTTGGGTATCGTACCCAATATCTTTTGATTATAAGGATTGATGACATCGATGGTTTCTTTGCCAGAGAGCCAATTGCCATTAATCAGCATCTTGTATGCTTTTGTCATCAGTGAATTTCTCCTCGCTTTGTGGAAAGAACAATTCAAATTAGCATGATAATTATAAAAATGTACCTTATCGAATGATATTTAAAAACCGCTCATACGCCTCGTCCCATTTTTTCGTATCCTGCGGCTCATATTTTTCTAATTCAAAAGAATTGGCAATAATCCTTCGGATTTCAGCATGAGATTTCACCAGCCCTAATCCCATAGCCTGAATCATAATATTTCCAATCGCCGTGGCTTCGACGGGACCGGCTACGACAGGAATTCCAGTGGCATCGGCAGCAAATTGACAAAGTAGCTTATTCTGCGTTCCGCCACCAATAATGTGAATTCTCTCGATCTGATTCGGATGAAGCTGTTTGAGCTGATCAAAAATGTAGCGATATTTCAATGCTAAACCTTCAAGAATGCTGCGGGTCAGATCCGCCGAATTTTCAGGAGCAGATTGACCGGTTTTTCGACAGTATTCGTAGATCGCCGCTGGCATGTCCGGCGGATTGAGAAATCCCTGATAATCAGGATCAATAATGACAGTAAATGCCCGAGCAGAAGCTGCCAGATGGGTCAATTCATCATAACTCAATTTTTTATTGGCAGACCAGATTTTGCGACATTGCTGCACAGGCCAGAGTCCCATGCAATTTTTGAGAAAACGAAACGTTCCGCCAACGCCGCCTTCATTGGTGAAATTGAATTCCAGCGACTGCTTATTGATGATCGGCTCTGGTACTTCCACGCCGACCAAAGACCAGGTGCCCGAACTGATGTACGCCCAATCATGTCCTTCGGCGGGCACTGCAGCGACAGCGGAACCTGTGTCATGGCTGGCAGTGGCAATGACAGGAACTGATTTCAATCCAGTTTCCCGGGCTATATTTTCTAATAGCTTTCCCAGCACTGTTCCTGGGGGAACAATCTCCTGCATGATATTTTTGGAAATGCTCAGAGCATTAAACAATTCATCGTCCCAGCTATTTTTGCGGGGATTATAAAGTTGGGAAGTAGTGGCAATCGTAAATTCTGTCTTTTTAAGCCCAGTCAAAAAATAACTGATTATGTCTGGTGTGAACAGCAAATCTGAGACAACCGTAAGCAGCGGGCTTTTAGACTTTGCCATCGCAAAAAGCTGGAATAGCGTATTTAATTGCATGAATTGAATGCCAGTCAATTCATAAACATGATCGCGAGGAATGACTTTAAAGAACTCATCCATCATTCCATCAGTGCGGCTATCTCGATAGCCATATGGCAAACCGAGCATGTTGCCATCCGCAGCAAAGAGTCCATAATCCACGCCCCACGTATCCACGGCAATGCTTTCGGGTTTGGTCGTAATTTCCGAGGCGCAGACTTTCATGCCCTGCTTGATATTCTCAAAAAGATCGAGGATATTCCAGCGCAAATTTCCCAGCAAATTGACCGCTCCATTGGGAAACCGATGCAACTCTCTGGTTGAAATTTTATCATCTTGAAGCGTTCCCAACACGGTTCTACCGCTGGAAGCACCGAGATCGAAGGCTAAGAAATGATGAGTTTTCATATTTTTCCTTTGTAATTTTTGACTGCCTCTCTTTTTCTTTAACTTTAAGATATTCAAATCCAGTTCTTTTTTCCAACTTTATTTCTGAGCGAGACAAATAGCTCCACTTTGAATTGCATAATTGTTCCAACTGATTTTTGAGGAATTTTCAGACCACGGGAATTAATCGGGTCAATATTAAATAGCACGCCTGATCAAACATGGTCACAAAGTATGTTTGGTCATCTTTCTTTCTAATATAAATCGAAAGCCTGCACCTTGAAAACATTATAATTTATTGCCACTTCTAAATCATTTGATGTGGCGAAACGCCAGCGAAAATACAATGATTTATAAAAAAATCAAGCAACAAAAAACGCTATTGGTGAGATCGCTGAATGATCAATACTGTATGGTCATCCACTCTCGTGCTTCCAGCATAAAACAAATCCACATCCTGCTCGATGGTGTGCAGGATTTCGGAAGCTGGTTTTTCACGAACCTTCTTCATCAAATTTTGCAGTCGATCTTCGCCATAAAGCTCAAAGTCAGATACTTGAGATTCGACGACTAATCGGGCGGCTTCAATGATCCCATCAGTGTAAAACATCAGCGTATCTCCCGGGTTCAAATTCAATTTGTATGATTTAATAGTCTTTTCGAACACGCGAGCGCTTCTGGTTAAGCCAATGCCAATGCCTTTGGATTCAATAATCTGAATTCTCTTATTCATATCGCCCGGAATGAAAATCGGCTCAGTATGACCGGCGCGAACGAATTGCATGGTATTTGCTTTCGTGTCGAGAATGCCGATAATAGCGGTAACAAATATCTGGCGATCGCTAATCGAGGCGGCGAAATAGCTATTCAATCGGGAGCTAATTTCTGCCGGCTCGATGGTAAACTGGCGTGAATAACGAACCAGGCTCATACATTGGGCCATGTACAAAGCGGCCGAAGATCCTTTGCCGGAGACATCGCCGATAGTGAACAAATATCTGTTTTTATCTAATGGAAAAATATCGTAGAAATCGCCACCGACCGTATTGGCAGTTCGCATTGAAGCGGCGATCTGAAAGCCGGGAATTTCCGGCAACTGTTGCGGCAACAGGCTAAGCTGCACTTCGCGGGCGAGTCGGAGTTCATGTTCAAATAGCTCTCGCTCACGGGCTTCGGTAATTTTCTTTTTTAATTGCTCGCCCATTTTGTTAAAGTGTTTCGCTAAATCGACAAACTCGTCTTCGCCCTCTAATTTAATTTTATGATCCAGATCCCCAGTGGCGATTTGCTGAATGCCTTTTTGCAATTGCCTGAATTTTTGAATAATCGTCTCGTTGATTTGAGAGCCAAACTTCACCACCTGCTGCAGGACAAAGCTATTGAACAGCAAATAGATCACCAGCAACACCAGCAAAATCTGAGGCAAGCCTGAAAATAGGATGACTGGTTCCAGCTTCATAATGATATCAAAAGCCAGATATTTGTTCTCAAAAGAATCAGCTTGCCAGAACGGCAGGTACACCCGACCGAAGATGAACTGGTATTTATCTTTAAACAAGAACTCCACTTTATTCAGGACATTTTCGATCCGAGTTTGGGGATACTCCAATTGGATGGATACCGCGGAATCAGTCTTCTGCGGCAAAGCGCCCAGTGGAAAAATTCTGATGTGACGATCTCGTTGCCATAAAAAATCCGCTTTATAAATGTACGAAATCCACTTTTCTGGAACCAATGGATAGGCGACCATTGATGTCCCAGCTAAATAGCGCAGATTATGGGTCAGTGATTCTAAAAACTTGGAATCAATTTTGACGAGATAAATAGCAGACTCCGAAGTTTTTGAAAAAATAAAATAGTCAGGTTTCGGCTTGATGAAGGGAATCACTGAATCCCGGCGCCTCATCTCGATGACACCAGTGCCCGACAAACTTTTTAACGAAACGAGTGGCTCATAGTTGAAGGCTTCATCTGAAAAACCTGTCGCTTTTAAATCGATCTTGAAAGATTCAATCGTTGGATCGGCTTTGCCATCTTCGATTTTCTTTAATTGACTCTGAACGGAACGCCGCAAATTTTCTGCCTGCCAGCCAGATAAAAATGAATAAAAGATCAGGATCAGCAAAACGAACTGGATGAGTTGGGGAAACGTTGATTGGAACATCCCTGAAATTTTCAGCTTTCGAGACAGGCTGGCATGATTGTAAATCAACACAATGGGAATTTTGATCAGCATTGCCAGCGCATAAAATTTAAACAGCAGGTAGAAAATTTTAGTCAGGACAAACCAGCCATTTGCCCCGGCCAGTTCTTTCGAACTTATGCTTTCAAAGGGATTCAAATGCACAATCGTTCTGAAAAAAAGATACATCAGCACGATGTAGATCCAGCATTCGGTCTTAGTTAACTCTTCCAGCCATCTGGTTTTTTGGAGCAGTGAGATAATCAGCAATGCTTGAAAAAAGAAAATGAGATATTCATTCCCTATAGCAAGCGTCTCATAACCGATCAAGCAAAGTATTGAAATCCCGATCAAGCCCTTCCTTCGGCCTTCGCTGTTGTGAACAAAAATAACAGCAAAATTCAGAGCCGAGAAACTAACCAACAAGATCAGCAAAGCGAGCAGCAAGGCTTTCGGTTGCTGCAATTGTTCGCCTATTCCGCTCATTGTTGCATTTGCAGCAAGCAAAATGAGATACTGAGCCAGCAGCGACAACTCAACCGGAGGCTTCCATTTTTGATAGATGTCCGCCAGAAGTGGTAGCAGAAAAAAAATATGGACGATGAAAAAAAACTGCCAAAACTTATTATCGGAGGTCGTATAAATTAGAACCAAAAAAATAAGCGATATCGACCAACCCAACCAGCTTTTTATCGTTTGTCGGTCCATAAGCTTTTTATTTGATAGGTTTGACCAGAATTGGCTGAATCGGTTGATAATGCTGAATTTTTGTTCGGACAAAAGCTGTCTCCTATTTTATTTGGTGTAAGACACGAGGCTATCCTGCCCTACATTTGCCAGAATATAGGGACCCTTTGGGATGGCAGCAATAGAAGCAGTTTCGCCATAGCGCTCCAGCGCTATTTTGATTCCCTGCTCCACCGAACCGATTGCTGTCGTCAACATCCTGTCCTTATCGGCTTTTGAAATTCCCTGGCTGAATAAATAAACATTCGCTTTTCTCAATACCTTAGCAAGCTCTTCAAACTGCCATTGATCGATAACGAAGTAATCATCCCTGAAGATATTTTGCACGAATGAATCTATGTCGGTCGTCTCTCGAACCAGTTGGCTGAATTCCGGACTTCCCAATCCTTCCTGGCATTCAGCAGCGAGAATGATGGTTCCGCCTTCTTTAACTATTGGCAGCGCGGCGGTCAATCCTTTAATGGCTTGATAAAACGTAGCATCCAGCGGATAGCCAGCCGAAGTAGTGATGACAATATCAACTGGCTCGGAAACGGCATCGCCAACTTTTTCTCTCACAAAAGCTACACCATTCTCATGCGCCTTTTCCAGATCGCCCGCAAAAATGCCGATGATTTGTTTATTTTCATTCAATGACACATTCACGATAAAATCCACTCCCGCCATTTTAGCAATTTCCAGCGATTCTTCATGAAAGGGATTATTTTGGATCACTCCTTCTCTGGCATTCGGATGCTCCAGGATTTGGGGACTGTGCATGACCTTTACGGTTTCCAGGCTGGAGATTCCCGGGCAGATCAGTTTTCTGCCGCCAGAAAAACCGGCCATGAGATGCGGCTCAATAAAGCCGGTGGTTATTTTAAGGTCTGCGTTCATATAGGTTGAATCCACAAAAACATCGGTGCCTCGGGATGTTTTACCAAGATAGCTGTGCGTCTCTCTCTGCTTTGAATAATGATTGACAATTCGACAACTCGATGCAATTTCATTTCCAACCAGAGCAATCAATTCATCGCCAAGATTTGGCCGATGGATCCCCGTGGCAATTAAAATAGTAATATTTTCACGTTCAATTCCATTATCTTCTAAAATCCTCAAGATTGGCGGCAATAAAATTTTATTAGGAACAGGACGGGTGATGTCGCAGATGACGATGCAAGCCGTCCTTTTCACTTTAGCAAGCTGAGATAATGACGGAGAACCAATTGGCGATTCGAGCGCTGCATTGACGCCTATCAATGGATCCTCTGTCGGCTGGCTGGGCTTCATTGTCAAGATTTTGGTTAAATTTTTATCTGGCACATCGATCCAGAGTCCGTTTTTGCCGTAATCTATTTTGATTTTCATCTCACGCTCCACGAATCCGTTTTTGATTGATCTTGCATTCAGAAAAGAAAGCTCAGGGCTAATACCGTCACGATTTCACCTGAAAATTTACTAAAATGAAACCTCAAATTCAAGTACTTTATTGGATTAAAATTTATATTGACAATCTCTAAATTAATTCCTATTATTGGATCGCAGAACATAAACAAACTGACCCGTCGATTAAGGCTTGAACTCCTCGATGATTTCTGAAAATTAAGCGAACGGTCAGTAGCCAAAAAAAGAACTGCCACAGAAAACCCAAAAGGATACTAAATCAAAAGGAACCTAAAATGCCTGTAGAGCCATTTGCAATGGAGCGGTTTCAATCGCTTTGGGAAAATGTTGTGGAATACAATCTTTCTGAAAGCGGAATTCACCCGTTGAAATTATCGGATCTGACCGACGAAAAAGGATTAGAAAATCTATTAAAAATACCCATAGGCTACTCTCAAACCAATGGCACCGAAGAATTGAGGGCAACGATTGCCCTGTTATATCCGGACGCGACGACCAACAATGTGCTGGTAACAACGGGCAGCGCTGAAGCCAATTTTCTGAGCGCCTGGGCTTTGCTTGAGCCTGGCGATGAGGTGGCGCTGATGCTGCCGAATTACATGCAGGTCCCGGGGCTGGCAAAGGCGTTCGGAGCAATTGTAAAACCATTTCATTTAGTTCCCAGAGATGGAAAATGGCAAATCGATTGGGATGAACTGGAGAAGGCAGTCACCCCACAGACGAGATTAATCGCCATCTGCAATCCCAACAATCCGACTGGATCACGGTTAAATCTTTCAGATATACAAAACATTTGTGATCTGGCAAAAAAATATAGCGCATGGCTGCTTTCGGATGAAATCTATCGTGGGGCAGAGCGGGATGGAGAATTGACACCAACATTTTGGGGGCTCTATGATAAAGCCTTTGTCGTGACCGGACTTTCAAAGGCGTATGGTTTGCCGGGATTGCGAATTGGCTGGATACTTGCGCCGGAGGACCTGATTGAGAAATTCTGGTCACATCACGATTATACCACGATCTGTCCCAACCCCTTAAGCGATTACCTGGCAAGGATCGCACTCGGTTCTCCCAACAGGGAGAAGATATTGGAAAGAACACGAAGGCTTATCGGAAATAATTTTAGAATTTTGGAAGCATGGGTTCAACGCCATGCCAATATTTTAGAATGGATTCCTCCAACGGCTGGAGCGATTACGCTGGTCAAATATAATTTAAAGATCAAATCCCTCGATCTGGTGACACGATTGAGGCAGGAAAAAAGCGTTCTGATCGTGCCGGGCGAGCATTTCTTAATGGAGAATTATTTGCGGATCGGATTTGGCAGTGAGTCCGAATATTTAAAAAACGGATTGGGGAGAATCAGCGAGTTTCTTCCTTCAGTTCATTAGGTTGGTATTTTTCAGCATTACAAAGCTGCCAGGCTATCAAAACAAAAACGACCGCTAAAAAAGAATATAATTTGTATTCCTATTAAAAAAAGGGAACAGCAATTTGATCTGTTCCCTTATTCCTTACTTAAGTGAATCTAAGCGATCACTTTTGTTTCTTTCAGTTCCTTCAGTAATTCTACCAGGAAATCCCACACTTTTCCAATCGCAGAGATTTTGATCTTTTCATCTGGTGAATGAGGATTTTTCAGATCAGGCCCAATCGAGATCATATCCATCCCGGGATTTTTATCGCCGATAATTCCGCATTCCAGGCCGGCATGAATGACTTCCACCACCGGCTCTTTGCCGTACATTTTTTGATACAATTTTTTTGATTTGGCAAGTAGCGGCGAGTCCATCTTTGGCGGCCAGGGCGGATAACCATCGCCGCTTTGTGCCTCTCCGCCAGCAAGACGTGCGATAGCTTCTATTCTGGTGGTGTGGGCTTTCAAGCGGGAAACAATGGAGCTTCGCTGGCTGGTCAATACTTTTAGCGCGCCGTTATCAATTTTGATATTGGCTAAATTGTTGGATGTTTCGACCAGCTCCGGAATATCGGTAGCCATTGCCGCAACGCCATGGGGCATAGCATGGAGAAAATCGATTAATTTTAGCGTGTCATTAACGGTCATGACCTTCTTGTAGTTACCGTCACTATTTTCTTCGACGATAACTTTTAAGTCGGGATCTGTATTTTTAAATTCACTTTTTAATATTTTCTCCGTTTCAGTGACAATCTTTTTTACTTTTTCCCAATCAGCTTTTGGGAAAAATATAACGGCTTCACTATCTCGCGGAATAGCATTATGCGCCCTGCCTCCCTGAATATCTGCCACTCTCATATCGGTTATTCTTTTAATGGCATCGAGGGATCTGGCAAGGACTTTTATAGCATTTGCCCGTTCATCTTTTATATTCACTCCCGAATGTCCACCCTTCATGCCGCTGGCGGTGATTTTATGTTGTTTATAGCCGGCTGGCACCTTTTCAAATTTCAACAAAATTTTTGAATTGGTATTAATTCCGCCCGCGCAACCGACTGTAAATACCCCTTCATCTTCTGAATCCAGATTGATTAAAACTTTGCCTTCAATAAATCCGGGCTCCAGCGCATTGGCGCCAGTCAATCCGGTCTCTTCATCGACAGTAAACAGTAGCTCCAATGGAGGATGACTAATATCTTTCGACAACGCTGTTGTCATTGCCATAGCAATGGCGATGCCGTTATCCGCTCCAAGCGTTGTTTTATCGGCTCTCAGCCAATCACCATCATAAACCAACTTAATCGGATCTTTAGTAAAATCGTGATCAGAATCCGGCGTCTTTTCACACACCATATCCAGATGTCCCTGGAGTACTGTAACTGGAGCGCGTTCATATCCCGGTGAAGCCGGTACTTTGATAACTACATTTCCAACTCCATCAGTTTTAGTTTTGAAATTGTGTTCCGTTGCCCAATTTAACAGCCAGGCGCGAATCTTTTCCTCATGTTTTGAGCAGCGTGGAATTTTAGTGATCTGCTCAAACCATTTCAATATTTCATTGGTCTTTGCATGTTCAAATTTCATCGCATCCTCCTTGATTGGAATCATCTATTCATGTTTTCCAGTTATTAATTTTAAGCTACGTTAATATAATTAATTCGCCTTTAATTGTCAAGCAAAAAGCTTGATAGCTATCCCGACTGCATAGGAGTCTGGGGCTGAAGTTCTAAATAGCGAGGAAGATCTTTTTAGCTATTCTGGCGTTTTCAACTTATATCCTCATTGTAAAATAAAAATTGCTTGCATTTTTTCAATCGAATTACTATATTAGTCGGTTTTTTAAAAGGGTAAACTTATCATTGAAATTGCCATGAGCGACTTATTGTGAAACTCGTTCCAACAGTATTATTAGAATGGCAATCGAAACTTTAATTTTTAAGGAGCATCCGTTATGCCAATAATGAATAAAATGAGAGAGAACACTCACATTATTTTGTTCTTTCTTTTGATTATGTTTCTATTAAGTATGACGATCGGCGGGCTGGTCGGTGGCGCTGACATCACCCATCTATTCACCCGACGGCCTGACACGATTTTATCCGTCAATGGCGAGAACATACCCATTGAAAAATATAATGAACGACGTCAGCAATACTTTGAGTATTATCGCCAACAAAATAAAAAAGAGCTTCAGGGATTTGAATTGCAGCGAGTTGAAGACGAAATATTTGAATCATATATTCGAGAGACCCTGGTCGATCAATATGCCCGAAAAAACAATATTAGCGCCACACCAAATGAAGTCCGCTATTATATTTTAGATGATCCGATGATGTATATGTCCGCCTCTCCCTATTTTCGAGATGAGAATGGCAACTTTGATATGAAAACCTATCAAGCTGTGATAAATGATGAACGGTACTTGCCGCTGCTGAATCAGTTTGAATATGATTTGAAGAAATCAATTCCAATGAGTAAAATCAATCAGCAGGTTATGTCCTCAGTGTTTGTTTCTGATGAAGAGGTAGAACGAGAATTTGTTGATCGTAATCAAAAAATCAAAGTGAAATATATCACTTTTAATCCAACCGATTAT
>JAEAME010001208.1_pt1 | contig 19194 bp, 18 predicted proteins | sample 8958731 | NCBI WGS metagenome assembly JAEAME01 (sample SAMN16933194, study PRJNA681113) | bioreactor sludge metagenome | isolation source: anerobic bioreactor sludge (Control) | place: India:Bengaluru | collected 2018-10-24 | reverse complement strand
CTGGTCGAGGACTGGGGCGGCAAGACCATCAGCGTCGAGGTCTCGGCCAAGGAGAAGAAGAACATCGGCGACCTGCTCGAGATGATCCTGCTCTTGAGCGACATCCTCGAGCTCAAGGCCAATCCGGCCGTGCCGGCGCAGGGCGTCGTCCTCGAAGCCCGCCTGGACAGCCAGAAAGGGCCCCTGGCCACGGTCATCATCCAGCAGGGCACGCTCACGGCGGGCCAGGCCTTCGTCTCCGGCCTGACCATGGGCAAGGTCCGGGCCATGTTCGACGAGCACGGCAAGCCCCTCAAGAGCGCCGGCCCGTCCGTGCCGGTGGAGATCATGGGCTTCGCCGACGTGCCCGTCGCCGGCGACCCGTTCCAGGTCATGGAGGACCCCGAAGCGGCCAAGCATGTCGTCGAGTACCGCAGGATCCTGGCCCGGAAGCCCGAGACGGCCCGCGACAGCGGGGTGACCCTCGACGACCTGTTCAAGAAGATCGAAGGCGGTCAGGCCAAGGAGCTCAACCTCGTCCTCAAGGCCGACGTCCAGGGTTCGCTGGAGGTCCTCTCGGACGTCATCCCGCCCTTGAGCACCGACAAGGTCAAGATCAAGATCCTCAGCGGCGGCACCGGCAACATCACCGAGGCCGACGTCCTGCTGGCCTCGGCCTCCAAGGCCATCATCGTCGGCTACAACGTCAAGCCGGCCCCCAAGATCCTCGACCTGGCCAAGAAGGAAGAGGTCGAGATCCGGACCTACAAGATCATCTACCAGCTCACGGACGACCTCAAGAAGGCGGTCATCGGCCTGCTCGAGCCGGTCATCAAGGAGACTTACATGGGCCGGGCCGAGGTCCGCAAGGTCTTTGTCATCCCCAAGGTGGGCGCGATCGCCGGCTGCTACGTCCAGGACGGCCGGATCAGCCGCAACGCCGAGGCCCGGGTCCTGCGCGGCCGCGAGGTCCTTCACCAGGGCCGGATCACCTCGCTCAAGCACCTCAAGGAGAACGTCACCGAGGTCAAGAAGGACTACGAGTGCGGCATCGGCGTCGGCGGGTTCAACGGCTTCCAGCCGGGCGACACGATCGAGGCCTTCACCCGCGAAAAAGTCCAGCCCGTCTAGGCGGGGCCGGAGGAGGGCGATGATCGTCGGCGTGTTGACGCTCGATCTTTTTTTCCCCTACGCCCGTTCGCTGAAGGACAAGCGGCGCATCCTCCACGGCTTCAAGGACCGCGTCCGCCGCCACAACGTGGCCCTGGCCGAGGTCGATTTCCAGGACCTCTGGCAGCGGGCCCGCCTCGGCGTGGTCACCCTCAACAGCCAGGCCGCCGTCGTCGAGGAGACCCTCGGGCGGGTCCTGGCCGACGCCCGGAACCTCGAGGAAGCCGAGATCGCCGGCCACGAGGTCCGCTATGCCTGACAAAGGGGTCCGGACGCGCCGCGTGGCCGAGCTCGTCCGGGCCGAGCTGAGCCGCCTCCTGTTGGAGGAATTCCGGGACCCGGAAGCCGGCCTCCTGACCGTCACCCGGGTGGAAATGACCCCCGACCTGATGACGGCCCGGGTCTTTCTGTCCGTGTTCGGCGGCGGCGACCCGGCCGCCCTTCTCGACCGGATCGCGCGCCACAAGGGCGGCCTCCGCCGGGCGCTTGCCTCCCGGGTCCGCTTGAAGTATAATCCCGAGCTATTTTTCGCCCTCGATCCGGGACCGGAACACCAGGACCGGATCGACCGGCTCATCGAGGAGACAAGGAAGCATGGCCGCTGACCCGCGCGAGCTCATCGCCCAGAGGATCCGGGCGTCGCGCCGCCTGGCCATCACCTCCCACCTCCGGCCCGACGGCGACTCCCTCTGCACGGCCCGGGCCCTGGCCCTGATGGCCGGCGCCCTCGGCGCGACGGCCACCATCGTCAACCACGACCCCACGCCCTTTCCCTTCTCGGGCTTCCCCGACCTGGCCGGCATCCGCATCGGGCAGATCCGGGCGGCCGATTACGACACGGTCGTGCTGCTCGAGTGCGCCGACGTCTCCCGTTCCGGGCAGGAAGGCCTCGAGGGGGCCTTCAAGATCAATATCGACCATCACTACTCGAACACGCCCTACGCCGACATCAACTGGATCGATCCCGAGGCCCCGGCCGTCGGGGAGATGGTCTTCGAGCTGGCCGGGGTGCTGGGCTTCCGGCCCACGCCCGAGATGGCCGAGAACCTCTACTGCGCCATCGCCTCCGACACGGGCTCCTTCCAGTTCTCCAACACGACGCCGCGGGCCCTGGCCGCCGCGACCGAGTTGGCCCGCCTGGGCGCCAGCCCCAACCACGTCGCCGAGAAGCTCTACTTCAACAATCCTCCGGAAAAGATCCGCCTCCTGGGCCGGGTCCTGTCGACGCTGGACATGAGGGCCGGCGGCCGGATCGCGGTCATCAGCATGTTCCGGCGCGACATGGAGGCCCTCGACCTCCGGGAGGTCGACACCGAGGACATGACCACGCTGGCCCGGTCCATCAAGGGCGTCGAGATGGTCATGTTCTTCAAGGAAATGGGCCCGGAGACGTTCCGGGTCAGCCTGCGATCGCGGGGCGAGGCCAACGCGGCCAAGGTGGCCGAGCATTTCGGCGGCGGCGGCCACGTCCACGCTTCGGGGTTCACCGTCTACGGCCCCTACGAGCGCCTGATCCGCGAGGTCCCGGCCACCGTCGAGGCCCTGCTCGGCGGGGACGGCGCCGGCCGGCCGGCCTCGGGCACGGGCGGCTGAACGCGGGGCGGGCGGTGGCGCGCGACGGCCTCCTCGTCCTCGACAAGCCCGCCGGACCGACCTCCCACGATGTCGTCGCGCGGGTGCGCCGGGCCCTGGGCACGCGGCGCGTCGGCCACGGCGGCACGCTCGACCCGGACGCGACCGGCGTCCTGCTCGTCGCGGCCGGTCAGGCCACCCGCTTCTTCCCCTTCCTGTCCAAGGAACGCAAGGTCTACGAAGGCCGCATCCGCCTCGGCACGGCCACCGACACGTACGACGCCTCGGGGCGCGTCGTCGGGCCGGCGGCCGAGGCCCTGCCCGGTCAGGCCGAGGTCGCCGCGGCCATGGCCGCGTTCGTCGGCGACATCCTTCAGGTCCCGCCGCGCTATTCCGCCAAGAAGATCGACGGCCAGCCCGTCTACAAGCTGGCCCGGGCCGAGAGGGCCTTCGTCCTGGCCCCGGTTCCCGTCACCGTCGTCCGCTTCGAGCTGCGGGACTTCCGGCCGCCCGACGTTCAGTTCGAGGCGGAGTGCTCGGCCGGGACCTACATCCGCTCCCTGGCCCATGATCTGGGCGCGCGGCTCGGCTGCGGCGCCCACCTGGCCGGATTGCGGCGCACCCGGGTCGGCCCGTATGGACTGGACCAGGCCATCCCCCTGGAGGCCGTCGAGGACGCCGGGGCCAGGGGCGAAGCGGACGGACTTGTGCGCCCTCTGGAAACGCTCCTGCCGGATGTCCCCGCCGCAACCGTCAGGCCGGAGGCGGAAGCGTTCGTGGGCCACGGCCGGGCTCTCGGACCGGCCGATCTGGCCTCTCCCCTTCCGGCTGCGCCTCCGGGGACGGGGGGGGCCGGCCTGGTCCGCGTCTTCGCCGGGGACGGGCGTCTCCTGGCCCTGGCCCGCCCGACGGACGACGGGACCTCTCTCCACCCCTTTCTGGTCCTGTCCTGACCCGCGAAGGCCTCCGGCCCCGAAAAAAAGGGCCGGATCCGTCTTTTTCCGTTGAATTTTTAGGCCAAAGAGGGTAAAGTGTTGGGGTTATGCGGCTCAATAAGAACCAAATCGAGCACCTGGCTTCGGTGATCCTGCGCAACCTGGTCAAGGAAGGCAAGCTCATCGTCGAAGACCGGACCCGTCTGCTCGAAGAGGTCGGCGGCGTGCTCGTCGAGGAGTTCCAGAAGGAGGACCGCCTCGATCAGGAGGTCCGCGAGCTCTTGAGCAAGCACATGGAAAAGATCCGCAAGGAGAACATCGAGTACCAGGCGATGTTCAAAGAGGTCAAGAAGAAGCTGGCCCGGGAAAAGGGGATCGTCCTGTGAGCAACCGCCTGTCCCGGGAAAAGATCAACTACCTGTCGCGCCAGGTCCTGAACGTCCTCGAAAAGGACGACCAGGTCGACTTCCTCGACGACCCCAACGAGGTCCGGCTGATCATCGTCAAGTCCATCGAAGAGGAAATGCGCCTCTACGAGGCCATCGACAAGAAGGCCATCGACAAGATCCAGACCCAGAAAAAGGCCATCGAAGAGGGCTCCCGGGAGTGGGAGATCCTCTACCGCAAGTACTACAACGACGAGCTGGCCAAGCTGGGCAAGCTCTCCGACTGATCCGTCCCTGCTTCTCCCCGTTCCTGCCTTCCCCCCTATTTTCTTGATCCCGGCCGTTCGAGATGGGTCAAACCTGCCTTATGCCCAAGATCCTCTTTTTGGATATCTCCCGGAAGCCCGGCTCCGGTCTGCTCCGCCGGGGCTTCCGGCGGTCGTTCCTCTCCCCCCCTGCAGCAGGCGGAAAGGAAAAAAAAGGGCCGGGGAGGTTTCCCTCCCCGGCCCGTGATGAGCGCTATCGCGGCGCGGCTTAGAACAGGAAGCGGAAGCCGAGGCCGGTCTTGTAATTGTGCTCGAAGGACCGGCCGATGGGCATGCGGAACTCGGCGAACAGCTGGCCGAAGCTCTTCCAGTTGTCGAAGACCTTGAAGCCGGCCTGGACGGGGATGTCGAGGCCGAACTTGTGGTTCTCGTCCTTGGCCCAGGTGGCCGAGCTGACGCCCAGGCCGGTGCCGACGAAGAAGCCCTCGAAATGCCCGTTGATCAGGGCGTCGGCCGTGAACACGAGCTTCCAGGGATCGCCCTTGAACGGGATGCCGCCGCCGCCGGTCACGGTGACGCTCCACTTGTCGGGAGTGAGCCAGGCTAACAGTCCGGCCCGCAGGAAGCCGTACACGGCCCCGCTGCCGGCGTAGTAGCCCAGGCCCCCGCCGACGTTCCAGAAGAGGGTCTTCTGGGTGACCTCGAAGGTCAGCCGGCAGGGATCGGAGGCCGGCGACTGGGCGCCGTCGTTGTCGAAGACGGTCGTGTTGATGGTGTAGGTCCCGGCCTTGGTGAAGACCTTCTCCCAGGTCCAGGGCTTGCGGGTCGTGACGCAGGTGTCGATGACGTTGCCGTTGGCGTCGAGGAGCTCGAAGACGACCTTGGCGATCTGGCCGTCGGGATCGCTCGAGCCGGAAGCGTCGAAGCTGATCGGACGCCCGACGTAGTCCTCGCAGGGCATGCAGGACGTCCAGAGCTTGCAGATGGGCAGGAAGTTGATGGCCACCTTGACCGCGGCCGCGCAGTCCGAGGCCTTGCCGTCCATGCCCGTGGCCGTGCCCTTGAAGGTGTATTCGCCGGGCTTGTCGAACTTGGTCTGCCACTTGGGCGACTGGGGCGTCAGCTCCTGGGTGGCCAGCTTGTTGCCCTGGGCGTCCGTGACCTCGACGGTCATGGCCTTGGCCTCCTGCGAGCCGCTCATGTCCACGGTGATCGGGTCGTTGGCGTTGGCCCGGGCCGGCGAGACGGACAGGCTGCAGACGGCGGGCTTGATCAGGTCGACGACCTTGTCGGACAGGGCGATGTTGCCGCAGCCCTTGGGGATGACGAACGTGTACTGCTTCCAGTCCTTGACGACCGGGACCAGGAACACCGGGGTCGGGGCCTTGCCGGCCCACTCGATGTTCCGGGCCACTTTGACCTGGTTGTGGGACTTGAAGAGCATCCAGGGCAGCACCTCGCCGACGGCCATGGTGGTGTCGACCCACTCGGCCGTCTTCATCTGCTCCATGAACGGCTCATAGAGCTCGGCATTGCCGGCCAGGTCGAACCCGGTCTTGATCTCGGCCGCGTGGGCGTCAAAGAGGCCCTTCATGGTCGCGGGCGTCGGCTCCTGCCCCTTGACCGTGCAGAACGTGTAAAGGCCGATCCGTTTCAGCTTGGTGGTCTGGCCAAATGACAGCGTCGTCAGGACGGCCAGGACCATGACGACGAAGATCAGAGCAGACTTGCGCCACTTCATCTTCAGCCTCCTATGAATCCGATATAGAAATGCACCTTCTGTCGGGATTTATATATGCGAGCCGGGGCTATTTGTCAAGCCAGATCAACCGCTTCCGCGGCCGGCGGGGCCCGCGGCGAGGAATGTCCGGACGATCCGCCCGATGAGGCCCGAATCGCGCGGCGTCAGGGCCAGGGCCTGCCGGAACGCCTCGCCGCCCCGGAAGCCCCGGGCCAGGAGGTCGCGGCAGAACCGCAGACCCTCTTCGACGCCGATCTCGGGGTGGCACTGGAGGCCCCAGACGTCCCGGCCCCGGAGCCGGAAGGCCTCGACGGCGCAGGCGTCGGTCGAGGCCAGGACCTCGAACCCGGCCGGCAGGTCGCAGACCTCGTCGAAGTGGCTCGAGAAGGTGAAGGGGGTCTCTCCGGCGGGCCCGAGCAGGTCGCTCGTCCGGTCGAGCCGGATGGCGATCCAGCCGATCTCGGGCCCGGCCGCCCGGCGGACATGGGCCGGGCCGGCCAGGGCGTAGGCCAGCAGCTGGTGGCCCCAGCAGCTGCCCAGGACCGCCGTCCCCGCCCCGACCGCCTCGCGGACCAGGGCCGCTTCCGCTTCGGCCCAGGGCTCGCGCTCGAGGATGGTGGCCTCCGAGCCGGTCAGGATGAGGTGGCTGAAGTCCCGGGGATCGGGCAGGCTCCCCTCGCGGGCCGTGAAGGCCCGCCACGGCACGCGGAGCTGCCGGCTCCAATCCTCGACCGGCCGGTAGACCGAGGGATCGATGGAGTTGTCGACGATGGCCACGTTCAGCTTCGCGTTCGTCATGTCTCTCTCCGCGCCGCGGGATCCTGCCCCGCATTCTATCCGCTCCGCGGAAAATGGCAAGCGCCGGCCCGGGGCGGTCGTCCGGTTGTGGCGGTGGGGCGGGTTCTGGTATAATGCCCCTCCGTTGCGAGGAGAACAGCCGTGACACACCTGGCCGAAGAAACGGAACTGACGGTCACCACACCGGACGAGCCCGGCATCTTCGGGCGCGTGCTGGGGACGCTGGCCAACGCCGGCGTCAACGTCAAGGCCTTCTACGTCTACTCCGAAGGCGAAGAAGGGCACTTCCATCTGGTGACCTCGGACCCCAAGAAGGCGGAGACCGCTTTGCGCACCCTGGGCTACAAGGTCAAGGCCAAGAAGGTCATCACCGTCCTGGTCACGGACCGCATCGGCGCCGGGGCCGAGATCGGGGCCCTGCTCGGCAACGCCATCGTCGACATCCGCTACGCCTTCGGCTCCACGTCGGGCGAGGGCAAGACCCTCCTCGTCTTCCACACCAGCAACAACCGCAAGGCCGTCGACACCCTCAAATAGGCCGGAGGAAATCCCGTTGACAAGCCCGGCCGCATATCATAAAATATCCGCCTTAGAGTTGTATCAAGGAGGCCGTTATGTCCAAAGCCGAGCCTAACGTCGTTCCCCTGTGCGACGTCCTTCTCGTTCTTCTCATCATCTTCATGGTCATCACCCCCCTCGTCCAGAAGGGCATTGATGTCAAGCTGCCGGAGACCTCCGACTCGTCGAGCGGCGGCGGCCAGCCGACCGGCCTGATCGTCGTCACCCTGCAGGCCGCCGACGTCGTCGAGATCAACCAGATCAAGTACGAGCTGCGCGGCCTGCTCGAAGAGCTGCGGCGCCTCTATAGCACGCGCCAGGACAAGACCGTGTTCATCCGCGCCCTGGCCAAGCTGCCCTTCGCCAAGGTCATGGAAGTGATCGACATCGCCCGCGGCGCCGGGATCGAGACCATCGCCCTGATCCCCGAGTACATCGAGAACTAAGGGGCCGGCCTCCCCTCACGGCCCACCCGTGAGCAAGTCGCTCGTCCTTGTTTTCGCCATGATCATCGTGGGGAGCGCCCTGCTCCCCTGCCGCGCCTCCGGCCAGGAGCTCGTCGGCCCGGCCGACCGCGAAACCATCCTGGAGCGTTGCCCCGCCTGGACCGCCGTCGCGGCCGCCTATCAGCCCGATCCCGAAGCCGTCGCCAAGCTGGCCGGCCTGGACCGCGAGGTCCGCGTCGAGGTCTATTTCGGCAGCTGGTGCTCCGACAGCGAGGCCCACGTCAGCGCGTTCTTCAAGGTCCTGGATATGGCCGATACCCCCCTGCTCCGGGCCGCCTGCATCGGCGTCCCCGAGGCCAAGGACCGACGCGCGCCGTACGTGAGCGGACGGGGCGTCGAGAAGCTGCCGACCTTCGTCGTCCTGGTCGACGGCCGGGAGGCCGGACGGATCGTCGAGACGCCCCAAAAGACGGTCGAAGCGGACCTGGTCAGAATACTGGGATTGTGACCCGTCCGCCCGGACCGTTGGCCCCGCCCCCGCGGCCCCTTTCCGGGGCGCTTTCCATCGGCGGGGACGGGCGCCGCCCCGCGGCCCCGGATCAGCGGCCCTTGATCGGGCCGATGACGTCGCGCGAGATGACCAGGCGCTGGATCTCGTTGGTCCCCTCGTAGATCTGCAGCAGCTTGGCGTCCCGGACGAGCTTCTCGACCGGATAATCCTTCATGTAGCCGTAGCCGCCGAAGATCTGCAGGGCCTCCAGGGCGTTGCGCATGGCCACGTCCGAGCCCAGGCACTTGGCCATGGCCGACTCCTTCCCGTTGGGCTTGCCCTTGTCCATCAGCCATGCCGCCCGCCAGACCGCCAGCCGCGCGGCCTCGAGGTCCATGGCCATTTGGGCCAGCTTGAAGGCCGTGGCCTGGAAGGTGGCGATGGGCTTGCCGAACTGGACGCGCGTCTTGGCGTATTCGACGGCGTGCTCGAGGGCGGCCCGGGCGATGCCCACGCCGGCCGCGCCGACGGCGGCCCGGGTCTTGTCGAACGTCCGCATGGCCACGATGAAGCCCAGGCCTTCCCGGCCGATGAGGTTGGCGGCCGGGACCCGGACGTCCTCGAAGAAGATCTCGGTCGTGTTCGAGGCCCGGTGGCCGAACTTGTCCTCGACCTTGCCGACCGTGATGCCCGGGGTGTCCCGGGGCACGGCCAGGACGCTCAAGCCGCGGGGGCCTTTCTCCGGGGCGGTGTTGGCGAAGACGACGTAGAGGCTGGCCACGCCGCCGTTGGTGATGAAGCACTTGGAGCCGTTGAGGACGTAGTCGCCGCCGTCCTTGCGGGCCGACGTCTTGATGGCCGAGGTGTCCGAGCCCGCTTCCCGCTCCGTCAGGCAATAGGAAGCGAAGGCCATGTCCTTGAGAAAGGGCGCGAAAAGGCGCTTCTTCTGCTCCTCGGTGCCGAAGAGCAGCAGCGGGGTGAAGGCCAGCGAGTTGGCCATCATGGTCGTGTACATCCCGGCGCAACCCCAGGCCAGCTCCTCGCTGACGATGGCCGTGTCGAGATCGCCCAGCCCGACACCGCCGTACTCGGCGGGCACCGTGCAGGTCAGGAAACCGACCTCGAAGGCCTGGCGCATGACGTCCTCGGGGAAGTCGTGGCCCTGGTCGTAGCGGGCCGCCTTGGGCCGCATCTCGGTCGCGGCGAACTCGTGGGCCATGTCCCGGAGGGCGAGCTGGTCTTCCGTCAGTTCAAAATCGATCATGTCTCACATTCTCCCCTGGAAAAATCACGTCGAATGGTAGCGGATTGGCCGGGCCCTGTCAATTTGCCGGGCCAGCCGGCGCGGTCCCGTCCCGGAGGACGACCCGGTCGCGCCGGATAAGGAAGGCCGGCTCGGCGACGCCGAAGACCGCTGCCACGAGGTCCTGGATCCGGCCCCCCCGGCCGGGATCGGGAGGCAGGCGGAACACGACCCGGCGGCCGGCGAAGCGGACCTCCGCGGCGGGCGGCGCGCCCCCGGGCCCGGCGAGACCGGCCAGGGCCCGTCGGATCTCCCGGGCGCTCCGCCCCGGGCCGAGGGCCGCCTCGGTCCTGTCGAGCGAATAGATCAGCCCGGTCATGGCCCCGTGGAGCGACGGCGCCCCCGGCGGGACCTCTTCGAGGGAAGAAAAGCGCAGGCCGGGCGGCAGGCTCCGGTTGAGCCGGGCCAGGGCCCGGCCCGGCTCCAGCCGCCGCTCCGTCTTGAACTCCAGGACCTCCCGCCGGGCCTCCATGCCGAGCGGCAGGGCCGGTCCATAGGCGAAATCCATCTTCGGATGGAAGCCCTGCGTCTTGCGGACCTCGATCCCGGCCCGCCGGAAGCTCCGCTGGACGACGTGGATGAGGTCGATGTGCGAGAGGTAGCGCGCCTTGCCCCGTTTCGCATAGAAGGCCCGGTAGCGCAGCGTCGCCCCGGCCGGGACGCCGGCCGGCTCGGGAGCGGGCGGCAGGGGCCGGGCCCGGACCGGCGCCGCCGGCGCTTTCCAGGCCCGCTCCTCGCAGCCCCGGCAGTCGCCGCAGGAGCGGTCGAGGCAGTCCGGCGTGCGTTCGGCCCGCAGGGCGGCGTCCAGCTCGGCGGCCAGCTTGCTTTTCCGGACCCGGGTGTCGATATGGTCCCAGGGCAGGACGGCGGCCCGGTCGAGCGGCTTCAGGTACGCCCGGGGATCGATCCCGGCCGCGGCGAAGGCCCCCTGCCAGGCCGCCGCGTCGAGGCGGTCGTCCCAGCCGTCGAAGCGCGCGCCGCGCCGCCAGGCGTCGATGAGCACGGGCCCGAGGCGCCGGTCGCCCCGGGAGAAGACGGCCTCGAGGACCGAGGTGGCCAGGGGGTGCGTCTTGACCTCCACGGTCCGGAAGCGGCGCAGCTCGCGCCGCAGGAAGTCCTGCTTGGCCGCCAGCGAGGCCTCGTCCTCCATGCCCAGCCACTGGAAGGGCGTGTGCGGCTTGGGGATGAACGAGGACACGCTGACATGGACGCGAGGCGCGGCGCCGCGGAGGGAGCGGCCGAGGTCGAGGACGCCGCGGACGAGGTCGACGATGCCGTCGATGTCCTCGGCGGTCTCGGTCGGCAGCCCGACCATGAAGTAGAGCTTGACCAGCTGCCAGCCGCCCTCGAAGGCGAAGGTCAGGGCGTCGCGGATCTCCGCCGCGTCGAGCTTCTTGTTGATGACCGCGCGCAGGCGCTCGGTGCCGGCCTCCGGCACCAGGGTGAAGCCGGTCTTGCGGACCTTGAGGATCTGGGCCACCAGCTCCCGCGACAGGCGCCCCGGGCGCAGGGAGGAAAGCGACAGCGAGATCTTCTCCCGCGACAGGTCCTCCATGAGGGCGCGCACGGTCTCTTCGAGCCGGGGATGGTCGCCGACCGACAGGGCGGACAGGGACAGGTCCTCGTAGCCCGTCTGCTGCAAGCTGCGCAGGGCGGTCCGGCGGATGACCTCCGGGTCCTTCGGCCGGTGCGGGAAATAGAGGGTCGAGGCCTGGCAGAAGCGGCAGCTCTGGGGACAGCCGCGGGCGGCCTCGACGGCCACCCGGTCGAAGACGACCCGCATGCCGGGGACGACGATCTTTTCCGGCAGGGGCGAGCCGGCGAAACCGCGGGCCTGGCGCTTGCGGACCGCGGCCGGGGCCCCGGGGCCCGGCCGGGGCACGACCAGGCCCGTCGCCGCCTCGGGCTCGGCCCGGTAGAGGGACGGCACATAGACCCCCTCGATGCGGGCCATCTCGCGCAGGCGCTCCGCCCGCGCCAGGCCCCGACGCTTTTGGTCGGCCGCGGCCCGGACGATCTCGGGAAAGCCCTCTTCGCCGTCGCCCACGAAGACGAGGTCGAAGAGGTCCGCCACCGGTTCGGGATTGAACGCGGCCGGCCCGCCGGCGACGACCAGCGGATCGGCCTCTCCCCTGTCCGCCGCCAGCAACGGCAGGCCGCCGAGCTCGAGCATGGTCAGGATGTTCGAATAGTTGAGCTCGTACAGGAGCGAGAAGCCGAGAATGTCGAAATCGCGGAGGGGCAGGCCGTTCTCCAGGCTGGCCAGGGGCAAGCCGGCGGCCCGCAGCTCCCGTTCCAGGTCCGGCCAGGGCGCGAAGACCCGCTCGGCCAGGACGGTCCGGTCCTTGTTGAGCAGCTCGTAGAGGATCTTCTGGCCCAGGTAGGACATGCCGATCTCGTAGACGTCGGGGAAGGCCAGCGCGACCTTGGTCCGGACCCGGGCCGGGTCCTTGCGGATCTCGTTCCACTCGCCGCCGATATAGCGGCCGGGCTTCTCGACCCGGGCCAGGACGTCCCGGTAGGGCCCCCGGTCAGACATTCGCGAACCGCCTCATGCGGACGTTCATCACCAGCCCGACGGCGATATAGCTGGTGAGGAGCGAGGACCCGCCGTAGCTCAAGAAGGGCAGGGTGATCCCGACCACCGGGAAGAGGCCGACAACCATCAGGATGTTGACCAGGAACTGGAAGGCGATGAGCAGGGCGGCCGTGAAAACGATGTACACCCCGGCCCGGTCGCGGGCCTTGGGCACGGCCAGGAACATCCGGGCCAGCATGCCGAAATAGAGCAGGGCCACGGCCAGGACGCCGAGGAACCCCGTCTCCTCGCCGATGACGGAGAAGATGAAGTCGGTGTGTCGGGCCGGCAGGAACCGCAGCTGGCTCTGGGTGCCCTTGAGGAAGCCCTTGCCGGCCAGGCCGCCCGAGCCGATGGCGATCCGGGACTGGATGACCTGGTAGCCCGAGCCGCGCGGGTCCCCGGCCGGATTGATCAGGGTCGTGATCCTCTTTTTCTGGTAGTCCTTGAGGGCCAGGCTCCAGCCGCCGACGCCCAGCGCCAGGGCCGCCAGGACGAGCCAGACGATGGTCTTGCGCCGCAGGCCGGCCAGAATGAAGGCCCCGCCGATGATGGCCAGGAAGGTCATGGCCGTCCCCAGGTCGGGCTGGACCACGATGAGGGCCAGCGGCACCGCGGCGATGGCCAGGGCCCCCATGGTCCGGCGCGTCGTCAGGTAGGGGCTCGTGTATTCGGCGAACAGCCGGGCGAAGACGAGGATCATGACGATCTTGGTCAGCTCGGAGGGCTGGAACTGCATCAAGCCCAGGGTCAGCCAGCTCTTGGTCCCGGCCACCAGCCGGGCGAAGACGAGCAGCGCGGCCAGCAGGGCGACAACGAGGCCGTAGAGGTAGCCGGAGAGCGAGACGAAGTACTTGTAGTCGAAGGCCTGCACGATCAGGAGGGCCGCCAGCGAGACGCCGATCCAGATGAGCTGGCGGACGTGGTAGGCGCCCGGCCCGAAATGCGACGAGCTGAAGATGAACAGGACCCCAATGAGCGACTGGACGAGGACGAGGGCCAGGAGCACCCAATCGATCTCGCCGAGAAGCCGCCGGTCGATCATCATCATCGGGGGGCCGTCGCTTGCTGGTGATAAAGGTCGAACAGCCGGCCGGCCACCGGGGCGGCCGTGGCCCCGCCGCCGCCGCCGTATTCGACGAGGACCGTGACGACGACCCGGGGGCCGACGCGCGGCGCGAAGCCTGAGAACCAGGAGTGGGTCTTGACCGGGCGGCCGGCCCGGGCCAGGCGCTCGGCGCTCTCGCGGCTCATCGTCTGCGTCGAGCCGGTCTTGCCGCAGACGTCGAAGCCCTCCACCCGGGCGCCCTGGCCGGTGCCGCCGTCGTTGACCGAACGCCACATCCCGGCGATGACCGCCTCGTAGGCCGCCGCGGCGAAGGCCGGCGGCTCCCCCGGCCCGGGCGGGCCGGGCTCGCCGTCCGGCGTCTGGGCCGGGCCCCGGTCCACGAGGCGGGGGCGCACGGGCCGGCCCCGGCCGGCGATCCGGGCGGTCAGGGCCGCGATCTGCAGCGGGGTGACTTGGAGCTGGCCCTGGCCGATGGCCACCGAGATGGTCTCGCCGGGGAACCAGGCCTCGCCGAGGGCTTTCCTTTTCCAGTCGCGGCTGGGCACCAGGCCCTCCTTCTCGCCGGACAGCTCGATCCCCGTGCGCCGGCCGAGGCCGAGCCGGGAGGCGGCCAGGGCGATCTGGTCGATGTCCATGCGCCGGCCGAGCGTGTAGAAGTAGATGTTGCAGGAGTTCTTGATGGCCGCGGCCAGGTCCATGGCCCCGTGCCCCGGCGCGAACCAGCAGTGGCGCACGGCCCCGAAGATCTGCGTCGACCCGGAGCAGTAGACCGTCGTGTCCGGGGTCACGTAGCCGAAGCCGAGGCCGGCCAGGGCCATGACCGGCTTGAAGATCGAGCCGGGGGCGTAGAGGCCCCGGATGGCCCGGTTCTCGAGCGGCGCCAGCGGGTCGCCGACGAGCTGGACCCACTCGTCCCGGGTGAACCGGGTGATGAACTTGTTGGGGTCGAAGGTCGGCGAGCTGGCCAGGGCCAGGATGTTGCCCGTCTCGACCTCCAGGACCACGACGACCCCTTCACGGCCCTCGAGGGCCCGCTCGGCTTCGGCCTGGAGCGGCAGGTCCAAGGTCACCTTGAGCTCGCGTCCCTGGACCGGGAAGTCCTGGCCGTTCTGCTGGCGGACGCGGCCGAGGCTGTCGACGACCTCGTAGGCCGCCCCGTCCTCGCCCTTGAGCACGTCGTCGTACTCCCGCTCGACCCCGCTCTTCCCGACCAGCTCGCCGGGGCGGACCTTGCGTTCCGGCCGGGCCCGGATCTCCTCGGCGGTGGGCTCCTGGAGGTAGCCCAGGACGTGGGCGGCCAGCCGGCCGTTGGGGTAGACCCGCCGCGGCTCGGCCTCGACGACGATCTCCGGGAACTCGAGCTTGCGGCTTTCGATGGGGGCGATGTCGTTGGGGCCCAGGCCGTCGGCGACGACGATGGGCTCGAACAGCGGCAGGTCCCGGTGCAGGTCCAGACGGGCCCGCAGGGTGGCCTCGTCGAGGCCCAGCAGGCGGGCGATCTCGGGATAAGCGGCGCGCTCGTCCTTGACCGCCTCGCGGACGAGCGAGACCTTGAACGAGGCTTCGCTGTCGGCCAGGATGGTCCCGCGGCGGTCGCGGATCAGGCCCCGGGGCGCCGCCAGCACCCGCATCCGGATGCGGTTGGCCTCGGCCATCCGCTCGTACTTGGCGCGGTCGACGATCTGGATCTTCCAGTAGAACGCCAGGGCGAAAAAGGTCAGGGCGGCCACGATCCAGAGGACGACGACGGACCGGCGCCGCAGCGCCGTCAGGTCCTCGTAGATGCGGTCTTCGGGCATCAGGCGCCTCGGGAGCTCCGGATCCGCGCCTGCCGGCGCTCGAAGGCGAGCAGGGCGCTCACGAGGGCCGCGGTGACGACCGGCTGGAGCAGGAAGAGCCCGCCGTGGAGGCTCAACGACCTGAGCCGGACGACCGCGGTCAGGATCACCCAGAGGAGCGTCTCGAGGACGGACAGGACGAGGGTGAAGGCGAAGTTGCGGGCCGGCGGGGCGACATCGATCCGCCGCGAAATGAAGCCGGCCCAATAGCCGAGGAGCGTCTTGGTCAGTCCGGCCACGCCGAAGACGCCCAGGGAGAAGGCGTCCTGGACCAGGCCGCAGAACGTCCCCAGGACGGCCCCGAACACATCGCCGCGGCGGATGGCGAAGAAGAGCACGACGACCGAGAAGGCGTTGAAGACGACCAGGAGGTCCGGGGCGGCCGCGCCGGCCAGGGAGTAGACGAACACGGCCAGGGCCGTCGCGCCCAGGGCCCGCAGGGCGTCCTTGGCCGCCGTCTCCCTCATCGGCCGCCCCCCGGGCCCCGGGTCAGGACGGCGACGGTGTCGATGGTGTCGAAGCGGAAGTAGGGCGCCACGACGATGCTCAGGAAGATCGGCGAGGCCTGGTCCGGCTCGACGGTCTGGATGACGCCGACGGGCAGCCCGGCCGGGTAGATCTTGTCGAAGCCCGTGGTCCGGACCTCCTCGCCCCGGACGTCCGCGCCGCCGGCCGAGGCCAGGACGTAGCGGAGGTCGCAGAGGGCGGCCGAGCGGCCGGTCATCGAGCCGGTCAGCCCGGCCCGGACCGACCGGACGCTGACGCTGCTGTCCTTGTCCGTGATCAGCTGGACCATGGACTCCTTGAGCCCGACCGGCGCGATGGTCCGGCCGACGAGGGCCCCGGTCCGGTCGCAGACGGCCATGTCCCGGCCCACGCCGTCGAGGCTGCCCTTATCGATGATGAGGGACTGGCGGGGATTGACGCTGTCGACGCCGATGACCCGGGCGGCCACGATCGAGCCCTCGAAGCCGGCCAGGCTCTCGCGGACCTGGGATTCCAGCTCGAACCGTTTCAACCGGTCCTCGAGGAAACGGACGTCCTGGGACAGGAAGAAGGCCTTCTGCTTGAGGGCTCGGTTCTCGGCCCGGACGCGCCGCAGGTCGAAGTAGTTCCGCCACAGCGACGAGAGGCCGCGGACGGCCCCGGTGGCCCCCCGCTGGATGGGCGAGAAGACGAAGAAGACCCCGCGCTCGAAGAAGGACTTCTCGGCCCCCCGGGGCACCTGGACGGAGACGAGCAGGACGTGGAAGGCCGTCAGGCCCAGCAGGACCAGCGCGCCTCGCTGTTTCACCCAAAGGGGCATCGGACCTCCCGCGCCGCGGCGGCCCTCAAATGAGGGAGATCTTTTTCAGGAGCTCGAGGTCGTCGAGCATCTTGCCGGCGCCGAGGACGACGGTCGTCAGCGGGTCGTCGGTGATGAAGACGGGCAGCTGGGTCTCCTCGCGGATCCGCTTGTCCAGGTTCTTGAGCAGGGCCCCGCCGCCGGTCAGGATGATGCCCCGGTCGATGATGTCGGCCGACAGCTCCGGGGGCGTCCGCTCCAGGGCGATGCGGATGGCGTTGACGATGGCCGCGACGGTCTCCTCGATGGCCTCGCGGATCTCCTGGTCGTCGACGACGATCGTCCGCGGGATGCCTTCCCGGAGGTCCCGGCCCTTGATCTCCATGGTCATCGGCTCGTCGAGCGGATAGGCCGACCCGATCTGCATCTTGACGATCTCGGCCGTCCGCTCCCCGATCAGCAGGTTGTACTTCTTCTTGAGGAAATGGATGATGGCGTCGTCCATCTCGTTGCCGGCGATGCGGATGCTGTGGTTGAAGACGATGCCGTCGAGCGAGATGACGGCGATGTCGGTCGTGCCGCCGCCGATGTCGACGATCATGTTCCCGGTCGGCTCGGAGATGGGCAGGTCGGCGCCGATGGCCGCGGACATGGGCTGCTCGATGAGATAGACCTCCGAGGCCTTGGCCCGCATGGCCACGTCCTTGACGGCCCGCCGCTCGACCTGGGTGATGCCGGTCGGGATGCCGATGACGATGCGCGGGCGGAGCAGGAAGCCGCGGTTGTTCATGGCCTTCTTGATGAAATAGTCGAGCATCTTCTCGGCGATCTCGAAATCGGCGATGACGCCGTCGCGCATGGGCTTGATGGCCACGACGCTCGTCGGCGTCTTGCCGAGCATCTCCTTGGCCCGCGAGCCGACGGCCTCGACCCGGCCCGTGGCCTTGTTGACGACCACGATGGAGGGCTCCTGGACGATGATGCCCTTGCCCTTGAGGAAGACCAGGGTGTTGGCCGTGCCCAGGTCGATGGCCAGGTCGCAGAAGAGTCTGTCTTTCAACCAGCTGATAACGCTCATGTTCGGCCTTTCTCCATGCGCGCCCTTTTTAACACAATTCCCGGCCCGACGCAAATCGGGCCGTCCCGGGGACGCTTCGGCTTGACTTTCCGGCGAGACTTCCCATATACATTAGGTTCAATTTAGTCGGATTCCCCGTAAAGGAGTGCGCCTTGAGCCACCAGCCCTACGTCCCCGAAAAGACCGACATGAAGGAGTTCACCCTTCGGGCCGTCCTCATCGGCCTGGTCCTGACCGTCATCCTCGGGGCGGCCAACGCCTACCTCGGCCTGCGGGCCGGCATGACGATTGCCGCCACCTACCCGGCCGCCGTCATCGGCATGGCCGTCCTGCGGATCATGAAGGGCTCCATCCTCGAGGAGAACATCGCCCGGACGATCGGCTCGGTCGGCGAATCGATCGCCGCCGGGGCCATCTTCACCATCCCGGCCTTCGTCATCTCCGGGGCCTGGACCAACTTCAACACCTTCGATGCCTACATCAAGTCGACGCTGCTGATGTTCGTCGGCGGCCTGCTGGGCATCCTCTTCGTCACCTTCCTGCGCCGGGTCATGGTCACCGACCCCGACCTGGTCTTCCCCGAGTCCGTCGCCGCGGCCGAGATCCACAAGGCGGGCCAGAAGGGCAGCCAGGGCTCGCGGCACCTCTTCCAGGCCATGGGCCTGGGCGCCCTGATCTACTCCCTCGGCGTGGTCCAGATCTTCTCGGCCAGCAAGGACTTCATCATCCGGGTCGGCAAGATCGGGGCCAGCTTCGTCCGCCTGGGCGCGGCCAAGGACGCGGCCACGGTCGGCACCGGCGGCACCGTGGCCGTCTCCGGGCCGGGCATCTTCCCCGCCTACATCGGCGTCGGCTACATCATCGGGCCCCGGCTGGCCTCGCTGAACTTCGCCGGCGGCGTTCTGGCCTGGGGGTTGTTCGCGCCGCTGCTCATGTACTTCCTCGGCCCGCAGCTCATCCCGCTCTTCTATGGCCCGGGCGTGGCCGCGGCCGACGTCAATTGGATCGACCTGGTCACCAACGTCTGGAAGTTCATCATCCGGCCGATCGCCGTCGGCGGCATGCTCGTCGGCGCCGGCTACACCCTCTACAAGATGCGCAAGAACCTCTCAACCGGCCTCAAGCGGTCGGTCGGCGACGTCCGCAAGGCCGCCGGCCAGGGCGAGGTCGTGTCCCGGCTGGAGCGGGACCTGGACATGAAGGTCGTCATGATCCTCATGGCCCTGACCTTCATCCTCATGGTCTTCATCTACCAGAGCTTCTCCAAGTCGTTCGGCTCGGCCCTGCTGGCGGCCGTCGTCATGGCCGTGGCCGGCTTCTTTTTCGCCGCCGTTTCAGGCAACCTGGTCGGCACGATCGGCTCGTCCAACAATCCCATCTCCGGCCTGACCCTCTCGACCCTGATCATCGCCGCCCTGTTGATGGTCCTGGTCGGGGCGACCGGCACCGAGGGGGTGGCGGCCGTGCTCGGCGTGGCGGCGGTCGTCTGCGTCTCCTCGGCCATCGCCGGCGAGATGCTCCAGGACCTCAAGGTCGGCCACATCCTGGGCGGCACGCCCTGGAAGATGGAGGTCGGCAACATCATCTCCGTCCTCGTCGCCGCCCTGGTCATGTATTTCCCCCTGATGCTCCTCAACGGCGCCTTCACCTTCGGCAGCAAGGACCTGCCCGCTCCCCAGGCCGGCCTGATGGCCGCCCTGTC
>JAEAME010001207.1_pt1 | contig 19222 bp, 7 predicted proteins | sample 8958731 | NCBI WGS metagenome assembly JAEAME01 (sample SAMN16933194, study PRJNA681113) | bioreactor sludge metagenome | isolation source: anerobic bioreactor sludge (Control) | place: India:Bengaluru | collected 2018-10-24 | reverse complement strand
AGCTTCAGCTTGTTGGGTGCCCGGAATTCATTCCGAGGCACAAAGAATGGGTCGCGGAAAAACGCGAAACAAGAGAAAATGGGCCGAAAAAAAGAATGGATCAGGGATGAACAGGATGAAAACGCTCAAGGGGATTTATAAAAACATAGGGACAGAGTTATGTACCATAAGCTTCAGCTTGTTGGGTGCCCGGAATTCATTCCGAGGCACAAAGAATGGGTCGCAGAAAAACGCGGAACAAGAGAAAATGGGTCGAAAAAAGAGAATGGATCAGGGATGAACAGGATGAAGACGATCAATGGGATTTATGAATTCTATAAATCCGCAAGCCGGTGGGGGAGTGTGAGTTTATTAAGGCATTGTGGGTCAAGCAATTAGGCTATAAATTCGCAAGCCGGTGGGAGAGTGTGAATTTATTAAGGCATTGTGGGTCAAGCAATTAGGCTATAAATTCGCAAAATTTGCCTCTCTATACCATTCCCGGGGAGGGAGGCAGGGGAGGGGGGAGGTAGTGTTATATAGTATGTATAATAAAATAAAATTAAATAATATTTATATATACTATATATATACTATATATGACTATAGACCTTCTTTCCGCATCTTGCCTTCTCCTCTTCTTCCGTATATACAATAGAGAGCTTTTTTTTGCGAATTTATAGCTTAACCTATTGCTGTATGGGACTTTAATAAATTAGCAAGGTTGCGGGGATCTGCGAATTTATAGCTTGTCCGCCCCCAAGAGCCTGTCCGGGAGGGCATCAATTCCTGGCCCGGAACCGGAGAACATTTGGATTCAACAGCGCCTTTTGAACGCGTCAGGGTTCCCGCGAGGAGCTTGGCAAGGACCGTCAAACGTGTTTCCAGACCTCAGCTCAAGGGAGCTCGAACCAGTGAGATCAATAGCTGGCCGTCACCCGGAAAAACTGCTTCGCCCCGGCGGGAACCTCGTAACCCGTGACGCCAACCCCGAGCTCCGCCAGCGGTTCATCCCCAAAGGAATCCGGGTTGTCCGCGGCAAAGACCCGGTAGCCGGTGGCCCCGGCCAGAGCCTCCCAACTGAGCAGAAAACCATCTCCCTGGCGGCTGATGCTCACTTCCGGCGGTGGATACACTCCCACGGGGCGCGGACCCACCACCTGGTCCAGAAAGACCAGAGGACTGCTTGCTTCCCCGGCGTTGTAGGCCTCGATGCCCAGATGAATGCTCTGCCCCGCGAGGCCAGCCAGGTCCACCTCAAAGCGTTGCCATACGTTGGCGGCGCTTATGCCGGGCAAAGTGGCCACCCCGGTCCAGTTGTTTCCGTCGTCCGAACGTTTTATCCTAAGCCCCGCGCTGCCGGGTGAGGCAGTGCTCAGGGCCATGAACTCCAGGGTGGAACCGGCGCCAATTTGCAGCAGAGGGGTGCCCAGCAGGTTCCCCGCGGTTCCGGCTGAAACCGAAGCGCATAGGCTGCCGTGATGGGGATAGAACGTCTGGCTGCCCCATCCTCCAGGATTCATCCAGCCAACCGGTGGCCAGGACTCAAAACTCTCGGCCAACTGACCATCCTCCGGCACCCGGAAACTCCACAGCGGCACGCTCGCGAGACTGCCGCTGGGATTGGAGGGAACTATCTGCCAATAATATGTTTCTCCCGCTGCCAACTCCGGCTGATACCAGGCGTATGCCTGCCCCGAACTTACCAACGGCGGCGGATCAACCGTTCCAAAATACACGTTGTAAGAGGTCGGGCAGCCACCTCCGCTTTTCCACAGCAGCCGCGAACCCGGCAGAGCGTAGCCTCCGTCGCCGGGATACGCCGCCACCGCTGGCGCAGGGGGCATGGGCGTGATAAGCTGCAGGTTGGGGCGCCGGTGGTTTGCTGCCACACTTCCAGTGGGAAATGCGCCGTATGCCCCGGCGTAGGCCAGCTTCAACTCTTCTGTACCTGTAGATGTATACCTGAACTTAGGTTCGGGAATATGCTGGCTACCCCCCAGGTTTTTCCAGAGGATCTCTATATTCTGGCTGCCGTTCCACTGAAAAGGCGCTGTGAAGGCCAGCTGCTGCCAGTCTCCATCCTGAAAGGCGACTTCCCCGGCAAAGACCAGGCTGAACCCGGTGCTGTCAGGGCCAACGTTTCCAGTATAAGCTGAAAGATCGGTGTGGCGCAGGAAGATCCGCTGCTGGGTAAAACCGCAGTTGGAGACATAGTTGTGAAGCTGGAAGCCGATCCCGGCAATGTGTGAGGCACTTTCCAGGCCGGCGGAGCTGATCTCCGCGGCAGTATAGATCATCCTGCTCCAACCATACTCATAATTGCCGTCGACCGGGGCTTTGTTGAAGCCGTCGGTTCCGTCTCCAATCGTGTAAACAGCCGCGCTCATGACCGTTGCGGCCAAGGCCAATACAAGGACCAAACTCAAACTCTTCATCTTTTCGCTCCTCTTGGCATTTTGCCCTGTTCCGGCGGGGTGAAGCCAAGAATCCTCGCCAGAGGGGAAAAACAAATTCGAACGATATTGTGTGGAACAGAGCAAATATGTCAAGAAAAAACAACCGCCGCCCGGGGGAGGCGGCGGAGTTTCACACTATTTAAGGAGATCGGTATCTTTATGGGCACACCAACAACCCCACGGAGGGCAGGCCGCGCCAAGACCGGATCCGGGTCATCCCCCGGTGCGCGGCAAGATATTCCGCCAAGGGTAGTTGCGTATTTGCGACAGATATTTGGCAAAGTTGATTCAGTCAAGGAATTTTTTTCAGGGCAGTGGTTTAGGGATTTGGGCGGCAGTAAAAAAGGGGCGGAAAGATCCGCCCCTGGAAGCTGGGAGTTGCCGGTTCAGTCGCGCAGCGCCACAACTTTGTAGAAGGCCCGGGAGAGGCCGCGGGTGTCGGTGTAGCCGGGCGCGGTGATGGCCGTGGGGGTGAGCAGGGTGTAGGCGCCGTAGGGATCGGAGGCGCTCCAGACCTGGTAGGCGGTGGCGTTGGAGACCGGCGGCCAGCTGAGGACGGCGTTGCCGCCTGTTCTGCTGATGCTCACCGCGGGGGTGTCCAGGCTGATCCCGGTGCCGTTCACGGGGATCTGGAGGTTGCCTTCGTCGGAGTCGTTGCTGTTGATAACCAGATTGCCGGGGTAGTTTTGCGCGGCGGTGGGGGTGAAGGCGAGGGTGAAGGCGGAGGCCGCGCCGGCGGGGATGGAGAAGCTCAGGGTGTTGCGCTGGGCCGCCTCCCGCTCCCGGCCGCCCGGCCTGGCTTCGCCGGAGGCCTTCCGCGCCGCCGCTTCGCCCACAGTGTAGCCGGTGGGGGCGGTGATGCTGCCGGAGAGGAGGGCATCGCCGCTGTTGGTGATGCTGAACTGCTGCACGCTGCCGGAGCCCAGCTCCACCTCGCCGAAGTCCAGGCTGAGGGGGTCCACCGCGATCTCCGGGCCGGTCTGGAAGGGAACCAGGGCCAGCTTCAGGTTGGGGCGGTTGGGGCTGGTGTAGGTGCCGGAGAAGACGTTGGTCTGGTCATTGTAGTCATCCCTCGCGCAGCGGTAGCCGCTGGCAACGGAGCTGTAGCGCACCGTGCCGGACTGGGTCCATTCCTCGGTGAGGTTGAAGGCGGTGTCCACCACGATGTTCTGGCTGCCGTTCCAGAGGAAGGGGGTTTGGAAAGTGAGCATGTCCCAGCCTCCGGCGGTGGGCATGTAGTTGTCCGCGCTGAAGACGGTCACCATGTCCGTGGCGCCCTGCCAGTTGGCCACGTTGGCGTCGGTGGTGTGTTTGAGGCGGATGACGAAATCCGGCAGGATGTAGTCCGGCGGGGTGTTCACCCAGAAGGCCAGGCCGGTGATGTAGAGGGGTCCGGAAACGCCCTGGGCGTTCAGCTCGGCGGCGGTGTAGACCGACTGGCCGTGGAGGCTCTTGTAGGTGATGTTGATGGGGCAGGCCGTGCTGATGCCGGTGCTCGAGGTCCCGTCGCCCAGCACCACTTCGGAGATGAGGTTGGGGGTGGCGCTCACGGTGTTCGAGGGGGCGGATTCGCCGGCGGGATCGCTGTAGAGGGTGGTAACGTAATAGCTGTAGGTGAGGCCGTTGGTGAGGCCGGCATCCTGGAAGGAGGTGGCGGCCACGGTGGTGAGGGGGCTGCCGTCGCGGTAGATGCGGTAGCCGCTGATGTCGCGGCCCGGGTTGGCGGCGAAGGCGGAGCGGGCTCCGCGGCCTTCAGCGGCTGTCCAGCTGAGGTTCACCACGGTGTTTCCAGGCAGGGCGGCCAGAGCGGTGGGGGGCCAGGTGTTCGGGGTGGCGGAGGCGGTGGCGGTGGCGGGGGATTCCTCGCCGTCGTAAACCGCCGTCACGTAATATTCGTAGGCGCTGCCGTCGGTAACCGCCTCATCCCGGTGCTGGGTGTCCGCGGGGCTGGCCAGCAGGCTGCCGTCCCGGTAAACGCGGTAGCTGTCCGGAGCGCCGGACACGGGGGCGTCCCAATCCAGCAGCACATAGCCGTGGCTGGCGGCAGCGCTGAGGTTTTGGGGCGGCTGCAGCATGTCGATCTGGGGGAAGATCTCCAGGCGCAGGTTGGGCAGGTTGGGGCTGGCCAGCAGGTTGGTGGGGGCGGCGGAATCGCTGCGGTTCTGGCGGGCGCGGTTGCCCGGGGTGGTGGAGTAGCTCCAGTAGGGATATCCTGAGATCCACTGCTGGTACCCCTTCACGGTGAGCACGGCGAGGTTGGAGACGCCGTCGTAAAGGAACATTGGATCCAGGTCCACTTCCATCCAGCCGGAGGCGGCGTTGTTCGGGAAGCTGCCGCTGTAAACCAGGGTGTAGCCGGCGGTGCTGTAATTTCCGGAGGCCAGGCTGGTCTGGGAGGTGTTTTTCAGGTAGACGGAGACGGCTTCAACGGGGTTGGCGTCGCCGCCGCTGGCCTTGTGGAAGGCGATGGATTTGAGGGTGCCGGCCACCCCGATCTCGGAGGCCAGGTAGATGGCCTCGTGGGCGCTGTAGTTGTAATAGCGGTCCAGGGGATAGCTCTGGGTTTGGGTTCCTGCGCCGATCAGCACTTCCATGGGCGCGCCCACTTCCAGATACTCGGTGAGGCTGGCGCTGGTGCCGCCCGCCGAGGCGTTGAAGAGCAGGGTGACCAGGGTGCCGTCGCTCATGGCGGAGGAGGCGTTGATCTCGAAGCTGAGGGTCGCGTGGGCTCCGGCAGCCAGGACGGGGAAATCGTCGTTGGGATCGGTCAGGCTGATCCCGGGGGTGGAGCAGCTGAGGGTGGCGGTCCCGGCAGGGGTGGGGATCTGGCCGGTGTTGTGCAGTTCCAGGGTGAGGGTGGCGGTCTCGCCGGGATCGAGGATGCCGTTTTGGTCGCCGCTATAGTCGCTGACGGTCAGGTGCCGCAGTTCGAACTCGGGCACATACACCCCCAGCTGGAAGTTGTGGCTCCAGGAGCCGTTGCTGCCGGTTATGTCCAGAGTGAAGGTGAGCAGGTGGTTCGCGGGGCAGTTGGCGGCCACGCTGACGGCATAATTGCTTTGGGACCAGGCGCTGCCTTGGGCGGGAACGGTGCCGTAGCTGGCGCTGGCGGTGGTGATGGTCACGTAGGGATCGCCGGAGGAGAGCGTCGCGCTCACGCCGGTGGCGTCCACCAGGCCGCGGTTGCCCAGGCGGAGGGAGAGCTGGGCGGCCTCGCCGGGTTCCAGATGCTGGTTGGAGTTGGCATCCTGGATGTTGGCCTGCTCATAAACCAGGTAGGGATAATCCGGGATCAGGGGCCGGGTGGTGATGAAGAGGGCGCTCTCGTCGGCCAATTGGGCGGCGGCGGTGGGCCAGCTGTTGCCGAAGGTGTATTCCAGGCCCACGGTTTCCGTGTGGTCCTCGATGCCGATGGTGGCGTAGTTGCCGTGGGGGAAGACATCCCCGTCACCGAGGTCGATGTTGTTGAATTCCTTGTACTGGAGCTTGATCTGGCCGTCGCCGGTGTGGGTGGGGTAATACACCGGGTCGTAAAGGATGGCCTGGAAGGTCTGGGGGGTCACGCGGTCGTAGCCGGAGATCAGGTTGTACCACTCCACCACGTAATAGTGGAGGGCGCTGTTGTACCAGGTGTAAACGTAGCTGCTGCCCGCATTCAATTGCAGGTCATCCCAGAAGACGGCGACCATGGGGCTGGGTCCGCCGGCGTCGGGCAGGCGCCAGTTGCGCCAGTCGGCGTCGGTGGTGGCGCCGAAGGCGATGAAGCCGTTGGAGGAGATGGAGGCCTGGCTGTAATCCACGCCGTAATATTTGAAGCTGAAGGGCAGGCTCACGGTTTGGATGGCCACGGCGCCGGTCTGGTCGCCTTCGTCACTGCTGCTGCCGGGGTCGGTGAGGCTGAGGGCGGTGCCGCTGCCGCCTTCCGCGGGGGCGATGCCGATCCAGTCGTAAACGGGGCGCTGGTCATAGCCAGTGTCTTCCTGGCCAAAGATGAAATAGCCATAGGCGTCCTGACCGAGGGGATCGGTGAGGCTGGTTTGGCCGATGGTGAAGCTGAGGGGAATGCTCTGCTGGAAGCCATCCGGGTTGGACAATTCCAGCAGCAGGGGGATCACCATGCCGTCCACGCAGGTGCTGCGGGCCAGGATGGCAAAGGTGTCCGTGTTGTTGCCGGCCGTGGCTCCGGTGTTGATGGTTCCATAGTAGCCCTGGGCGTCGGTGATCTCAAAGAAGCTGTCCTGGGAGCTGAGGGTGGCGCTGAGCCCGGTGAGGGGGGCGCTGCCCACGTTTTGCAGGGTGAGGGTGAGGGGCCAGGCGTCGCCGGGGTTCACCAAATTGCCGGAGGAGCCCACGAAGGTGTGGGAAATGACCTCCAGGCGGCCGTTGCCCACGGTGAGGGGGATCAGGGTGGAGTACAGGCCGTCGTTGAGCTCAAACTTCAGCACGAACTGGTGTTGGTCCGGGCAATCCGGGGCGATCTGCAGGGAGATGGGCTCCACGCTCTCGCCGGAGGCCCCGGGGGCGATGGTGTTGAAATCGATGCGGTCGTAGTTGGTGAGGCTGACATAGGGGTCGGAACAGCTGGCCTCCCCAAAGGGGGAAAGCGCTCCGGATGTGGTGTTCAGCAGGCTCACGTAGATATCCATGGCCTCGCCGGCGTTGGCTTCGCCGTCGCCGTTGCCGTTGGCGCTGTCGTCGATGTTCAGCCCGTCGTAAACCAGGCCGCCGGTGGAGGCGACGGATACGCTCTGGATGAAGGGCTTGAAGTCATCCTTGCTGATAGTAAGCTCAAGGCTGCCGGAAAGGTTGGCGGCGAAGGCCAGGCTGGCGTTGCCGGAGGCGTCAGTGAAGGCCAGGGCCTGCTGTCCGGCGGAATTGGTGAGGGCCACGGAAGCGCCCGGCACCGGGTTGGCGCCGTCGCTCACGTTCACCAGCAGGTTGGTCTCGCCCGCGGGAATGGAAGTGGGGGCGTCAACGCTGAACTGGGAGGGGATGCCCACGTAAACAGGCGCGGTGGGATCGCCGATGAGGTTGCAGTAGCCGGAGAAGTTGTAGGCCTGGGTGGAGTTGCTGATCCCGTACACGGCATAGAGGTAAAGCTTGCCGTAGAGCATGGCCTCGCTCATGTTGCGCATGCCCAGGGGATAGATGCCGTGGAAGATGCCCACGTCCAGGCAGTTGTTCATGGGGGTGTGGGTGCCGGTGGTAGCCATGCCGATGGCGGTGATGGCACCGCCCAGGGAGAGTTCGCTGCCGTAGCGCACCACGGATTCGGTGGTGCTGGTGCCGCCTCCCCAGGAACCTGTGGCGCAAGTGATGAAGACACCGTGAAAGAGCTTGTAGGTGTTTGTCATGCTGCTCATGGTGCCGGGCCAGCCGCTCATGCCAAGGTAGCCGCGGTAGTTGTAGAAGGCCACGCCCTGGTTGATGGCGGCGTTGGTGGTGGTGGCAGAGGGGCTGCTGCCGTAGTTTTTGGTGTAGGTGTATTCAGGATTTATCGCTATCGAGGCATCATACACATACTCGTTGGTATAGACGGTGGAGATGCCGGAGGAGGCGGTGTCGCCCACCAGCACCATGCGGTCCAGCCAGGCGGCCAGGCCCAGGTTGATGTCTTTTTCCAGGCTGTTGATCTTGGCCATGTAATTCACCATCTGCTCGGTGGTTCCCACTGAGATCCTGCCGATGGCAACGTCGCCCAAGTTGTCGCTTCCCGCCAGCCAGGTGTAATAGTAGTCGATGTAAGTGCTGTAGCTTGGCACGGCTATGGTGCCGGAATCGTCGCCGATGAGGACAATGTAGTCCGGCCGGGTCTCCGGGTTGTCGTAGCGGGTCTGGATGTAGGCCTTGATGGCGGAGTTGCCGGTTCCGGTGGTGGCGGTGCTCACGGCCTCCACCAGATAGCCCTTCTGGCGTTTCCAGGCCACGTATTCATCCACCTTGCCCTGATAGATGGCATCCGCGTAGTTGCCGTAGATCACCAGCAGGCGGGGGGAATGGTAGTCGGCATTTCTGCCTGCCGCCTCGTCGTAGTTGAGGATGAGGCCGCGGTAGATCTTCTCGAAGGCCGGGGACAGGCTCAGCGAAGGGTCGATCTCGTTCACCGAGGGCTGGTCATTGAACTCCAGACGGATGTCCAGGCTTTGGGTGACCAGCAATTCCCCAGTGGTTCTGTCATACTGGAAGGGATGTATGTTGAGGGCCACCACGCGGAAGTCGCGCAGGGCCTGGGGCGCGGAGATCGCCACCGCGTTGGCAGGATACAGCTCGCCCAACGGTGATCCCGCGGCGAGGGCGGCGGAAAAATCCGGCTGGAAAGAGGCTTGGCGCCGGGAAGAGCTATTTCCCAGGACCAGGTCCACCCCACCGCTGCAGGGTATGGCCACCAGGGTGGCAAAGACCGGCAGGGTCTCCTCTTCGCCGATGAATGCGTAGGGGACGCCCGCGACCTTGACCCGCTGCAGGGTCTGGCCGTCGCGTTCCACGTTTTCCAGTTGCCAATCCGGAAGTTCAAAACTGATCTGAATGCCGTTTCCGTCGCTTCTGGCCGGGCTGAAGGCCGATCCGCCGGGAAGGGTCTGCCCCGCCAGGGACAGGCTGGCCAGCAGGAAGGCCGCCAGGAGGGTCCAGAGAGGATGCTTTGCTGTCATGAGGTATCCTTTTTGATGGAGTGATGATATTGAAGTTGGCAAGAATGCAATTTCCGGTGCAAAGCAGGATATATTTCCAATTTGGTCAGTTTGCCTGTTTGAAAACAAAGCCCACGTTGGCAGGGAGACGGCTCTGGATCAGGGTTGAGGCTTTGTGTCAGGCGTAAAAAAGGGGGGGGCCCCCGCCCAAGGGGACACCCCCACCGCCTCAACAGAACCCTGAAAGCGGATGATTTAGCGATAACGCGGGCTGTGGTAGCGTTCTTCCCGGCGGCTCTCCCGGCGCGGATAGGCGGCCAGGTGCACCAGCCGTTTTTCCCACAGCAGGGCGGAGCCGATCAGGCCAGGTGCTTCCAGGCGCAGGTCGTCGCCCAGGCCCACGCTCTTGAAAGCGGTGGCTTCCGCCTCCGCCAGCAGCCTGGCGAGCGCGGCGAACTCCAGGCCCTGTTCCCGCTGTTGCGCAGGTTGTCCCAGGGCTTCGATGGCGTAGCTGCGAATGATCTTGGCCCCCAGATCCTGCCAGGCTTCAGCGCTGGAAACCAGGTCCAGCCCGGCAAAGCGGCCATTCAACTCCACCATGATCCCACCGATGCCCGGGCTTTGCCACAGCTCCTGAAAGGGGTCGCAAAATTCGTCCAGATCCTCCCGGCGGCCTTCATAGACGTCGGACATAGCGGAGGTGGGAGAACTGGTGCCCATGCGCGCCTGGATGGAGTCGATGTCGGACCAGACCTCCCCCTGGTTGGATTGAAAGACCGCATGCTGCCGCAGGTTGACGTTCACTTCCCGCAGTTTGGCGGATTTGAGGCTGGCGGCCATCACGTGTCCGGATTCTTCGAACTGGCGGCCGAGATAGCTCCAGCGTCCGGCCTCGCTGCAGCTCACCGGGATCAGGAGTTCGCTGTGGGCGGCCACCAGGATGCTGGCGTTGAGCACGCGGTTTTGCTTGGCCCCGCTGAGTTCCTCTCCGTCCAGCAGCAGCACGGGTTTGTCGCCGCTGTTGATCACCTTGAGTTCCGGCACGTGTCCACCCTCCGTGGCCTCCGCGATCCGGATGCTGTGTTCCGCCAGGGCGCGGCGCAGGGAGATGTAGTTTGGTTCAGGCCTGGTTTGAATGAGGATGGGGGTAAGGCGCAGCCCTGCGTGGCTGAGGCTGTTTCCCGGCTTCAAAGCGCTCAGGTTGTCCTGCAAAATCTGTTTCATTGGTGTTACCTCCTTGGTAGCAACTGGGGATGGTTTGCCCATCCATCAATTAATATGCGTTGCTCCCGGCCGGACCTGACAGATTTTTCCGTTTGACAAAAAATACCCGGTGGCCAAACTGGAAATCGAGCTTGGGCAAGCGCCCGGCGAAGGATACAAAGAATGAGCGAAACCCCCGGCGCCCGCCTCCAGAACTGGCTGGCGGGAAAAAGCGAGGCAGATTTGGATTTTGAGGTCATCCTGGTAAGGATCTGGGACCTGCTGCGGGGGCAGGCGCCGGAAGCGGAGCAGGCGGAGCACTTCCACCACCTCTGCGCCTTTGTCCAGAGGGCGCGCCCGGCCCAATCCAGCCTTCTGCGCCGCCTCTGCGAACAGCGGGGGCAAAGCTGGCCGCAATCCATCCTGGACCGGGCCGTCTGCCTCTACGCGAGGATGAAACCCCAGCTAAAGAATCTGCAGCTGCATCTTGACACCCTGCCCGGGGATGAGTTTTATCCTTATCTTTACAGAGCTTTGGAAAACAACCTGATCCTCTGCAACAGCGAAGCCATCCGCGAACTGAGCCGCCAGGGCCAGAGCGACCTGCCCTGGACCTTTTCCGACGGCCTGACGGAAAGCGGCACGCGCCAAAGCCCGCCCAGCGGCTCCGCCCAGCCCCAAACCCTGGGGGAATTGCTGCACAACCAGCAGGCCATCCAAAGGGCCGGGCTCCTGGCCGAAAGCCTGCGCCGTGACTGGGACGAGAAACATTTGAACGCCCTCTGCCACTATTATGAAGTGCTTTGCGGGATCCCCAGCCAACGCCTGGCCAAAGAAAACAATGCCAACATCCACCAGATCCACAGCCGGCTGCGCTCCAAACTGCGCGATTATCTCCAGGATCACGGTTTCGGGGCGGAAGAGGCCAGGCTTTTTTTTAGGCTGCATTTGGAACAATTTTGTCAGGAGACCCCCGTGTCCGCCACATATAAACTGGAAAGGGGAGACCAATGATCCGCCAGCTTGACACATCATTCGGAAAGACGCTCTACGAGGCCTATCTGGAGTCCATCAGCTCCTGTGAGCCACCGCGGAGACTGCCTGCGGCCTCCAGGGACGCCGGGCTGGAAACGCGTCCGGAACCCTTCACCCAACTGGGCCCGGAAAGGATCTTCGGCAGCATCAGGGTCTTCGACGACGGGGAACACCTGATCCTCTTCACGGTGGTGGAACAGGTGGACCGCGACCTCTACCGCGCCCTCAAAGTGAGCGACATGCTGGATTTCCAGTCCTACTGGGACCTTCCCTTCGCCGCCCTCTGCGGCAGTTACATCGCGGAACTGGACAACGCCTTCCTGATCCACGCGGGCGAGATCAGCCAAAGCCTGCCGGTGGACGAGGTGGACGGCCACACCTTCATGCAGTTGGAGGGCGTCTGGGCGAACTCTTCCGGCCGGGCTGGCTTGAAACCCCTGTACATCAGCAAGTTGGATGAGTGGTCACAGCGCTTCCGCATCAAGGAACACGAGCTCACCTGCGCCTTCCGCAGCCGCGAGGCCTGGGACACTGAATTCCGGCTGTGGATACCGCAGCTGGAACTGGACCTGCCCCAACCTTACGAGCCGCTGGTCCAATACAGCCGCAGTTGTTTGAGCAAAACTTCCAAGTTGGAATTGGAGTTCGATCGCTGTTCTGACATGCCCAGAGACTCTCTTGACACGAAAGAGCAGCATGAGCTCATGGAGTGGGAAGAAGACAGGGTGCAATGCAGGGGGATGGGGTACAAAACCGATGTACTGCCTCAGAAGGGCTGCCGTCTGGAAGAGCGGGGGAACGGCGTGATCCTGCTGAAGCCAGACCCGTGGTTGCGGGGCCGGCTGGGAACCATTTACTGCGGTGAATTCAAGGTTTTCTGCGGACAACTGCCCGAATGGTTGGTCCTGCCCAAAACCAGAGGCAAGCATTTGCTGGACCTGGAGGGCTGGCTGCAGTTCAGCGTCAAACCCAACTGAGCTGCCCGCCCTGCAACAATCCCTCTCTTGATCATGTAGCGTCAGCCTCCGGCAGGCTCGATGCCGTGATCGTTCCGATACAAAGCCTCCCAAGTCAGATCCCCGTTTGCCTCCCGCCTGATGCCCGCATCTGATGCGGGGATATTCCGAGAGGCGCCCTGGAGGCAATGGGGCTGGCCCTCAGGTTTCACCGTCGGTCGAGTCGCCAATCGCTGAAAGCAACAATCCAAAAAACCAGCCCCGGTTTTCCTTTGGGATCTCCGGGGCTGGATATCTTGCTGTCGACTTTGTTTTTTTATTTGGCGGGGAGGTCCTCAAAGGCCGCCACGACCTTGTAGAAGGCCATGGGCAGGGCTTCGGTGTCCTCCCAGCTGGTGACGCCGTACACGGTGGCGAAGGGCTCGTAATCGCCGTAGGGATCGCTGGCGCGGTAGATGTGGTAGCGGTTGGCGTTGGTGACCGCGTCCCAGGAGACGGTGACGCCGCCGGCGCTTTTGCTGACCGCGATGTCCGGGATGGCGAGAATCAGGATCACCCTCACCTCCACCGAGGCGTAGCCAATGGCATAACCGTCGTCCACCACGAAGTTCAGGGTCTCGGAGCCGAACCAGTCGGCAGGCGCGGAGAAGGTTACCTGGTGTCCGTCGATGGCGGCCTGGATGTAGGCGCTCTCACCCACCGTCAGGGTGACCGTGTGGCCGTCGAGGTCCTCGATGTAGGGGCCGAAGTCCACGCTCAGGCTGGAGTTCATGTTGAACTCAAAGCCTTCCGCAGGCAGGGTCAGCGTGGGGGCGTGGTTCACGAAGTTGACTGTAACCGTAACTGTATCATAGGCATGGTCATAGCCGTCGAAGACGGAGAAGCTGATCTCCTCGCTGCCATGCCAGTCTTCCACGGCAGTGAAGGTGACCTGCAACCCGTCGATGGCGATCAGCACATTCGTGTTTCCGCTGTAGTCCAGAGTGAGGGGATGTCCATCCGCGTCGCTGACGTAGGTGCTGAAATCCTGCACCAGGCTGGAGTTCATGTCGAAATCCAAGTTTTCCGGCAGAGCGATGGTGGGCGCCGTGTTCACGAAATTGACCGTTACCGGCACAGAGCCGTAACCCAGGGCATAACCGTCGTCCACCACGAAGTTAATGGTCTCGGAGCCGAACCAGTCCGTGGGCGCGGAGAAGGTTACCTGATGTCCGTCGATGGCGGCCTGGATGTAGGCGCTCTCACCCACGGTGAGGGTGACCGTGTGGCCGTCGAGGTCTTCGATGTAGGGGCCGAAGTCCACGCTCAGGCTTGCGTTCATATTGAACTCGAAGCCTTCCGCTGGCAGGGTCAGCGTGGGGGCGTTGTTGGTGACCACCAGATTGACCGATACCTGTGTTTCAGGGCTGAGGGGGTCATTGCAGGTGATGATCAGCGTGGAAAAATACTCGCCTGGGGTCAGGCCGGAGGAGGCAAAAGTACCGGTGAGGAGGATCTCGCCGCCGCCAGGGATAGTGCCGGAGGTCTGATCCAGGCTGAACCAAGCCGCTGCCGGTTCTTCGGTGATGGAGAAAGTGAGAGGCTGGCTGCCGAGGTTGTAGATCGTGAAGCTTTCCGTGGAGGTGTCACCGATCGGCAGGGTCGCGTAGAGGTCGCTATCCAAGATGCTGATCGTGGGCGGGATGTAGCCGCTGCCGCTGAGGGCTATGTTCACCGTGGGCTCGTCGTCATCGTTGCTGGAGATCTCCAGGTTGCCGTTGTAGGCAATGGCTTCCGTGGGCTGGAAAGTGAGGTCGTAAAACACACTGGAGTAACCGGCAATGTTAAATTCCAGGGTGTTGCGTCCGGCTGCCACGCTCTTCTGGCGCAGTCCAGAAACCTCACTGCCCCTGCCCAGGGGGGCCACGCTGTAGCCGGCGGGGGTGCTGATCGAGCCTGTAAGCTCCATCTCCCCGGTGTTGGCAAGGCTGAACTGCTGCACTTGGCTGCTGCCAACCTCCAGTTCCCCAAAGGCAAGTTGCAGGGGGTCGACCGTGATCTCCGGAGGCGCGTCGGTGCCGCCGGCCAGGGTGAGCTGCACATTGGGCCGGTAAACGCTCACGCTGCCGCCGGTGAACACATTGGTCTGGTTTGAGGTGCTGCTGCGGGTATAGCGGTAGCCGCTGGCGGTTTCCGTGTAGCGCACGGTCCCCGAAGAGCTGGATGAACTCACCCGGTCAAAGGCGGTGTCGATGACAAGGTTGTCGGTGCCGTTCCAGGTGAAGGGGGTGGAGAGGGTTAGCATGTCGTAGCCGCCGGGGCTGGGCATATGGGAAGTGGCGCTGTAAACCGTCACCATACCTGTGGAGGTTTGCCAACTGGCCACGTTGGCAGCCGTGGTGTGCTTCATGCGCACCACAAATGAAGGCAGGGCCAGGTTGGGGGCGCTGTTCACGTAGAAACCCAGCGCCGTGATCTCCACCGGGCCATAGACGCCGGCGGCATTGAGCTCCGCCGCGGTATAGACGGACTGACCGTGCAGGCTTCGTCTGAAGACGTTGATGGGACAGCCTTCATTGGTGCCTGTGGCCGAAGTGCCATCTCCCAGCGTGACGTTGATGATCGCCTGGGGCGTGGCCTCCGCGGTGTTTGAGGGGTCCGATTCCCCGGCGGGATTGGCATAGAGCGTGGTGACGTAATAGCCGTAGGTGAATCCGTTGATGGCGCTTTCGTCGGTATAAGAAGTCCCGGTCACGTCGGCCAGGAAGCCGCCGTTGCGGTGGATCCGGTAGCCTGCCACTCCCGCGGGGGCGGGGGCGGTCCAACTGAGGTTGACCAGGCTGTTACCGGCGGTGGCGCTCAGGTTTGTGGGCGGATACATGGTTTGGGTGATGGTGACCGTCAGCGCGTCCGCGGCCTGGGCAAAGCCGTCGAAGACTGTGAAAGTGAGCTCTTCGGAGCCAACCCAGTGGCCGATGCTGCTGAAGGTGACGGTAAGTCCGGCGATGTCCACCTGGATGTTGGTGTTCCCGCTGCAGGACAACGACAGGCTTTGCGGGTCGGCGTCGCTCACATGGGCGGAGAAATCCTCCACCAGGCCCGCGTCGGCGTAGATGTCGAAGGTTAGAGAAGCCGGCAGGGAGATCACCGGGCTGCTGTTTTGCACCACCAGTTGGACGGAAACCGGCAGTTGGGGGCTGTCCGGGTCGTTGGAATTGACCAGCAGGGTGGTGGTGTAGGTTCCGGGAGCCAGGCCCTCGGGGGAGAAAGTGCCCGTGATGAGTTGGCTGCCACTTCCGGATACGTTGCCGGAAGCGGGCGCGGCGCTGAACCAAGCCACGGAAGGGGATTCCGCCAGGCTGAAGCTGAGATCCTGGCTGCCGGAATTGCTGACGGTGAAGCTGTCCGTGCCCTCGCCGCCATTGAAAAGCGTGGCGCCAAGGCTGTTGTCGCTCAATGAGATGTTGGCGGGGGTGTAGCCCTGGCCCGTTACCGCCAGCAGCACCGTGCCTTCGTCGAGGTCGTTGCTGGTGATGGTCACGTTGCCCGCGTAGGTGGCAACGGCCGTGGGGTTGAAACTCAGGTTGTAGGTCTGGTAGGTTCCCACAGGCAGGGTGAAAGAAAGTGTGTTGCGCAGGCCAGCGCCGTCATCCTTGCTGCCGGCCGCGGCAACGCTGAAGCCGGACGGAGTGCTGATGTTGCCGCTGAGGGTCTCATCCCCGTTGCTGTAGATGGTGAAGGACAGGACGCTGCTTTGCCCCACCTCCACAGCGCCAAAATCGAGGCTGAGGGGATCCACCGCTATCTCCGGGCCCGCGGGCTCCACGTAGGCAAAACCCAGCTTCACATTTGGCCGATAGGCTGATAACAAGCCGCCGGTGAAGGTTTCGCCCATGTCACTATAGGTGCTGCGGCCGTAGCGGTAGCCGCTGGCCACATTGGTGTAGAGAACCGTTCCGGTGGCGGATTCCGTGGCCACCCGGTCGAAGGCGGTGTCGATCACGATGTTGTCGATCCCGTTCCAGGCAAAGGGCGCCGACAAACTCAGCAGGTCCCAGTTTCCGGCCGCGGGAAGGTAGGCAGCGTTGCTGTAAACAGTCACCAGCCCGTCGGCGGTGATCCAGGCCGAGGCATCCGTGGCCGTGGTGTGTTTCATCCGCACCCGGAAATTGGGCAAAGCCAGCGCGGGCGCCGTGGATACGTAAAATCCCAGCTGGGTGATTTCCGTGGGACCGTAAAGCCCGGCGGCGTTGAGCTCCGCTGCGGTGTAAACCGATTGCCCGTGCAGGCTTTTCTTGTAGATGTTGATGGGGCAGCCTTCGGTGTCGGGGGTGATCCCGGTCCCGCTGCCGATCTCCGCGTAAGCCATGTCCTGCGGGGTCGCCTCAGCCAGGTTGGAAGGGGCCGATTCGCCGCTGGGATCGCTGTATAGCGTGGTCACGTAATACTGATAGGTGGTGCCGTTGACCACGGCGTTATCGGAATACGAGATGCCTGTCACCGTGGTGAGTGAGCTGCCGTCGCGGTAGATCCGGTAGCCGCTGATGTTTCGCTCTTCCAACAGCCCGGCCGTTTCCTCGCCCCGGCCCTGGGCCGCGATCCAATTCAGGTGGACAACTGTGTCGCCGCCCACCGCGGTGAGATTGGTGGGAGGCCAGGTGTTGGGGGTGGCGGTCACGGTGTTGGAAGGCTCGGAATCGCCGTCGGTGTAGCTGGCCACCACGTGATAGCTGTAGGTAACGCCGTCGGTCACCGCCAGGTCGGTGTAGGTGAGATCGGCCGTGGTTGCCAAATAGGAGCTGTTGCGGTAAAGCTTGTAGTTATTGGGCGTCGCCGCTTCCGGGGCGTCCCAAGTGAGGGTCACCGATGCGTGGGTGGCGGTGGCGGCCAGGTTTAGAGGTGGATTCAGGGGCGGCTGCACGGCCAGCAGGGCGTTGTACAGGTTCAGGCGTCCGGCGCCGAGTTTCCCGGTGTAGCCGGGGTTTTCAGGGTAATGGTCGTCCGCCGTGCTTTGCAGGATGGTTTTCAGCTGCGTGCTGGTGAGCGTTATCCCGTTGCGGTGGGCGTAGGAAATGATGGACGCCGCCGCTCCGGAAACGTGCGGACAGGCCATCGAGGTGCCCTGATACCAGGCATAGCCGTTGCCGGTGACCGTGCTGCGGATCCCTGTGGTGTAATAGGATATCAGTTCTCCACCCGGGGCTGAGATGTCCACCCAGGTGCCCCAGTTGGAGTAATAGGATTTTTCGTCCTGGTTGTTGGTGGCGGCCACCGAAAAAGCGCCGCTGTAGCAGCCGGGGTAGAAATTTCCCTCGGCCTCATCGTTGCCCGCGGCGAAGATGGTGATGCCGCCGTCCAGAACTGAACCGCCGCCGTTGGCGTTGAAGTAGTTGATGGCGGTAAGCTCGGACTGGTTGTACACGTCGGGGTACTGGTAGCCCCAGCTGTTCTGGGAGATGGCCGCGTCATTGTCCGCGGCCCAGACCGGGGCGTCGTCAAAGCCGCCCTGATCGTTTCCGTCAAAGACCTGGCAGGACATCAGGCTCACGCCTTTGGTGGTGCCGTTGCCGCCGGCGATGCCGCTCACGCCGGTGGAGTTGTTGTTCTCCGCGGCGATGGTGCCGGCCACGTGGGTGCCGTGGTCTTCCGGGTTGATGGTGGAGTTGTTGTTCACAAAGTTGTAGCCCACTCCGCTCCAGATGTTGTTGTTCAAATCGGGATGAGTGGTCTGGATGCCGCCGTCGATCACGGCCACGATCACATCCTGATGGCCCTTTTCCAGGTCCCAGGCTTCGGGCAGATCGATGTCGCAATCCACCGTTCCACCAGGTGACTGGCCGGTGTTGTTGTAATGCCACTGGGAGCCGTAGTAGGGGTCGTTGGGGGTCCAGCGGTCCAGGGTTTCCGTCGGTTCCGGGTTCTGGCCCGCAACCGCTTCGTAAAGCACTTTCCTGTATTCGGGCTCGGCCCACTCCACGCTGCCTTTGAGGCCGCGGTAGGCCATCACGATTTCGCGGATGTCCGCTTTGCTGGCGAAACTTATCTCATACCAAAGATGCAGGCCCCACTCCTGATGGCGTTGCGCGAATTCGCTCCTGTGGCCCGGGCTGTAAAAAAGCTGGCTGATCCTGCTCACCTCGAACTGGCGGTTCAATTCGTCCAATTCGGCAATGCCAAAGGAGGCCAGGTCACCGTTTTCATGCTCCAGCCTTTGCAATTGGCCGGAAAGCTCCGGGCTGAGCCTGATCCAAACGTGGCCCGGCACGATGGCGCTGTCCGGCACCTTGTATATGTCTATGAAGGGCAGGTCCGTGAAATCAGGACCCAAGGCAGCGAGGCCGGCGCTCACAAGCGCCAGGCAGATGGCCGCAAGAATTGCTAATCTGCGCATGTCTTTCTCTCTTCGCCCCTTTGAGGGCTGTAATGTATTTTAATATCTGTTGGCCGCAGCTGAAACCCTCGCTTTTCCCGCGGGGAGCGGCCTGAACGAAAACTGGTCGAAAATTTACTTTTTTGGCATTAAAAATCATGGGCGGGGATTTGTCAACCATTTTTTGCCAGTTCGATTTTTCCATTAAAGCCATTGCCTTCAAACACTTAAACCTGGCCAGCATTTGTTTGACGGGGGCAAACTTTGCTTGAGGGCAAAAGACTGGCCCCGCCAATCCTTGGAGGACAGCGGGGCCAGATATCGGAGTTGTTTGTTTATTGCTTGGCGGGAAGGTCCTCAAAAGCCGCCACGACCTTGTAGAAGGCCATGGGCAGGGCTGCGGTGTCCTCCCAGCTGAGGTTGGGCGCGAGTACCGTGGCGAAGGGCTCGTAATCGCCGTAGGGATCGCTGGCGCGGTAGATGTGGTAGCGGTTGGCGTTGGTGACCGCGTCCCAGGAGACGGTGACGCCGCCGGCGCTTTTGCTGACCGCGATGTCCGGGATGGCGAGAATCAGGATCACCCTCACCTCCACCGAGGCGTAGCCAATGGCA
>JAEAME010001205.1_pt1 | contig 19288 bp, 19 predicted proteins | sample 8958731 | NCBI WGS metagenome assembly JAEAME01 (sample SAMN16933194, study PRJNA681113) | bioreactor sludge metagenome | isolation source: anerobic bioreactor sludge (Control) | place: India:Bengaluru | collected 2018-10-24 | reverse complement strand
GTTTGGCATCGATATTTAGGCCTTTACGCGGGCTATCGGAACTATAGTTGCTCAAACAGTTGATCGAGCAGAGATCGAGCGGAATGTAGTTCGCTCTCCCGATAAAGAAGCTACCCCGAAGATGATCGAATTAATCCAAAAAGTAAAGGAGGAGAATGATTCGATTGGGGGGATCGTCGAGCTTCGGATTTTGAACCTACCGTCAGGGTTGGGCGATCCGGTCTTTAATAAATTTCAGGCAGTCATGGCTTATGCCATCATGGGACTTGGCGCAGTACGCGGCATCGAAATAGGGGATGGCTTTGATGTCGCTCATTCGACCGGTTCTCGAAATAACGATGTGTTTGAAAACAAAGGTAATAGAATTGGAACCCAAACCAATCATTGCGGCGGAGTTTTAGGGGGCATTACAACGGGCGAAGAGTTCATTCTCCGAGCCGCGATCAAGCCGCCCGCTTCAATTGGTATTGAACAGCGCACTGTTGATAAACAAGGAAAGCCAGCCAAAATTAAAATCGAAGGACGCCACGATCCTACCATCGTTCCTCGAATTGTGCCAGTTGTGGAAGCCATGGCTGCTATCGTAACAGTGGATTTTTTGTTACGACAGCAGAGCATTAAGTCCTACAATGATTTTCACAGATGATGTTTAGATATTGACAACATCAAACCAGATAATGGCTAATTAAAAACTGTTCTTTTTGTTCAGCTTTTTTATAAAGATGATCCTAAATATCTCCCATTTCTTCCCTTTCAATTTAATTATGCTTTCGAATGGAATTAAGGCGCCAGCCTTTTGCTATCGACAGATGCTTTTTAATTCAAAATAATAAACTCGAACGTTGATTCACTTCAAAAAATTAAAGCTTGACTTTTAGAAAAAAATCGTTTACTTTAAACAGAATTTTAAGAACAATATATTCATTATTTGATGTTTAGTCCGCGATTATAGGATCTGAGGATAAAATTAGAAGCTGACAGAATTCAGGATGTGGAGGCGATCGATGATTTTAAAAAGCGTTAAATTGCATATTATTTTATTAATATTGATTTCTATCAACCTGTTTTTTATATCGAATAAAATTCTTTCTCAAAATAAAAATATTGACGAAGCAAATTTTAGTGACTGGGTTGATGGTCGCCCCGATGGATGCACTTCCATTACCGTCGGAAAAAAGGCTTCCGCAGAAGGCTGGGTGACAACCTCCCACACGTGCGATAGCCATCGTGGCAGATCCTGGCTGGACATTCTCCCTGCCCAAAAGCATGCGAAGGGCGAAATGGTTACGATGCTGAAGCGAACCAATGACGATGCATTAGCCATGCCGGCTTATAAATATTTACCAACGGGCGATATTCCTCAGGTTGAAGAAACTTTCGGTTGCATTAACACTGCCTATCCTTGCATGAACGATCAGCAATTGGCGATAGGCGAATCCACTTTTGGTGGTAGAGAAACATTAATATCAGAAAAAGGTCTGATCGATTGCCAGCAACTCGTGCGGCTCATGATTGAACGCTGTCGAACGGCACGCGAGGCAATCAAGCTGGCAGGAGAATTGACTAAAAAATATGGCTACAATGATGCTGGTGAATGTCTCACGATTGCCGATACCAAAGAAGTCTGGCACCTGGAAATCGTCGGACCCGGGAAAGGAAAAATCGGTTCCATCTGGGTCGCGCAGCGAGTGCCCGATGATCAAGTCTCCTGCAATGCCAACGCCAGCCGTATCCGGCTGATCGATTTAAAAAATTCTGATTATTTTTTGGCATCAGAGAATATTTTCAAAGTAGCCCAGGATAGTGGCTGGTGGGATCCGAAACAGAAAGCCTTTGAATTCTGCTACACTTATGATCCCGAAGGTCGAACTTCAGTGGCTGCCCGGCGACGGGAATGGCGAATTTTCGATTTGCTCGCTCCCTCTTTAAAATTGAATCCCGAATCGGAAAATTATCCCTTTTCAGTCAAGCCTGATTCGTTGGTCACCATGCCCAAACTGGTTTCGATTTTTCAGGATTATTATGAAGGCACGGACTATAATTTCGTCAAGAACATCACTGCAACCGATCAAAACGGCAAGACGATTATTTCGCCGATGGCAAATCCGTTTATGCCGTACGATATGAACCTGATTTTCAAAATCAACGGCGGCTGGAGTTGGCGCGGGGAGCGAACCATTGCCCGCTGGTACACGATGTACGCCACTATCACTCAGTCGCGCGAAAATCTTCCCAATGAAATTGGCGGTGTGGTCTGGATCGCATTTGATAATGTGGCGACTTCGATTTATGTTCCGCTTTATTGTGGCATTAATGATGTTCCGCAGTCTTATAAAACCGATGGACGAACGAATGGTTTTTCTCGCGATTGCGCGTGGTGGGCGTTCAATTATACCGGCACATTAGCGGCGCAACGTTGGGGGGATATGCGGAAAGATGTTGGAGCAGTTTGGAAGCCACTTCAAAATGAATTATTTGCGAAGCAAAAAGAAATTGAAGATCAGGCACTGGCACTCTATAAAAAGAATCCCAAAGACGCTAAGGATTTTTTGACCCAATACAGCATGAAATGGGGAGAAAAAGTGGTGAAGGCGGCCTGGAAATTGGGCGATGACCTCTGGACCAGGTATGACGAGAAATTTTAGCTCAAGAATAAATATTAAATCACCCGGAAAATCGGAATGTTGGAACAATGGAGTATTGATGAATACAAATAAAATTCCAGTTTCCATGAATCTAATTTTCCAACCAAAATATTGAAGGAGTAGAAACATGTTTAGTAAATTCGTCAAAATGGCGTTGATTATTTCACTGATTTTTATTACAAATTTGCTGGCACAGGACCAGGAGATCATCATTCCAAAACCTGTCACTGGTTCTCCATTTGTAGTCAATGACAAGCAGGACCTGTTTGGCAAATCCTGGCGGTTTTATCGCGATGGGTATGCAGTCTGGGCTGCGGATAGCCTGAGAAAATTCATCGATCAGGCCGGATTTGAAATGAAGAAAAATAATTATTATATCGTCGTCGCCAATTATAATCCCTCAGAAACAGTTATTGGAATGTTTCATGGGGATGAATCCTTCCTCTCCTCGCGCCTTTATGGATTGAAAGCTGATTCACTCTATTATATTTTCATTACTCGGGATGATACTGCCAAGCATTATCTCTCAACTGTTCTTACTCGTAAAGACTCTTATTTTGAGGAGAACTTGTTGAACTTTCTGCTAATGTTTCCATTCATAGGTGGTGCCGCCGCTCGTGTCGAAGGGGAAAATGTTACGTGGATCGACGTACGAAAATTTGAAATCCCAAAAAAATTTCAAAAGTATTGTGATATTTCGATGATCGTCAAAAAGGATTTTTACGACGAGCGATTTCTGGCGCGAGCGAATTTCGATAACTCATCTTTAGAAAAATGGAGCTATGGTATTGCTACCGCGGTAACCAGCATCAATGATGTGGACATCATTGTTGATGGCGGTACTATTGTCGTTCGACCCAAGCCTCAGGGAGATCTGGCAGCGTTTGGTGTTATCAATTATAATTTCAAAGCAGTGGACACTAAAGCAAGCTCGATGCCGACTTCTTTTCATTTATTAGGAGGTTTACGGGTATCGACAACGATTGAGCCAATGTTAGGGATTGGCCTTGGTCTTCCAACCAGCTTTATTGACGTTCATTTATTTGCTGGTTACAGTCTGGAGTTTGCCAATGAATTGAAAGATGGCTATGTTATCGGACAGAAGGTCAGTGATGATGTCGATCCCTTTAAATTGAAAATCCGGGGTAAGCCTCGGTTTGGGATTGAAGTACAGTTTCCGTGAAAAATTATTCATAAATACGATGAATAAAAACTTCGCCCACAGAATTGAAATGCCTCAAATACTGAAATAATTTCTGTGGGCGAAAAAATTTTTGTCCAATATTTGTAAGTTGAAAATCTGGATTTCAAATAGAGAATTTTAAATCTTTAAGGCTCGACGTCATATTAGCTATCACCTGAAACTTCGATTTTACCTTACTTAACTCTTCTCCGCGGCGATAAATATCCTTATCCAGCCTGCCCGAAGGATCAAGTTCACTCAATATATTTGGTCGATTGAGATTGGGTTTTTCTTTCGCATAAGGCCAAAGCCGAAATGATCCGCCAGTGATTTCATCGATCAATAAGACTTTGCCATCAACAATGCCATATTCCAGTTTAAAATCGATCAATTGCACTTTGAATTGCGCGAACGCTTTTTCCAGTAGCACAAATACCTTTTCATTGGTCTCACGCATCAGGGCAAATTCCTGGCTGCCTTTGTCCCGCACAATATGATCAATAAAAATATTATCCAGCATGGGATCGTGTAAAAAATCATCTTTGTAATGAAACTGGGTGACGAGAGGATCGAAGCGATCCCCTTCCTTTACCTTGCTCCATTTCAATATCGAGCCGGCTGCCACTCTTCGGGTCACGATTTCCAGATTTATTTTTTGATCCAGCTTCTTCACCAGGCTAACCTTTTCCTGTGGGCTTTCGATGTAATGCGTCTCGGCACCCATGCGATTGAGGTACTCAAAAATATCCCGATTGGTCTGCCAATCCAACAGCGCCTTGCCTTCGAGAATATCGTGTTTCACGCCATCGCCAGCCGTAATATCATCCTTAAAAACCATAAAAACCGTTTTAGAATCATCAGGATTTTCATAAATGATTTTCGTCTTGCCTTCGGCTACTTTTTTTAAATTATTAAAGTCCATGCTTTTTCTCCAATTTCTAATTTCATCAAATCGGTTTCATCTTTAATAGATATATATTAGCGAGTAGTTGAGTTTTGGATCAGGCAAGTTTTAATCACTTATCTTTATATCCTGATCGCTGAGCGTTTCTATTTTAAAAAATCTGTGATTAAAAAGCAAGTTAAAATTCATTGCTAATGAAATTAAGTTTATTGGTTCGGCGGTAACCCAAGAAATACTGTTCATAAAATTTTCATCATCGTAAAAATACTTATTGACAAATAAAAATATTTTGATATATTAAAGGCAGAACGGTTCACTTACTGAAGGGGATATATTGACTGACTTCTTATTTCTTCTTTAATTTTGCTCGTTAGCCTAATAAGTGTAAAGATTTTTTTCTCCCAAAAAAGTTAATAAAAATTAAGCGGAGGAATTTATGTCGATGAGAAAAACTACGCTTGCTTTCACTATTTGCACAATGATGTTGATTGGCTACGCTATATTAGCCTATGCAGCGGATCCTTGCGACCGCGCATGTCTGGAAGGCTATATTGATAAAGTGCTTGCTGCGATGATAGCACACCATCCAAATCAGCTTATGCTGGCAAGAGATGTTCGTTATACGGAGAATGGAGTGGAGTTAAGGCTCGGTGATGGAATGTGGGGAACGTTAAGCGCTCGCGGAAATTACAGCCTTTATGTTTCCGATCCTGAAATGGGGCAGGTTGGATTTTATGGGACGGTTAATGAAAACGGCGGCGTGAATTACATTGCACTCCGGGTGAAGGTGTTTGAGGCGTTGATAAGCGAAATCGAAATGATTGTTGTGCGTCCCAGTGGGACGACCACACCAGACGAGACGCCCCCTCCATCGAGAGGGGATGTTATGGATCAAAAAATCCCGCGGCCGCAGTTTTCGCAAACGGTGCCGAAGGCAGAGCGGATGAGTCGTGAACGCCTGATTGAAGTAGCCAATTCCTATTTCACCGGCCTGGCTAATCAAACCGGAAAATTTACCGCGCCGTTTGCCCTAACATGTGAGCGATGGGAAAATGGGTATCACACCACAAACCAGAAACCGAATCCGAATATACCCAAAAACATGCCCGACATTCTTGCCATGAGTTGCGAGGAACAACAAAAATCTGGCTGGTTTGCGTTCGTAACCGATATCCGGAACAGGCGTTTCCCTATTGTTGACATTGAACGTGGACTGGTCATGTCCTTTGGATTTTTCGATCATAATGCAGCCGTCCGAGAATACCCGCTTCCAGATGGCACGATGACACCGAACATTTTAACTTACCCACAGACCATCGAAATTTCAGAGCTGTTTCAAATCAGAGATGGCAAGATAGATCAAATTGAGGCGGTGATTAACTCGGTGCCTTATCGTATGAAATCCGAGGTTTGGGATAAGTAAAAATGCTTTAACTGGAATGAGTCATGGATTTTCCATTTCAAGACTAAAGCTTAACATTCTTTCATTTACTGTGATAATAATTTTGGCTTTGAAGCTGTGGGTAGTCAATTATTTACCCTAACCAGTTTCAGCCCAAACTTATAAATGATTCAAGTCAGGAAATGAAGAGGGAATTTCTTCATACAACGATGTTTTTTAAATTAAAAAGTTTTAAATTCGAATCCACTATGGAGGTAAATAAATGAAAAAAGGAATAATAATTATCGCCCTTTTTCTCTTATCAGGAGTATTCTTTTGCACACCAGGTGTTAAGAAATTGGATCGGCCAGCCCTGGTCGCGCTAATGGATCAGTATCTCGCGGCTTTGGCAAAACACGATCCTTCCAGCTTACCGCTCGCCAGCGATGTGAAGCTCGTAGAAAATACGGAAGTAACTCCGATAGGTAAGGGACTCTGGGAAACAGCCACGGCGGGACCAACTGACTTTAAAATCTACGTCGCGGATCCTGTAGCCGGACAAATCGGATTCATCGGTGTTATTCAGGAAAACAACAAGCCAACTATTCTGGGCGCCCGCTTGAAGCTAGTCGATGGCAAGATTACGGAGATTGATCATTTGGTGATTCATTCTGGCGATCAGCCTTTGCATTCCAATATGTCCCAGGTGCGACCTGGTTTGCTTGACGCAGTGAAACCATCCGAACGGGTCTCACGGGAAGAGATGTTGAAGATTGCATATTCCTATTATGAAGCCATCGTTCAGGACAACGGGAATGTTGCTCCCTTTGCCGATGAAAGCCAGCGACGTGAAAACGGAGGAATCACTGCCAACGATCAGACCCAAACTCCGGAAGAAGCAGCAAAAGATGATTTCTCAGTATTTAGAAAGATGAAATGTGGTGAACAGCTCAGCACTGGCGTCATGAGTTATATTACCGATATTAATCGCCGGCGTTTACTGGCCGTGGATGAAGAGACGGGATTGGTATTCGCCTTCTCTATTTTCATACATGATGGAGAGCCGAAGGTAATGAAAATTATCGGCGTGCCTGGCGTTACCGAACGGCCTAATAAATGGGGTCCCTTCGATTTGCCAGCCGCTCATATTTTTAAAATCAGAAACGGCAAAATCTATGAAATTGAAGCTATAGGATACGTGGCAAAGCACGGAATAAAGAACGGCTGGGAATGATTAAATCAATCAAAATCTGAGAAAGCTATAGCGAGGCTGATTTTCAAATGAAGGTTAAATCGTTCGGCGGAAAATGGAATAAGAATAAGAAAATGTAAGTTGGCTTATAAATTTGGTCGAATTTAAATGTACTTATTAAGGAGAAATACTATGAAACGCACTACCCTGCTTAAAATTTTAAATCCATTTCTCGGGCTCTTGCTGATCAACCAGGCTGCAACTGGTATTTTCCATAAAGTCCTCTCACACGAACTATTTGAAATTTTCCACGCGGGGTGTGGACTTGTCCTTTTTGTGATCGGCATACTGCACTTGATTCTGAATTGGAACTGGGTAAAAGCGAACTTCTTTATAAACGCTCAAACCAAAAAACCATAACTTTCGGAGCATTGACTGTTTCGAATAAATTATCGAAAAGCAAGAGGCAGGTTTCGTTGATCCCGCAAACGCTGAGAAATAAGGTACAAAAAAAAGAATCCGATAGAATAATTTTATGAATATTTCGTGAAGCGTTTGCTTTAAAAGAGATCATTATCTTTGACACTGGGGAGCATTAGGTATGACATCCCGAGACCGAGTTAGAAAAGCCTTTGGCTTTGAAGAGGTTGATAGAATTCCAATCGAAAACGAATTCGGCGGTGAGTTGCAGCGGAAGTATCCAAGCGACGTATTATACCCGCCTTATCAGTATTCACCGAGCCAGAGTTGGGGGGAAATGAATAGAAAGGGCTGCCGTATGGATATATGGGGCTGTGTCTGGGAAGCGGGCGAAGACGGTGTCACCGGAGAAGTGAAGCACTCGCCTTTGAGCGGCGATTGGGACGGATTGAGGACATTCAGAGCACCCTGGGAAGTTCTGGAGATGGCCGATCTTTCTTCCGTCAATTCGGCGTGCGCCGCGTCGGAAAAATTTGTAATTTCGATGTGGGATAGTATGCCAAATCCATTCGAACGTATGCAGCATCTCCGCGGCTCCGAGCAACTGTATCTGGATCTGGCCTATCTGGAGCCGGAGATCTATCTTCTGCGCGACATCGTCCATGAATACTTCATGAAGCAAATGGAAATGTGGGTAAAGACCGATGTGGACGCTGTACATATTGCAGACGACTGGGGGGCTCAACACTCACTGTTGATCTCCTCCGAGTTGTGGCGTATGTTTTTTAAGCCTCTCTACAAAGATTACTGCGATCTAGCTCATAAACACGACAAACTGGTGCTCATGCACTCCGACGGGTACATTGTCGATATAATGCCAGACCTGATCGAAATTGGCGTCAATGCCGTTAATGCACAACTGTTCTGCATGCCTATTGAGGAACTCGCCGAGAATTTCGCCGGCCGGATTTGCGTATGGGGCGAAATCGACCGGCAGAGACTCCTTACTTTCAGCACACCGGATGAAGTTAGAAAAGCCGTACGCCGGGTAGCGACGGCGTTCCTCAAGCAAAAGCGGACTGGTGTAGTTGGTCAATGTTTCTGGGGTAAGGATCATCGTATCTAAAACTGCGAAGCCGTTTACGACGAATGGAGCAAGGTTTGACGCAGCAGTCGCAGAACCATTAGCTGGAGATGATGTTTGACAACGCAACTCAGCCGTCAGATTGCATCTCTAAAACTATCATAAGGAAAATGAAGGTATCAACTATGGAATCAATTCATGAATATATGACTGAATATAGAAAACAACTCAAAAATGGAGCTATTAAAGAAGCGTATAAAAGATTGATGGAATATATCATGGCTTTAAAAACGCATTTTAAAAACAAATATCCAGATTATTTTGTATCTGGTAGCATTTATTATGGATTTATGGATATGACATATTTTTCCTTTATTCCAAAAACATTAAAAAGCCGAAATTTGAAAATAGCAATAGTTTTCATTCATGATGATTTTAAATTTGAAGTCTGGTTGGCAGGCTATAATAAACAAATTCAAAAAAAATATTGGGAATTGTTTAAAAAAAGCGATTGGGATAAATATCGCATACCATTATCTATAGAAGGCGCTGATGCTATTATAGAACACGTTTTAGTTGGCGAGCCAGATTTTAGTGATTTAGATGCATTGACAAAACAAATAGAGCGTGAGACCTTGAAATTTATTAAGGATGTCGAGCGCTTCTTAACTGAACATTAGAGCCAACTAACTCCTTCATTTCGTAAATTGGAATTAATGGATTACGCTGCAGATGATCTCGTCAGGCAGCGATTTTACTATCGAAATAGAAGCTAAATTGACCAAAGCAAAAAGGAAATGGAAATGAATTCAGACAAAGATGCCAAGCGATTCACCGATATATCACTAACTACCGCTGCAATTGTCGCAGGGCTGGGGTTATTAGTGATGGCTGGGCTAGCTCCCTTTGCTGATTTTGGTATTTTCCAGAATCTTGTTGTTTCAGGCGATGCCAAAACAACAGCTGAAAATATCATGGCTTCTGGTGGGCTATTCCGCATAGGTATATGTTGTTTCCTCGTCGTGGCTATTCTCGATGTGGTGGTGGCCTGGGCGCTTTATGTTTTACTCAAATCAGTAAATAAAAGTCTTTCTTTATTGGCGGCGTGGTTCAGGATAGTTTATGCAGTTATTTTTGCAATTTCTTTAAATAATCTCTGTAGTGTTTTGAACCTTCTAACTGGAGCTAACTATTTAAAGGTTTTTGAAGCTAATCAGTTACATGCTCAGGTGATGTTATTTCTCAGTGCATTTAGAGATGGATGGAATATTGGCTTTGTAATTTTTGGCTTTCATTTGATTATCCTCGGCTATTTAGTTTTTAAATCCGGTTTCATTCCCAGATTGTTGGGTCTCTTGCTAGTTGTCGCCGGTTTAGGCTATTTGATAGATAGCTTGGGGAAGTTGCTTCTATCCAATTACAATATCTCAATTGCTCAGTTTACATTTATTGGGGAACTATTGCTTATCTTCTGGCTTTTATGGAGAGCTATTAAAGGATTTGACCAAAAGCAGAAGAAAAAAAGCTAGACACATTTTCAGCATACTCTCCAAAAGGATCGTACAGTAACCGCGTGCAGCCGATAAGTGGGATTCGCGGCGCTTTAGGGGCATTTATTAAATTCCAAATTTATACCGCTTCCCAGGTTGAATCGTGCATCCCGCCCACTTGCGACTAACGCACAACGTTAAACGTCCATAAAATCACTATGAAACTTATTGTCGCGACATCTCAGTTTCCTATAAGTTCTAACATTTTGCAGAACACAAATTATATCCTTCGCCAAATGCAATTTGCCAGGGCTAATAAAGCTGATGTTATTCATTTCCCAGAATGCGCACTTTCTGGCTACGCAGGAATGGACTTTGATTCTTATTCTTCATTTGATTGGGATCAGCTTCGGATAAGCTCAAATAACATCGTTTCGGCAGCAAAACAACTATCGTTATGGGTCGTTCTTGGGTCATCTCATCCTTTGTCAAATAAGCATAAGCCTCATAATTGCCTCTACATCATCAACCCTGACGGAAAGATTATAGATCGTTACGACAAAATGTTTTGTGCAGGAGACAGATTGGGTAATACTGGAGATTTAGCACATTATAGCCCGGGCAATCACTTTTGCGTATTCAGAATCAAAGGTACCATGTGCGGTGCACTCATTTGCCATGAGTATCGCTATCCCGAATTATATCGACAATACAAAAAGCTGAATGTCCAACTGATGTTTCATTCTTACTATGCGGGTCATTTTTCGCCTCCAAAATTCAGATCTCTTAAGGCCAATATAGGCAAAAAGCTGCAAACAATTAATCCAGGTGCTACACTTCCAGAAATCACTATGCTTTCTTCTATGATTGCAGCTTCATCCGCCAATTATATGTGGATAAGCTGTAGTAATACCTCGGCTCGTCATAGTTGTTGGCCAAGTTTTATGGTTCGCCCTGATGGGGTAATAACTGGGCGTTTGAAAAGGGATATTTCAGGAGTTCTTATTACAACAATAAATTTCGGCAAGAAGTATTATGATTCGACAACAGCTTGGAGAACACGTGCAATAAATGGAATCTTTCATAGCGGCAAAATTATTAAAGATAGTAGGTCAAGTAATCGTCATGAATTCTAGCAATTAAAGTAATCCAATTTAAGATACCGTTAAGGGGAAGAATATGGGTACCGTCAAAGACATCGTGAAAAAGCGGATAGAAAATAGAGAGCGCCTGGAGAAAGAAGCGCCCAGTTTGTATAATGGATTCAATGATCTCTTGAAGCATTACTATAAACATGGCGCTCTGGATCGAAAATATAAAGAACTGATGGCCGTCGCCGCTTCTGTAGCGACTAGATGTATCCCTTGCCTTGCCAATCATGCCAATAATGCGATTTCATCAGGTGCTACCAGGGAAGAAGTCCTGGAAGCAGCGGCTATTGGAGTCGAGTTTGGCGGAGGTCCTTCGTTTGTCGTTGTTCGAGACAACCTGTTGGACTTTTTAGATGAAATTGAAGCAAGCAGAGCATCAGAGCAAAAGCCGATAGGTGTATAGCAATGCCTACCCACGTGTTTAATCAATGTCGTATAATTATTTTCGCTCTGATGACGCAATGCCAGAACGCGCCTCAAATCAGTTCGATACATGCCGAAAATCTTAATTCGTTCATTCTTTTGCAGTATAATATAATGATGAATGGAGTCTCTGTATGGATTATAAAGCTTTTACACTACGCCACTGCACAGTCGGTAGAACCGCAGCCTGGTCAGTATTTTTCTTCGGCGTGGCATACGCGGTTACAACGATTCTAGGATTTCTCTCCCTCAAGTCACCGGATGACCCAATCGCTGATCCATACTTCACTATTATGGAACTGCTAATCATCCTCATCGCACTATTAATGGTTCTCAGCATGGTGACATTTAATGGCTACGGACCTCCCGAAACAAAGGTATATAGTCTCATGGCACTTATCTTTATGATCATCATGTCTGGTATTACGTCCAGCGTTCACTTCGCTATTCTGACAGTAGGCCGTCAGTTGGAAGCGATAGACCCAGAATTATTTTCTTTGCTTCTTTCTTTCAAATGGCCTTCTATAGCATACACGTTAGATATTCTGGCCTGGGACTGGTTTTTTGCTCTTTCCATGCTCTTTGCCGCGTTTATATTCAGGGGTGGTAGCAAACTCGAATCAATGCTGCGGATACTCATGATTGTCAGTGGTATCCTGAGCCTTGTCGGGTTAATCGGCGTGCCACTTGCGAATATGCAAGTCAGGAATATCGGGATCATTGGTTATGGTTTGGTAGCTCCCTTTGTGTTTTTATTATTAGGTGTAGTCTTTGGACGCTCCAAACAAACTCAAAGCTCTGATTCAAAGGTTTAAGAACACAATGTGCTGGACATGCAAAATGCATGACAATGAATATGAATTTGGTTTTGTTTATTTCTATTTTTTGATAAATTGTCAAATAGCTTTTAGAACTGCGTTAACAAGCGAAGCAGGAAAATGATGAAGAACAAATGGATTATCATCACTGAAACCCTTACGATCGCATTTCTTTTATCAAGTGCTGCAACAGGCCAGATTCACCTGGGACTCAAGCTCGGCGGCGCTCGCTCCTGGGTGCAGACCAGCGATGTTCGTACCGACAACGATCTTTTTATCCGATGGGCTTTGGCAGAGAATCAGGGTAGTTTTGAGACTTTAGACGATCGTGGCACGGGGTACTCGGGCGAAATATATACCACTTTTTCAAATAAATTTGGAATTGGACTGGAATTTGAATATTTTTGGTTAGGCTTCAAAAATAATAGAATCGATGGGGGCGGGTTGCCGTATTTATATACAGGTCAATACTGTATAACCAGCCATACGGTTACCGTAACACCGATTTTTCTTAATGGCTATTTAATCTTGCCGCTCTTTAAAAAATTAACAATTTCATCATTCATTGGCATCGGACGAATGATCTGTGATTATGATGCAGCATATGATGGGATGGGCACTTTCACCGAAGTCCCTCCCAATTCATCAAAGGAACAACTGGTCACGCATCGCATACGAATTGGCCGACTGGGAGCAGAGGACTCAAAAGTTGGATTTAAAGCGGGTTTCAGTTTTGATGTTAGCGTCGTACCAGGATTTCAGTTATTCGTTGAATGCCAATATCGCTATGCGAAATTGTCCGATTGGGAAGGGACGTCCACGGTTACAAAATACTGGGAGGGTAGATTCGATTATCAATATAAACTATCGGGCACGCTATGGTACCTGGAACGGGATGAACAGGCGGGCGATCCGCCTGGTCCCCTACAATGGCCGGTGCTAAGACTTTCCGAAAGCCGGCCTATGGTAAATTACCTGAAAGCCCGGCAGGCTGAGATTGATTTGTCCGGATTTTCGATAGGAGCGGGAGTCAAATTTGCCATATTTTAATCCAAACCAGGAAAGAAAATTAGCAGAACATGCCTGGAACTGTCTGTTACGCTGGAATCTGCTCGCAACTACGGACGAAATCCAGCGAGGTCGCCGTGTATCCCAGGAACGCTTCGACGTGTCGAATGATATATCGGGTGATAATCTGTTCTTCAATGGTATCGTGATATTCCATGGCAGCCGTACCATCTCGCAGCAGCAAGATACGAAAATTGCGATATAGCGCATCGTTCAGAGTCCCCAGCACGCACGCATTAGCTGCGAATCCTACAACCACCAAATTTTTAATCTTCAGATTTCTGAGCAAACTCTCAAGGCAGGTTTCAAAAAATCCGCTGTACATCTGCTTGCGCACGATGTATTCGCCTGGCTTGGGTTCAACCAGCTTGCTGAAGCGAAATTCAATCGGATCTGTTTCCCATCGCTCTTCCACGGTCAGGCCGTGGGTGCGCATAAGAATGGAGCCAAACTCGCTATATTGATTGGCCGTCATCTGGTTGGCGTTGTTCACATAGATGATCGGCAATTTGATTCGGCGCGCCGCTTCCAGCGCGGGCTTGATGCAATCGACCATCACCCGGCGTTCTACCTCTGTGGAGCCATTATAAAAAAGTGCTGGCCGCTCCGGCTCTGATTCTCCTGGGCTGTAGCCTAATCCATATACGTCGATCAGCATGAAAGCTGTTTGGTCCAGAGCCAGGCTGAGCATTTCTTCGGCATGGCCAAAATACGCCTCAGGGGGATACATACGATAGTAACGTCCGGAAATTTTTAGATCCATCATGATCCTTTCGTTATGATTTTCAACAGAAATGGTTTTCAGATTCGTTCAGTGCAAGCATCTCGACCGGAGAGATGCTTGTATAAGGAAATGTATGGCGCATTGAGATTCAGATGTTATTTTTTTGTCCACTTCAGATCGACAATTGCGCCATGCAACGAACGAAAGCTGGTTGCGAAGGCGATCCTGATCTCGAATTCCAGGCGCATCAGCACGGCGCTGAAATGGCGCGCCCCCAACCCCAATGAGATGAGATAGTCATGTTTCCTGATGTTATTTCTTGAACTCATAATCCCTTTTCGTTTTAAAGGATTCACTGCTCACTCCAGCGATTTCGTACCTGGCGACGTCCGAAAATCCCGCATAGTCGATGCGGCCGGCGCTGGAACTGATAAAGCCGTATTTGAAATCGCCTTTAATCTTGTCAGTAAATTTCCCGTATATACCGTCGGATAGGATGATGACGTCTTCTTGTTTTTTCGTCTTTACCAGATAACCTATCGCCGCATCATTTTCCATATCCAACTTTTCAACAGAGACATCGGCTGGATTGAGATGCTCCTTTGAAGCAAATGGGTAAATCAAGGTTGCCATTCGATAGACCCGAGGATCGCCATTTAACAGTTTGCGAAAAATCAACCAATCGATTTCACGGTGGGCAGGCTCGTTGGGCAGGCCGACAAGATCGGCGCTTCCTTTTGATTTTATTTTCCTGATAGCCGACGCATCCCGATGATCTTGCTTGATCAAGAATCCTTTATCTTGAATCGAGATATATCCATCATCTATTTCCATCATCGAGCACGGAGTATGAAAATTGAAATCCATTTCCTGATTGTTTCCTGCTGTGATTATTTCGTCGATAATCAACCAGTATCGGGATTTGGAAAATATGATATGGCGCCTATGTTTCGCCTTTTGATAAGGAATGTAGCCGTCGTGGGTGGCGGCGAAAAATTCGGTGTGTTGCAATGGCGACCAGACGATATCATACCCCGGCATATCCCTCTTTACCGGAACCGCCTGGTTGATAGTGACCATATTATGCGACAATGGGTGCTTGTACCAGGTGACATGCAACGAGTCAACGTATCCGAATTTTCCGATACCAGCGTCAAGGGCGATGGGAATTCCGTTGGCATAGATCTCAAAATCAAGCTGATCGTAATGGGTATGGTTCTGCCACTCGCCATAATTGATGATCATGAAATAGGAATTCGGCCCCCACGAATCCCGCATGACCGCGAATCTTGAATTAGGGAAATTGATGGATTTGATTTTCGGCTCCACGACCTCGACAGCCATGGACGCCAATGCATTCGGAGAAAACTCGTGTTTCACCGCTCCAATAAAATCGCCGCGATGGAAAAAATCTCCCATTTCTTTGAATAACGGAACCAGTGCCTTGCTTCTGGATGCGTCGTTAAATGGCGCATTGACGGCTAAAGGAGTTTGGGTCAGCGCAAAAAATTCGATAAATTTTTCGAGCCGGCTCAGGTATTTATCCCGCAGCGACGAATCGTTATCAAAATAATACAGCATCATCATGTATCGATAGAATACTGAAAACATATAAGCTGCATAGCTGGGTGTGCGTTCTACATATCCGCCGTCATCGCGAATGTCATTTTCAAGATGAAGGACAATATTTTTTTTGCCGCGCTCCAGCCAATCCCTGGATTCGTTGAATTCGGGAAAAACCAGCGCCGCATACGACAGGGTCAGGGAGGTATGCGTCTGCCAGTTATAGGGGTGAAATGGTGTTTGTTTTAAGCACTGATCCAGCCATCGGGCTGATCCCAAAATAGTTTTCAACATCCTTTTATTGGTTTCGGGGGAGATATGTTTGACAAAAACCCGTTGAGCATCGATAAATCGCTGGGTTCTGTTGGCGAGGCCTAATTCATACCAGATAAAGTCATACGACTTTTTATAATGACCAACCTGTTCCTGTTTCACGCTATCCAATTGATCATACCACTGATTGAAGACATCGTCAAAGGCTCTGGCAGTAGCGGGCTCTCGCTTCATCAGAAAGTAATTGATCTGATCGTCGATAAAGGCGAGGTAGTGTACGCCCCATTTCGTTGCATGAGGATAGCTATAATTGAAATCGATGCGTTTGCCCCAATGTTTCCCAAAAAAGTTATAACCTTGCTTCGGGTTATAGAACTGATTGGCGGAACGGACGACGTTATTATATCGGCTGCTGTCGGCAAGAATTTCCTGCAGAAATTCATCGATGGTAATAAAATATTTTTTATTCTGGGTATCGTAGGTCGATAATCGGTTATTATCTTTCCGTCCTGAAAAATACTCGTACAGCAAGATCGATATCTGGTTATAATCCTTAATGTTCAAAGCCGCTTGCAGAGCCGGCTCAATCGCCTTGATTTGCAGCGAATTAACCAGCTCTTCGTCGGTTATATACCTGATCTTATTATGAAAATAATCCTTATCGATATAGACGTCATGCCATTCGGAGAGGCATAGTTTCAGATACATCCCAAAGCGATCTCGGTTTTCGACCTCTTGCCGGCACAGCGGGCAATACCACTTGCCGCCGACCTGATAAACCTCCGATTGCAGCGCGATCACTGGACCGGAGCGATCCAACTCCTGCGGATGGACGATTGCTGTAAGGCAAGAAATCGATAGCAGAAAACCGATAAGCGTCTTGTTCATAATTATTTCCAACTCCTCATTTGAAAGCTGATTATTCATTAGCTGACTATTGACAACTGGCCACTTACTACTATCCCACCTCTATTTTAAAAAATATCCGATTAAAAAGCAAGGTAAAATTCAACCCTAGCAAAATTAAAAATTCTAGACTGATAAATTTTTTACTTGACTAATAGGAAATTTTTGATATATTACAAAAGTATTAAAGCTGTTGAGTTTATAACAGAAGATCAATCCTATTAAGTTTAACATGACAAGATTTATTAAAATAGCTTTCTCCAGATCAAAGTAGTAATGGCGGAGGTGATCTGAGTTGAATATTGAAAGCTTTCGGCGGTAAATGCACAACGCCAATGAAAATTATCCATTAATGGAAAAATCAATTTTTCTAATAATGCAAGAGAATTGTAAATAAGTCGGGTAGCTAATTAAATAGACTAGGCAAGAGGATAGGATTGACGCGGACAATGCAGAAAGGGTATGGTGTGACGCTGCTCGACGCGCAGTGGCGAGCGGTGCAGCGCGAGGCTCAATTGGCGGCCGAGCAAGCTGCGCATGGAGTTACAGTGCTTGGTCGAGCAAACCACGCACAGACAGGATTGTACACGCAGGCGTTCTTCGGGCTCTCGATCGGTTTGGAGCGGATGGGCAAGCTGATCTTCCTGGCGGACCATGCGATCAGCAGGGATGGGATCTTTCCTAATGACCAAGACTTGCGAAAGATTGGTCACAACCTCGCTTCGTTGCTAGCTAAGTGTGAAGCAATCAGTGCAGGCTGTAGTCAGGAGAGGGATTACGTTGTTCGGCCAAGTAATGCAATTCATAGAGGGATCGAAGAAGTCCTTACACTGTTTGCCACGAAACTGCGTTATTACAACCTTAACCACTTGGCCGGAGCAGCTAAAGGTCACCAAGATCCTATGGCCTTGTGGTGGGAGAAGGTGGCTGCGCCGATCTTGAACTATCATTACTCCCAACGGCAGCGAGAGAAGGATGAAACCGACGCTATGACCATTGAGAAAATGATTGGAGGCATTTCGACCGTGATGCATAGCACGGAGTCTGGCGAACCGATACAGGATATCCACACATTCTTCGCCCATGGCAAGGCGACCCGCATAGTGCAGAAGTACGGTCGTCTTTACACGCTACAAATAATCCGATGGTTAGCTTCGATCATCTACGACCTATCCTATCGCGGGGCGTATGAGCAGCGGATTCAGTCCATGCTTGGATTGCACGAGCCGTTCACGATCTTTATGAACCAAGACCAGTACCTGCGAGATCGGAAGACATGGTCGATCTATCAACGCTAAAAAACCGAAAAATACCATATAGTTGACGATCAAGTCACCCAATTTTTCCCGCAAGTGACGGAGAGCATTAGTCACATATTGAGATACACGGGACTAACTTATTTTTTAAAGGTATTGAATTATTAATAGAAACAATCCGTCCCATGTTTTTAAAATGTGCGCTGCTATTTCAACTCAACCCCACCCATCAGCCGAATATCCATCGAAGACGATCCAAAGAGTACCTAGAATTACTCCGACTCTGTGAAGGTTAATTAAAAAAATGATAAAATTTTCATCATTGTAAAAATATTGCTTGACAAATAAAAATTTTTTGATATATTAGTTAGAAAAAGTTGGTAAGATTATTGTGAAGAGCGGCATTATGAAGCTTAGATGGGCAAAACTGAAATGCTTCAAATTAGAATTAATAATACCTAAGTGGCTTTGCGAAAAATAATGTAAATTTTAAGTAGAGACTGGACAGTGCTACTTAAAATAACTTTTAATAAATGTATTACCTCATTGTGATTGATAATATGTCAGAAAACTTAGACATTAATAACGCGCTATTGGCTTTGAGTGCTGCGCTTACAATAATTCAGACGTATTATTATCTTCGAGAAAAAAAAGGGATTAGAATTTTCTGGCTTTTTGTATTTTTGACTTTATTTCTTTTGTCTTTAAATGCTCATTTTAAATTTGCAGAAGAAATTAAAAATATAAATCAACTATAATAAGCGCACTATATAACTGCGCAATAATTGAGTCGCTTGGTACTTGGAG
>JAEAME010001204.1_pt1 | contig 19290 bp, 17 predicted proteins | sample 8958731 | NCBI WGS metagenome assembly JAEAME01 (sample SAMN16933194, study PRJNA681113) | bioreactor sludge metagenome | isolation source: anerobic bioreactor sludge (Control) | place: India:Bengaluru | collected 2018-10-24 | reverse complement strand
TTAATAAGTTTTTTCAAAACGTTTTCATGTTGTGGCTCAGAAAGGATATCCTTTGTATTTACTCCGCCGAGGTTTCTAAAACCGAGAAAAAGTCTTTCCAGTTTCAGTTCTTCCGGGGACAAATCCTCGAAACCTTCTAAGGGCTTATCATTTTTTTCTATAGCCGCGCAATAGTGCTTAACGGATCTTACATTCCACCACCGCCGGTTATCGAGAAAAGAGTGGGCCGATGGACCCAAACCAAGATAGGGAATGTGATGCCAGTATTTCATATTATGACGGGAACGATATTTGTTGCCTCTGGCAAAATTAGAGATTTCATAATGGATAAATCCCTGTTTTTGAAGAAAGTTTGATGTAGAAAGAAAGATTTTTCTCTGTTTTTTCTCTGAAGGTATTTTGAATTTTCCTTTCTGTGTCATTTTACCGAAGGGCGTATTACCGGAAATAGTAAGCTGGTAGCAGGAAATATGGGCCGGTTTAAAAGAAAGGGCTTCCTCAAGGGTATTCATCCATTGTTTTTCTGTCTGGCCCGGAAGACAGTTCATAAGATCTATGCCAAAATTTTTAAATCCCTCTTTCCGGATAAGCGAAATCGTTTTTCTCGACCCCTCCGCGTTGTGTCGTCTTTTTAAAAAGGCAAGTTCCTTATCATCAAGTGATTGCACCCCGAGGCTGATCCTGTTTATCCCCAGTTTCTTATAGTTCTCCAATTTTTCGGTTGTCACATCGTCGGGATTCATCTCAATCGTGATTTCCGTATCAGGTGAAAACGTGAATTGCGCTCTGAGATCAGTAAAAATCTCTCCAAGCGTTCTTTTGTCAATAAGTGATGGTGTTCCGCCGCCGAAATAGATTGTGTCGAATTGACTAAAGGATTTCTTATACATGCCGATCTCTCTCTTCAGGGCCGTAAGAAACCTTTCTATAGCGCTGGTGTCAATGATGGAATAGAAATCACAATAAGGACATTTTGTCTTACAGAAGGGGATGTGAACATAAAGCCCCGCCGGTTTCCTTTTATTCGTCATCTGTTTTGAGTGCGGCGAGAAATGCGCTCTGCGGTATCTCAACATTGCCTACCATGCGCATGCGTTTCTTGCCCTTCTTCTGTTTTTCCAGGAGCTTTCTCTTCCTTGTGATGTCACCACCGTAGCACTTGGCGGTAACGTCTTTTCTGAAAGGTGTAATGGTAGAACGGGAGATAATTTTTCCGCCGATTGCGCCCTGAATAGCAATTTTGAATTGCTGTTTTGGTATCTCGTCTTTAAGTCTGTCACAGACCCGGACGGCACGTTCCCGTGCGTTGTCGTGATGGACAAGGATAGAAAGGGCGTCAACCTTTTCCCCGTTAACGAGTATATCGAGCTTGACGAGATTGCTTTCACGGTAATCAAGAATTTCATAATCAAATGAACCGTAACCCTGAGTGATACTCTTCAACCTGTCGTAAAAATCAAAAATCACTTCGGCAAGAGGCATATCAAAAGTTACCTCTATTCTGCCCGGGGCGGGATAGTTGAGATGAGAGTTAACACCGCGCCGCTCCATGCAAAGTTTGATCACCGCGCCCACATACCTTTCGGGCACGAGGATGCTTGCCCTGATATAAGGTTCCTCAGATTTTTTTATTTTCGCGGGATCGGGGTAGTAGAGCGGATTGTCTACCTCCATCATTGCACCGTCGTCCAGAAAGAAACGGTATTGAACGCTCGGCGCCGTCATGATGATGGACTGATCGAATTCTCTCTCGAGGCGTTCCTGGACGATCTCAAGGTGTAAAAGACCAAGAAAACCGCACCGGAACCCCTGGCCGAGTGCAGCCGAAGAGTCTTTCTGATACACAAGCGCCGCGTCATTAAGCTTGTATTTTTCAAGTGCTTCCGCGAGTGACGGGTAATCGTCAGAGGCAATAGGATAAATAGAAGAAAAGACAACCGGTTTGACTTCCACAAAACCGGGGAGCGGTGCCGCTGCCGGATTGGCATCGAGCGTGATGGTGTCGCCGATCCTTGTGTCACTTACCGTTTTAATGCCGGCAATGATATAGCCTACCATACCTGCCGTAAGTTCTTTTTTCGGTTCACGCGTAAGACGGAAAACCCCAACCTCTTCAACTTTATACGTTGTTCTATTAAACATGAGTCGGATTGTATCTCCGGGTTTTACTGTTCCGTCAAATACACGGCAGCTTACGATAGTGCCGCGAAAGGGATCATAGTGGGCGTCAAAGATAAGTGCGGAAAGCGGTTTTTCCGCTTCGCCTACCGGCGGCGGAATCCTTTCTATGACAGCTTGAAAAATATCTTCAATGCCGATACCCTCTTTAGCAGAACAGAGAATAGCTGAATCGGGATCCAGGCCCAACTCATGATCAATTTCATGCTTAACCCCTTCGATATCGGCCACAGGGAGATCGATTTTGTTTATGACAGGGATAATGACGAGATTGTGTTCCATGGCGGCATAGAGGTTCCCGAGGGTTTGTGCCTCAACACCCTGCGCAGCGTCGATGAGAAGGAGGACACCTTCACAGGAAGCAAGCGCCCGCGAGACTTCATACGAAAAATCTACGTGCCCGGGCGTATCGATGAGGTTCAGTTCATAGGATATCCCGTCTTTCCCGGTGTAGGGTAAATCAACGGTCTGACTTTTTATCGTAATTCCCCGTTCGCGCTCAATGTCCATATTGTCAAGTATCTGATCGCGGAACTGTCTGTCATCGACGAGGTGTGTGTATTGGATGAGCCGGTCGGCAAGAGTCGACTTACCGTGATCAATATGGGCGATGATGCTGAAATTTCTTATATGTTTCATGGGTTATATCTTAGGGTTTCTAAAGCTGGCAGAAATAATATTTATTCAATTTTTTCTGTCTTCTTCACGCTTCCTTTTTTTACCTTCCAGATTTCTTTATCGGCTCGATGTCCACTTCTGTGCCGAAGGTATCAAGAAGTGCATTTTCAAGACCTTTAAAATTATCTTCATTTTCAATCTCGATAACCAGTTCACGGTCGTCAAGAACTTTCAATTTTCCATACTGTTTCACGACTTCAATGACCTTATAGGGGTCTGTTGTTACCCATCCCTTCATGCGTTTTACCAGTTCTTCCCCATTGAATGCACGTTCAATTGTCAGATCAACCCTGCGTTTTTTGGCCTCCCAGCCGACAAGGGCCGGCTGTGCCACCATGGGGGTCACGGGATCGTGCATGGCAGCGCATCGAAACCAAAGTTTTGCCCGGAGCATATTGTCCTCCTTGAGATGATCTCAGTAAAAATCAGTCATTAAATTAATGGTTTATGCCTGTAAAGTCAAGTTCATAAACCTATGACATGCAATAAGAAATATTATTCTTAAAACGTCAATAAAACATAGTGTGAGGATATCCTAAAGCAAACCATCTGGAGGTAAGGAAGCTTGGACATCTTACGTTAAATAAAAAGTTTTACAGACAAATATTATTATGCAGGTCCGCCTTCCCCATAAGTCGCTTTCACCCGTTTGGATTTTCGCAGATAGAGATACCACAGAAATGCTTCAAACATAACCATAAGATTTAAAAGAGGAGATGTTTTGTAGACATCAGTCAGTGTTTTCTCAGACAGGCCGACAAGTTGTGGGAAAAATATCGAAAAAAAAGAGTAATGGAAAAGCGCGATGAAATATCTTTTCGCGTTCCTGACGGCATTTGTCGCGATCCTCCAGAGGGACACTCCCGCGTACATGCTGTATACTAACAGACAGATGTTGCATATGCCGGTTATAAGCACAAGCTTAAATAATGAAGGGTCTTCATCGAAATGAGGTTTCAATATATCGGTAACAGTCATGAGACTCACGAGCCCGGTGATGGGCGTGAGAATTGCCATGCTCACGCAGAGGAGCAAAAGCCATCCCTTTACCCCTTTGTAATCCTTTTCAATTGAATTCAATGTTTTTTATCCTTAAAGAAATCTTATAATTTTCCCTGTTTCTTCATTGCTGTGATTGTTTCACCCCCGACTCCCCAATTGTCGGTATCTACTTCATCAATAACCACATACGTGGTCTGTGGCTTTTTCCCGAGGACATCAAAAAGCAACTGCGTTACGCCCTGTATCAATTTTTCCTTTTGTTCAGCGGTAACATTGTCTTTTATTACTCTGATACTTACGTATGGCATTAGACCCTCCTTGTACTACCTTCGGTTCCGATAATTATTACCATCTTTCACAGGTGTAAGCAACAGTCAGTCGGCAAACGGTGTATCTCTGTTATTTACTGTTGGTATTCTTTACTAATATCCAATGTCTCGAGCATTAATATATATATCAATGATTTTCTTCTTGAAATCGGCCGACGATTATTAGAAAATGGATTAATGATCAAAGAAATCATCGTGCTTACTGAAGTTATCAATACTTCTAACTGGTGTATGCCCGTATGAAAGAGTTGTTACCGGGATATAAAAAGTGCTTCTTTTGCGGTCCCGCTACGGGAGGTTTGGCTCTGGAACTTCAATATCAAGAGAAAAGCGCGTTCTGTGGATTTGTGGCGCAAGAAAAGTTTCAAGGCTTCGACGGCATGCTCCATGGCGGTATTGTGACGGGTATCCTGGATGAGGTCATGTGGTGGACTCTGGTTATGGAAAAGAAGGTGATTTGTGCCACGTCAAAAATCGAGGTGCAATTTAAAAAACCTATTCTGTGTGGCGATGAGTACAGAGCTTCAGGGTGCCTGGAGGGAACAACCGGGCGAACATATATGGTGTCCGGGAAGATTGAGGATAAAACCGGGCATATTTGTGCACGAAGTACCGGTTCTTTCCGCGCCATAGGGAGATATACCATGAATGACATTGTAAAATATTTCGATTTCAGGGGTGTTCCACCTGAGATACAGTCGCTCTTTTTTACTCCAAAAGAATAAATCTCTCCTATACTTATGGCGTGTTACTTCCTCCGGAAGGTGTGCGATATGAATTTTTGTTGGCCGTTATTCTGCCGGGATTGTGATATGGTTTGAGAAGGATATCAATAAAGAGGAAGTCAGGACCTGTCCTAAGAATGCGAACAGGAAGAGCACCCAGCCAGATACATATTGCTTGACGATCTTTGCTTCTAAGGCTACAATTTCGTACTGTGTATCTTGAAAAAATCTTAACCTCGCATCGTGAGGAAATAATCAAAAAATGGATACACCTTCTCCATGCAGAAGTAAGCGAGCGATACAAGAAAAGGCCTGAAGATGAACTCTTCGTAACTTGTTCCTCTGCGTGCGATGCAGGTTACGCTGTGCTTGTAAATAACGATTATTCAAAGATTGATGAGCATATCGAATGGATTACGAAAGTCAGGATCGAAGGTGGTTTCTTACTTTCAGAAGTACAAAATGCTTATGAACTTTACAGAACAATCCTGACACCTATTCTAGTCAAAGAATTAAAAGGTGAGAAGTTGTTCGACGCATTGAAAAGAGTCAATGCATGTCTCCTCTATACAATCAAAAAGTTCAGTAATTATTTTCAGTCTCTGCATGAAATGGAGATCAGGCGCCACGCGGAAAACCTTGAACGAGATGTGGAAAAGCGCACAGGAGAACTCGCCGAGTCGGAATCGAAGTACCGCATCCTTGTCGAAGAGATAAACGACGGCTATTTTGTTGTCGATCGGAACGGTCGTATTGTATTTGCCAATCAGGAATTCTGCAGACTGTATGGGTATTCTCTGCGAGAAATGATTGGAAAACCTATCACAGACCTTATCGCCCCGAGATCGCTTCCTGCCGTTCAGAACCTCTATGAAAAAAGAATGGCAGGAAAGTTATCGAAGGACCTCTATATTTATCTCAGGATGCACAAGAACGGCAGCATACTGCCGACAGAGAATAAAGTGCAACGCATTCTCTATCAGGGTGAATATGCAGTCGCGGGCATATGCAGAGATATCACGGAAAGAATGGAAACAGAGAAGCGGGTGCGTGAATCCGAACGACTGGCACATATCGGAAAACTGACCACCGCCCTTGCGCACGAAATACGCAATCCCCTTTCTTCAGTGAAGATGAACAGCCAGATCATTTTAAAGAACTCTGCGCTTGACGGCAACGACAAAAGGCGCATGGAAATAGTCGTTAGTGAAATATCCCGCCTCGAAGGGATCCTTAATGAAATGCTTGATTTCGCGCGGCCTGTAAAACTTAAATTTGAGTCAGTTTCGATAAGCCACGTCGTGGATTCATGCCTTGAGATTATGGATACCAGGATCAGACAGAAGAATATCACTGTTACCAGACGATATGGCAAGGCCGTTCCTCATATCCTTATTGATCAGGAAAAAATTGAGCAGATGCTGATTAATATACTTTTAAATTCAATTGAGGTTATGCCGTCTCACGGAGGCAACATTGAGATTATGACTAAAAGACCCGGAAGGAACGGCAATCTATTGCGGATTGAAATCAGCGATGACGGGCCGGGGATAAAAGCACGCGATCTCCCCTTTATATTTGATCCGTTCTTCAGCAATAAAAAGAAGGGTACGGGACTCGGATTGTCGAATGTCAAGAAGATCATAGAAGCCCACGGCGGAGAAGTCGATGTGATGACTATAAAACCACACGGGACGAAAATCTGCCTTGCCATTCCCTACAAGGAGATGCCATGAAAACGAAGAGAATTCTTATCATCGATGACGAAAAACCTCTTCTGGAATCATTGGAGATGTTTCTCACGGAGAAAGAATATTCGGTAAGGTGCGTTACAACGGCTAAAGAAGGTATAAGGCAATGTGCCGCCTTTGATCCCCACGTGATAGTCCTTGATATTCGTCTTCCCGACATGAATGGGCTCGATGTGCTCCAGGAACTTATCCACACAGGAAGGAGGAACATTATCATTATCACCGCCTTTCACGACATGGATACTACTATAAAGGCGGTCAAATTTGGTGCTTTCGATTATATACCTAAACCGATTGATGTGGAAGAACTCGACAGTGCCATTGAAAAGGCTTTAAAGATCTCAACTTCCAAACAGACAAAAAACACAGTGCCCCTGGGCCCCTCTTCAGCTTACATTGAAGGGAAGATCATTGGAAAGAGTAAGGGGATGAAAGACATCTTTAAGGCAATAGGAGTACTTTCTGGGAACAGGGTTATTGTTCTTATTGAAGGAGAAACCGGTACAGGTAAGGAACTTATTGCCCGGGCAATTCACCATAACAGTTCATTCAAAGAGCATCCTTTTCGTGCTATAAACTGTTCCACCATCGTGGGAAATCTCCTGGAAAGCGAGCTTTTTGGCCATGAGAAAGGAGCCTTCACCGGCGCTTCCCGCGCGAAGAAGGGTAAATTCGAACTTGCCGGACAGGGAACAATCTTCCTTGATGAGATAGGCGAAGTCCCCTTTGAACTCCAGTCGAAACTGCTCAGATTCCTGCAGGAAAAGGAGTATGAGCGGCTTGGCGGTGAAAAAAAAATCAAGTCGGACGCGCGAGTCATTGCCGCGACGAATAAAGACCTGAAGCAAATGGTTGAAAAAGGTCTTTTCAGAGAAGATCTTTATTACAGGCTTAATGTAGCTACGATTAAGGTCCCTCCTTTGAGAGAACGGACAGCGGATATACCGTTATTGGTTGAGTATCTTCTTGAAAAGATCAATCGTGAGATCAAAAAAGATGTACGCAGGATTGAAGAATCGGCGTTGAAGAGGATGATGGAATATGAATGGCCCGGCAATGTGAGAGAGCTTGAAAATGTCCTCACACATGCTGTCGTCAATACCCAGGGTGATGTGGTTTTCGAAGAATCGATTGCACCCTTACTGGAAAAAAAGCCGGATAATCATATAAACTTCAGGGAAACAATGGATGTGGACCATAGCCTCAAAGACATCGAGAAGGACCATATTATTTCGGTACTCAACAAAACACACTGGCATCTGGGCCAGGCATGCGAACTTCTTGGGATTACACGCCCAACACTCCGGCATAAACTAAAAATGTATAATAAAGATATCGAAACCCCATGAATTGCCCCCCTCATTTTATTCCGTGATCGAAGTAATCATTAGTTGATTGAAAATATTTATCAATAATTGAAAAAAATTCTTTCATATTGCAGATTGCAGAGTCTGTAGCAATTCCACGAATCCAAATAATGTTATACAGTTATGTTTTTCAGTATAGCTGGCACAACTATTGCTTTTACAGTTGAAAGATATGCTTGCTAAATTTGAAGGGTACTAATTCAAAAGGGATTGGGCTATGAAGACATAAGGAGATCGGAGTGGCTTTTCGGCAAAAGCTGTTTTTAAAGCCAGAGAAGTAATCGAGCGTTACAAAAGGGAGGTAGTTATGAAGCGAATATTCGTATTATTGACTGTTTCACTATTTGTTCTATCATTTTTTTGTGTCACATCGCATTCTGCTGAACCGCCCATAGTGATCGGGGCTCCCTTATCCACGGCATTTCTCTATGGATGGGACGCAGAGAAGGGAATAAAACTTGCGATCGAAGAAATCAATGCCGCGGGCGGTGTGGCCATCGGCGGGAAGAAAAGACCCTTCAAGGTAGAGGTCATCGATACACGTGATCTGGAACCGGGTGTACCTGTAAGTGAGGCGCTTATGGGTCTGGAAAAACTTATCCTCGAAAAAAAGGCCGATGTTATCATCGGAGGGCCGGTCAGATCCGAAGCTGCTCTGGCTGCCATGGACCTGCTGAATAAATACAAGAAGGTCAGTATTCTCACCACAGGTGTGTTGACTCCCGCGTATACAAACAAGATTGCCGAGAATTACGATAAGTACAAATACTGCTTTAGAAACACGAGCCATGTCGGGGTCATGACGGGAGAAATGGTGGAGCTTTTCGAAGACATGAAGAAATCTCACAAGTTTAGTAAGGCCTATATCATGGTCCAGGACGTAGCCCACGCACGGGGAGGCGGTGAAGCACTTGCCAAGGCGCTAACCGCTAAAGGATGGACAATCATCGACTCAAAGATATTCCCCACGGGAACAGGCGATTACTCGGTAGCACTTCTCGATGCCGGAAAGAAGGGTGCGGAGGTCCTCTTTATCTGGATGGATATGCCGGAATCGGCCATTCTCCTGAAGCAGTGGAGTGACATGAAACTGAAATGCCTCCCGGTGGGTTTTGTGCAGGCCGGAGAACAACCAGGTTTTTTCAAGGCTTCAGGAGGCAAGGGTGAATACCTTATCGTTAATCTCGTGAACGGCGGCAACGCCCCGGCGAAGATAACACCCTGGACAATGAAATTTGTCGATGCCTATAAGAAAAAATGGGGTCTGGAGCCTGAAGGTTATGGGACTTCATCAAGCTACATGGCGGTGTATCAAATGAAAGACGCTATTGAAAAGGCAAACAGTACTGATTCCGACAAGATCATTACCGCCCTCGAAAACAGCGATGTTATGGGTGTATACGGGAGGATGCGCTTCGACAAGAAGACGCATCAGGTGATACCTTCTTACGATCCCAAGGAAGGCGCAGTCACCGGAATCATCCAGTGGCAGAAGGACAAAAGAATACAGGTTTTTCCTCCCAATGTTGCTGTTGGGAAAGTGCAATTGCCTCCATGGATGAAGTAACATGAAGTAACGCACGAAAAAGGAGGAGCCGTGGACATTATCATTTACGGTATAACCAACAGTATTGTTCTTTCACTCATGTCATTGGGGTTTGCCCTCGTATACAGCATAAGCAGACTGCCCAATTTTGCTCACGGCGCGCTTTATATCACTGCGGGTTATATCGTATGGCTATTTATCAACAAGGCTGGTCTTCCCTATCTGCCCTCGGTGCTGCTGGGTCTGGCGGCCACAAGCCTCATCGGAGCCCTTATATATCGATTCATCATTATCCGCATACGGGGCATGGAAATCTCGGAAATTATCGGCACCTATGCCATAGGACTTGCCATTATCGAAGGGCTGCGGTGGGGTGGACTGAGGGGTATGACATACACGCTCCCCGCCTTTGTTGCTGGCTCCACTGAAATAGGGGGCGTTTCCATCGACTATCAGAGGCTCATCATTATCGCATCGGGGATACTGATCTTCATCCTCCTCTTTTTGTTCACCCGATACAACAGGATTGGCCTGGCCTTGCGCGGGATCGCGCAGGATGAGCGGGCCGCCATGATGCTGGGAATAGATTCGGACATGACAGCCATTATCTCACTAGCAATTGGTTCCGGTCTTGCGGGATTAGCCGCGGTCCTTCTTCTGCCGCTGGGCAACATCGTGGTGGAGCAGGGCTATAATGTGCTCATATTCGCTGTGGCGGTCTGTGTTATCGGCGGTCTCGGCAGTTGGGGCGGGACCATTGTCGCCTCATTTATCATTGGATTTGCCCAGATCCTCACAGAAAAATTTATCTCATCTCACTTTGTTATGGTTGTGGCTCTCCTTGCCATCATTATCACACTGCTTATCAAGCCTTCCGGTATCTACGGGAAACAGAAACAACTGGAAGAGAGGGTGTAGCCATGAAGGCGAATAAGGACATGGCTGTGGTGGTAATGAAGAGGAAAGAGAGGATTGACCGGGGATTGAAAGTGAGGACCGAGGGTATTTACGCAATTTCCTCATTTAAGGAAATCATGTACCTTGTTGGGCCGAGGCTGCTGCTCATCGGAGGCGTACTGCTTCTCCCCCTCATCTTCGAACTTGCTCCCTATTGGAAAAGGGTTGTCAACTATATGTGCGTCTACGCGATCCTTGCTATTGCATTTGATTTTCTGGCAAATTATGTGGGCCTCGTTTGCCTGGGAGGGGCTCTTTTTATCGGTGTCGGTGGGTATCTTACGGCCATATTCAACACGTACTTTTCACTGCCTTTCTACCTGTCCATACCTTTCGCTACAGTGGGTGGAGCGTGTATATGTACCGCCATCATTATGCCGTGCCTGCCGCTCAGGGGTGTCTACTTCGCGATCGTGACCCTCATGTATCCCATCCTTTTATCGCGGATCATTGAGGCCCTCAACATATTTGGCGGCACCAATGGCATATCCGGGATTGCCAGCTTCCCCAGCCAATATCTGGAATCATATCTTATCATCATCGTTATGCTGCTTGTGCTCTTCGGAATGAGGAGACTTGTAGTCGAAGACGTTGGGCTTGTACTCCGGGGCGTCAAGGACAATGACCAATCGGTGCGGGCTTCAGGCATAAACGTGACGTACATGAAGTCTATAGCTGTGTTTATCGCATCGCTCATGGGATGTTTTGCCGGCGCTTATGTTTCCCATCTCTATATGTTCGCCGGTCTTTCGCTCTTTGCACTTGATTTTTCCATTATCCCCATTGCCGCTGTTGTTATGGGAGGTGGAGGGACCCTTGTGGGTGCTGTGATAGGAAGCTTTATCCTCGTGCCTCTTTCGGAGATACTGCGGGATTTCGGATCTTTCAGAATTGTCATTTATTCCGTGATCCTCACCGGTTTTATCGTTTTCAAGAGCGAGGGAATCATGGTTTACCTCCAGCGAAAATATCATCAATTCGAACGGTGGGCAAAGGTATGAAAAGACCGTGAATGGTGAATAGTTGATAGTGAATAGTGAAAGACAAAGATCAATGGAATACATGACATATCCCTTAGCGCATTCTTGCGCGAGAAGGGGAGGCTACGGTAGCTTTGCTACCGGAGGGGGGGGCGACCGCCCATGCTACGGGTGGCAGGCATAAGCCCGGTAACAACAAGGTGGGTGAATATATGATTAGAAAAAGACGGGAGAATAAGTCAGTAAAAACACGGAGCATGTGTCCCCAGCGCATTCTTGAGCGAGAAGGGGAGGCTCCGGTAGCTTTGCTGCCGGAGGGGGCGAAGCGAGCCCCGGTGATGAAATGAGCGATGAAAAAGTAATTATTTCAGTGAAAGGTATCAGCAAGACCTTCGGGGGCCTCAAAGCCCTTTCGGATGTAAGCTTTGATGTCTTCCAGGGAGAAATTTATGGAATTATCGGCCCGAATGGTTCCGGAAAGACGACACTGGTGAACTGTATTACGGGTTTTATCAGACCTGATACAGGTCATGTCTATTTTCGTGATGAGGAAATTACCAAATGGCCCGTTCATAAAATTTCCCAGGTAGGAGTGACGAGAACCTTTCAGCTTATGAGACCCTATTATTCACTGCCTGCTTTCAAGAACCTGATTATACCGCTATGGTCGCCGAGAGCAAAGAAAACCGGTGGCTGGCGAGGAGGCGGTAAACACGGCGATAGAGACACGGTGGCCATCGATATTCTTGAAGAAATCGGTTTTGAAAGGGAGTCGAGGGTTCCTTATAAACTTGCAGGTACTCTCCCGACAGGCTATCAGAAGAGACTGGAACTGGCGCGATGTATTTCTCTCAGACCTGATGTAATCTTTTGTGATGAAGTGTTTTCCGGACTCAGTATGAGCGAAATCGCCGGCATGGTTCCCCTTATTGAAAAACTGAAAATGGACGGTGTGACCCTTGTAATGATAGAGCATAGACTCCGTGAACTTTTCCGAGTTGCCGACAGGGTTATGGCGCTTAACTTCGGCGAAAAGATCGCAGAGGGAGACTATACGGAAGTTATCGCGGACAAACGGGTAAAAGAAGCCTATCTTGGAAGTGAAGAGGTGTAGACTATGCTTGAAGGCCAAGAACTCATGGTGTTCTATGAAAATATGCTTGCCCTCAACAACGTGAGCCTGAAATGCGATGACGGTAAAATAATAGGTGTCTTTGGTTCCAACAGCGCGGGCAAAAGTACCCTGATGTATGCCTTATCCGGCATTATCCTCGACATCAGAAAAAAGGAAGAGATGCGGGGCGGCGAGCGAATATCGGTATTTGGCAATATTCTCTTCAACGGAGAAAATATTACAGAGGTGAAACCTCATATCCGCGCAAAAACGGGCATTGTTCTCTGTCCGGAAAGAAGGAGGATTTTTCCGGAAAGCTCTGTGCTCGAAAATTTGAAGATTGGCGGTTATCTGTCTTCAAAGCAGGAAACAAAGGATACTATTGAATACGTAATTGACCTTTTTCCCAGGCTAAAAGACCATCTGAAGCGTCAGGGTGGTTTCTTAAGCGGCGGCGAGCAACAGATGCTCGCTATAGGCAGGGCGCTCATGGCAAAACCGAAGGTCCTCCTTCTCGACGAGCCGCTTCTGGGCTTAAGTCCCGCTTATCAGGATATTGTCATTAATGGAACAAAGGCAATACGAGACACAAAAGGTATTTCCATTATTGTGACAGAGCAATACGCACGACCTGTCATGCCTATCATCGATTATGGATATATCATGGAGAACGGTTCGAATGTCCTATCGGGAACAAAAGAAGAACTGCTTGACAACCCGGATGTAAAATCAGCATATTTTGGAGTGTAGAGGAACGTGACGATGGAACAATACAAGGAAGAGTATACATTCTCCCGCTTCGAAGAAATATGTCGGGAATATCCAGGGAATACAGCCATGTATTATCTTGGGGAGAAATTCAGCTACAGCAGGCTCAAAAGACTGATTGACAGATTTGCCGCCGGACTTGTGAAGATCGGAGTAAAACCGCAGGACCGAGTCATGCTTTACATTCCGAACTGTCCGCAGTGGATTATCGCCAACTTTGCCATTAACAAAATCGGCGCTGTCATGGTTCCCGTCTCGCCCATTTATACCGCTTTCGAGATAGGTTACATGATAGAAGACGCGGACATAAAAACGGTTATCTGCCTTGATACTAATTTTGTCTACATCAGGGAAGTGATGAAAAAAACACGCCTCGAGAGGGTCATCGTTACTAACCTTGTCGAATGTATACCCCTCTGGAAAAGGGCCTTGGGTCATCTCTTTAACAAAATACCTACAGGCAAAATTGAAAAAAGTAAAGAGATAATCTCCTTCGGGAAACTTTTAAGAGGCAACTGGCCTGAACCGCCGAAGGCTGAGATCGATCCCTGGAAGGACCTTGCATACATTATGTATACCGGTGGAACTACGGGTTTTCCGAAAGGAGTCCCCGGGAACCATATGGGTGAAGTCTCTTATATCAGAGATGTTATGGATGATGTTATAAACGGTCACATGGAGGAGTGTAAAGAAGTGGTCCTCATGGTAAATCCGCTCTTCCACATCATGGCAAAAGGTTTCGCTATCGGTTTTGGCTTTAATTTCGGAAACACGGTAATTCTCATGCCTTCTCCTGAAGTTGATGCCGTTCTGATGGCCATCGAACGTTACAAGGTCGGCTGGATGCTCGGTGTTCCTGCCCTCTACAGGATGATGCTGGAGAATGACCGCATAGACCAATATAACTTAAGTTCATTGAAGTACTGTTATTGCGGTGGTGATGTACTCCCTGGGGAAGTATACAAGACATGGAAGGAAAAATACGGCATACCAATCTACCAGGTGTACGGATCAACGGAGGTGGGGCACATCGCGTACAGTCTTCTTAATAAGGAACCGAGCGCGACTTTAGTGGGAGCACCTCTGAAGTCGCGAAAGGTGATCCTCGCGGATCAGGAGACCCTTAAGCCGGTGGCTCAAGGGGAAGTGGGCGAGCTCATGGTGACATCGCCTTATACTATTAAAAGTTATTGGAAGAAACCCGAAGAAACAGAACGTTCCTTTATCCAGATGGACGGGGATGTCTACTATCGAATGGGCGACTTCATGAAAATGAACAAAGATGGAGACCTTGAATTTATGGAAAGAACAGCTGACACCATTAAATACAAGGCTTACAGAATATCCGCTTCAGAGATTGAAGCAGCGCTACAGGACCATCCTACGGTCATCGGGGCATGCTGTATCGGTATCCCTGACCCGAGGGTTGGAGAACGTATCAAAGCAATCGTGGTTTTAAAAGAAGACGCGAAAGGTGTAGCAAGCAGTGATCTTATCAAGTGGTGTAGAGACCGGCTTGCTCCGTATAAAATCCCGCACTATATCGAGTTCCGAGATATGTTACCCAAATCAAAGGTAGGCAAACTGCTGCGGCGGGAGATACGGGATGAGGAGAAACGAAAGCTGCAGAAGGAAAAAAAACGGATAAACTGCTGAGCGATCGCTTACAGGTGGATTCTATTTCTAGCCAACCAGTCCTTGATCAAAAGCCCTTTTTCGTGGGTAATAGAGCGCGATGAATCAAAAGCTTGCCCGGCTTTTTACTCCAGAGTCCATTGCGGTTATCGGGGCGTCAAATAGTTTTGACAAGCTTGGTTATCATGTGATGAAGAGCCTTGTCGGTAATTATCAAGGAAAAATATTCCCTGTAAATTCTAAAGGCGAAAAGATCTGGGGTCTTGATTCGTACATTTCCCTTGAGAAGATCCCCGGCGATGTCGACCTGGCCGTAATTGCTGTGCCTGCTCATATGGTTTCTGAAACACTTCATGCGTGCGGACGCAAGGGTATAAAAGGAGTAGTGCTGATCACAGCAGGTTTTAAGGAAATTGAAGATCCTGGAGGCAAGGTCCTGGAGGAAGAGATTAAGGAGATCGCTCATCAGTATGATCTACCCATTATCGGACCCAATACTTTTGGTTTTGTCAACCTGAGCTCCGGAATAAATGCGTCTTTCACGTCAGAGTTCTCAAGGATCGAGAAGGGGGGCGTCGCACTAATAAGCCAGAGCGGTGGCATGTGTCATCTCTGTGGTTTTTTGGCTGTTGAAGAGAGAGTTGCCATGTCAAAACTGATGAGCCTGGGTAACCGTTGCAACGTTGATTTCCCCGAAGTCCTCCCATACCTTGTTGAAGAAGATAACTCAACAAAGGTAATCGCCCTTTACATAGAGGGACTTAATGAGCCGAGGAAACTTCTTGAGGTTGCACAGTCGCTACGCGGAAAGAAACCTGTCATTGCCTACAAAGCGGGAAAAAGTGAAAAGGGTGACAGCGCGAGCCGGTTTCACACCGGTTCACTTGCCGGGAACCATGCGATATGGAAAGGGGCTCTTCGCCAGGCAGGAATCCTGGAAGTTGCTTCGACGGAAGAATTACTTGATACGGCAAAGGCCCTTGATGTATGCAGCCTGCCGCGTGGAACTCGCATAGCAGTGCTTTCCGGCCAGGCTGGTCCGGGAATGATAGCGTCCGACGCTTTGGAACCCGCGGGGCTTACGTTATCACGCTTTTCAGAAGCGACACAGCAGAGAGTTAATGAGCTTTTACCTCCAATCGCTATTCGCACGAATCCGGTGGATATGGGACCTGCGTGGTACAACCCGGAGAATATCATCGAGATTCTGAAGACAGTAATACATGACGAGCAGACAGACGGCATTATTTTCCTTGCCATGTACGCATCAGCCAATTTGAGGTTGGCTGAGGGAATGGTAGAATATATGAAAGTCATAAATCCTTTTCAAAAGCCTGTTATTGCCTGCTTCAATGCTCCTTCTCACATATGGGACGAATCAATAAAAGAACTCGACCGAAAAAAAGGGATGGTGATCCTTCATACCCCCGAACGGGCTGTGCAGGCAATGGCTAACCTGTGGAAGGTCAGCTTATTATTGAAAAAGAAGGTGTAAAAAAATGCGATCATTGCTGCTCGGTGTGGAGGCGCTCTCATTCCTTGAAAAGGAGGATTTCCCTGTGCTCAGAAGTGTTCTGGCAAAGAACGAAAATGAGGCTGCGAGCATGGCATCGGAAATCAATTTTCCGGTTACATTGAAGATCTCATCACCGGATGTTATCCATAAAACAGAGACCGGTGGCATACGGGTGTTGCTCAGGGATGAAATTGAGGTGATACAGGCATTTAAAGAAATTGTTGAAACCTTCACCGCAGGCAATCCGGAAAAAAAACTTGACGGGATTATTGTTCAGAAACAGGGAAATGGCCTTGAAGTGATTATAGGGGTGCTGAAGGACCCGCAGTTTGGCCCTGTTCTGATGTTCGGGCTGGGGGGTGTCTTTGTGGAAACAATGAGAGATGTTTCATTCAGATTGATTCCGATAGAAAGTTTTGACGCGAAGGACATGGTGGAAGAGCTCAAGAATTATGAAGCGCTTAAAAAACCTCGGAGCGGATCAATTGACCTTACGGCAATTGAAAATCTTCTCTTCCGGATTTCAACGTTTATTGTAAATCATCCTGAAATCCAGGAAATGGACTTGAATCCTGTGTTTATTTCCTCTCATGGTGTAAAGATTTGTGATGCCAGGATTATGGTTAACAGAGATAAAAAAATAGAATGAAAGGCCAAAACGAACTGCAATCATGATATGATAATCCTACAAGGAGGAGTGTGATGGAAGAGTCAATTTTAAACCACAAGAAGGTATTGACTGTTGATGATGAACCGGATGTTCTGGCGGTAATTGAAGAGGAAATCATTCAATCATGTCCGGATACCAAAATCGATAAGGCACTTGATTTCAAAAAAGCGGCAGAACTCCTGAGGTCGGAGAATTATGATCTTGTTATTCTCGACATTATGGGTGTTCGTGGTTTTGATCTTCTCGAAATAGCGGTAAAAAGAAAATTCAGGGTCGCTATGCTTACAGCCCATGCACTCACTCCTAAAGCCCTCAAAAAGGCGCATGATATGGGAGCAATGGCATATCTACCCAAAGACAAACTGGGAGGGTTGGTTCCTTTTCTTGAAAACATATTGAAAGATGAATATAAAACAAGCTGGAAACGCCTTTTGGATGAGCTGGAAAACGATTTTGACAGGACTTTTTTTGAGGATGATTGGAGAGTTGTGGCCGGCGTTAAATACTGGATTTAAATTGATAACCAAAGGGTACGAGAAAAACTTCTGTGATTTATTCTGTCAAAATTTATTCTTTAAACTTTGTTATATTTCATCTCATAATAAATACCTCTGATGCTTAACTTGAAGGTGTATTTTTCTATCTCGGTCAAAACATACTATAAAGAAAACTTGTCTATGTATTTTTGTCGATTTTCCATAAAATCCTTATAAAGCTTGAAATGTTCAGTTTCCTCGTATTGCACTTCTTTTATTGGGATACTGTCAAAACTCAGGATAGTCGCGTCAGGGCAGGCTAGAAGAATCGGAGAATGCGTGGCGATGACGAATTGGGCGTGGCCTGCCCTGCCCATCTTTGTAAGCAATTCCAGCAGGTTGAATTGAGTTTTCGGCGAGAGTGCGGTTTCCGGTTCGTCCAGGAGGTAGAGCCCTTTTATCGTATAACGGGCCTTGAAGAAAGATATAATAGATTGGCCGTGTGATTGGGTCATTAAAGATTGACCACCGAAGTACTGAAGAAGCGCGGGAGATACCGCCGCCCAGTCATCGAGCATGCGGACGAAATCCTGAAATAGCGAAGACCCGAAGAAACTTCCCTCCACAGGGTCATTTAACCATTCAACCGATATATAATCGCTCAATTTGTCTTCGTAGGGATTGTGTTGAGCGCGTTTGCGCTCCTCATCCTGCCAGATATAGATACCGCACGCTCTCGTTAACGCCTGAAGCAGAGTTGATTTGCCTGTGCCGTTTTCTCCAACAAATAATGTCACAGGTGAGCTAAAGACGATTTTCTCTGATTGGTTAAAAACAGGAAGATTGAAAGGGTAGCGGTCTTTGACCGGATATCGCGCGGGATTAAGGATAACTGATTTTAAATGCATTGTATTGCCTCTTATTTCGCGCCCTGTGGCGCTGTTGTTCTTTTCTCTACCACTTCACAGCGAAGGCTGTCAAACGTTTTACGCAAACAATTCATCAATTCGTGTTATAGCAACGCAGGCGTGACATTAATGAAAATCTTGCGATGGCCTTTCAAACTATATACAATATTGAAGTAAAAGATATTAAGAAACTGAGATGTTTCAATTATCAGGAAGAATTGAAAAATGTTCACCCGTACCATAGAAACAAAGAGGCTGACATTGCGAGAGCTCAGAAACAACGATGTGTCGCAGCTCATAGAAATGCTCAGTGACCCACCGGTAATGCGCTGGCTTTTTGGAAGCGGCCCAATGACGGACGATGAAGCAAGAAGTTTTATTGACGAAAATTTTATTTTTGGAAAGCAGATTTATGGTCTGGGTGTTTTATGTGTGAGGGACACGGAATATTTTGTTGGTTTTGCGGGGCTTTTACCCTGTCGTTATCTCTATGAAGATGATTTTGAGCTTGGATTTGCTTTGCGGGGAGAATCATGGGGAAAGGGTTACGCGACAGAAATCGGAATAGCACAAATTGAATACGGTTTTAAAAATTTTGATGTGCGGCGGCTTCTCGGGCTTGTCCATCTTAAAAACATGGCTTCGCGGAGCGCCCTTGAAAAGATAGGTATGAAACTAATCAAAACAATC
>JAEAME010001203.1_pt1 | contig 19306 bp, 17 predicted proteins | sample 8958731 | NCBI WGS metagenome assembly JAEAME01 (sample SAMN16933194, study PRJNA681113) | bioreactor sludge metagenome | isolation source: anerobic bioreactor sludge (Control) | place: India:Bengaluru | collected 2018-10-24 | reverse complement strand
ATCCGAGTGAAAATTAGCATTGACGAACAGGTCATCGGTATTACAAAGGATCAGGCTGTGTTTATTTTTTGCCGCTTCATCTTCAGCGCCCCGAGCCAGTTCCGGCGCATATCCTCTGCGAATGTCAGGGACCAGCAAGCCGATAATGGTTCGTCTCTCTGCATCAACTGTTCCATTTCTTACAAAAGTACCTAATCTTCTTTTTCGATCCAGGTAGCCTAAATTGACCAGATTCTGGATCGCCTGCCGGATTGTGGCGCGGGCTAACCCCGTAATCTGGACAAGTTCCTCCTCGGTAGGGATTTTATCATCGGCTTTAAAAATCCCTTGTTCTATTTGCTCGATGAGCCAGGTCTGAAGCTGAAAATATTGCGGGATAGGACTATTTCGGTCGATGATCATTTTTGGGATTCCATTTTGTCTATTTGTATAGACAAATATACAAAACAAAATCCGATTTGTCAAGCGAAAATTTAAGAATTTTTAACGACTAAATCCACGTACCAGTGCGCTCTACTCCACAATTGGCTCCTTCATCAAACCATTTTATTTTTTTTAAACTCACCAACCAAACTGCCCGCTGGCGCGATATGAAAATTTCAAATTTTGCAGGAGAAGCTTATTAGATTGATTTTGTCGCCTTTTTGTAGAAACTTACTTTGCAAAATTACAGGATTTATTGCTTGACTTTTATGGTTTGATTCGATAGATTTATATTAGCCAATCAGCTCCGATAATCGGATTTCGTATTCAAGAATTTTAAAAATTTACTGAATTACAGTGAAGGAATGTTCAATTGAAAAGCCTATCGATTAAAACATTCAGAGATGCCGTTTTCATTATTATAATTTCCACATGTTTGGGACTGATCGTCAATCTCCTTCACCCCAAAAGTATTAAAATAGTCGGCAAGCGCCCGGCGCTGCAATTTGCCCCAGATACGGTGCTGGCGCAGGATTTGCCCGGCGTATCCCTCACAGTTGACGGTGTGAAGGCAGAGAATGAATCAGCAGAGCCGTTATTTATAACGACAGCACAAGCACTCCAATTAAAAAAAAATAATCAGCTATTATTTCTGGATGCCCGCACTGAAGCTGAATTTTCGATCAGCCATCTGCCCGGCGCACAAAACCTGCCATACAAAAACCTGGTTGAATTCAAAACCCGGTTGGATTCATTGCCTCAAGATAAATGGCTGGTCTGCTATTGCGATGGACCGCCGTGCGACCAGTCTGAATCATTAGCCCACGAGCTCATCATTGCAGGCTACGAATTGGTTGCCGTTTATTTCGATGGGCTGAATGGATGGAAAAAGTTAGGCTATGATATTGAGGGAAAGGAAGTAAATGCGAATGCAAAATAAAAGCCTGGACCGATCGTTGCAACTGCTAAAATGGTTGATCGCTGCCCTTTTTATATTTGCCGGGATCAGCAAAATATTGGATCCCGCTACCTTTGCTAAGGATATCGACAACTACCGAATGCTCCCCTATCTCCTGGTCACGCTGATGGCCATCATTTTGCCCTGGCTGGAAGTGCTATGTGGCATTTTTCTAATCATCGGAAATTGGAAAAAGGGAGCGGCTTTCCTTTTGCTTCTCCTGACTTTTATGTTTTTAATCGCTATCAGCTCTGCCATGGCGCGTGGACTGGACATTACCTGCGGTTGTTTTTCAAGGACACTTGAAGGGACGAGAGTCGGTTACAGCAAACTGATTGAGGATATTTTCCTGTTCTTCATAATTATACTAATCAATCTGAGGGAGAAAAAATAATGGTAAAAAAAAATTATTTAAGCTTCCTGTTCGTTCTATCCTTTCTGCTAATTTATTTGATTTTCACTCCTGAATCTTTCGCGGTAGTGGGCAAGGCAAAACTATCTTTTAAAACTCCCGCCGATCATCCGACTGGTATGGCGTTCGATGGAAAATTTATCTGGTTAGCTGATGGCGGAACATTCCAGATCTATCAGATCGATCCGCAAAACGGGAAAGTGATAAAGCAAATCAAAAGTCCGGGTTTTGATCCGCGGGGACTTGCCTGGGACGGAAAATTATTGTGGTGCGTCGATGCTGGTGAGGGGTGGATTTATGGGATCAACGTCGAGACTGGCATCGCTGAAAAATTATTGGAATCCAATTCCCCTGATCCGATCGGACTGGCTTTTGATGGCGAATTCCTCTGGCTGGTTGATAATAAAGAGAAGAAGCTGCTCAAAATCAATCGCATCGATGGCATGATGCACGAAAATATCCCCACACCTTCAAATAATTCCAAAGGCTTGACATTTGATGGCAAATATCTCTGGGTGGCTGACAACGGCGATGATATGCTCTATCGCGTCGATCCCGCTTCGGGGCAGGTCGTGACCTTTATGCCGGCGGTCGGTCCTTATCCATATGGACTTTGCTGGGATGGAAACACGCTGTGGTGCGCCGATTATCAAAAGACCGAAATCTATCAGCTTGATTTGGAGGACAAAGATTTCATTTTCAGAAAGGATCCCAAAGAATATGCTTGGGAGGCGATTCACGATTTCAGGAATTATGGTCCCGATGTCGTGGATGAGATGGATAGCTACATCGCGATTCCGATCAACTTAGATAATCAAGAAATTCTTGGCGCGATTCAGTACGAGCCGCAGCCCAAGGATTTTGTCGTCGATCGTTGGGAACAGCAGTTTGCTCATTTTCATTTCGAAGATATTGCATCAGGCACATTTTTAAAACCCAAAATGAAAGTCAAAGCCCGGCTTTATCATACTGAATATATCATTTTTCCAGAGCGAGTCGGTAAATTGGACGAGATCCCTGAAGAGATAGTAGCTAAATATGTTGCCGATGGATCAAAATACGATCTGAATCATCCCAGCATTCAACAGGCCGTAAAACAGGCAGTGGGAAATGAACGGCATCCGTACTGGATGGTCAGAAAAATTTTTGATTCTATCTGTGAGAAAATCGATTACAATTTAAAACCGCTGGGCGGCTGGAATCCCGCGCCAACCGTTTTAAAAAGGGGTACTGGCTCATGCAGTGAATACACATTCATCTTTATTGCGATGTGCCGTGCCAGCGGATTGCCAGTTCGCTACGCCGGCTCTATTGTTGTGAGAAGTCAGGACAAGGGGAGCGATGATGTCTTTCATCGCTGGGCAGAAGTCTATTTGCCAAATTATGGCTGGATTCCAGTCGATGTTTCGGCTGGTGATTCACCCGTGCCAGCGCACCGCGCCAGAATGATCGGCGTGCTGCGAAATAAATATCTAATCACCACCAAAGGCGGCGGCGATTCTGAATATCTGGAATTTTATTATAACTTCAACGCCAGATGGAAAACTGAAGGTAAGTGTAAAATTTATTCAAAACAATTTGGGGAGTTTGTACCAATTGATTAGTCAGAGCTTTAATTTTTTATTAAATCCAAAAATGAATGCAAAAGGAATGTGAATGAAGTCTTCCGCCATTGCGCATTCCAACATCGCACTGATCAAGTATTGGGGTCGTTCGCAAGAGCATGATCCCAATCTCAACATTCCGTTGAACGATACGGTGAGCATGACCAAATATGGCATTAGCGATGGTATTCGTCTGCAAACGCATACCACGATCGAATTTTCATCTGATTTTGATGAAGATACGGCTATCGTTGAAAGAGAGAAGATAACAGGCAGGCATCGGGAAAGAATCATTCGAGTCATCGATCATTTAAGAGCACTGGCAAAGGTTGATGATAAATTTAAAATGATGAGCCACAACGATTTTCCAGTTCAGGCAGGATTGGCGTCATCGGCTTCGGCATTTGCGGCTTTAGCTCTTGCTACTGCTGATGCGCTGGGTCTAAAATTTTCCAGAGAGGAGCTTTCAAAAATTGCCCGATTGGGTTCTGGTTCAGCGGCTCGGTCGATTCACGGCGGATTTGTATATTGCCATAAAGGAAATTCTCATGAAACTGCTTTCGCTGAGCAAATCTGTACTGAAGATTGTTTTGATATGAACGCCGTTATCGCCGTGGTAGATCTGGAGAAAAAAGAAGTCACATCTGATGAGGGTCATCAATTTGCCAACACCAGTCCGTTTAATAATATTCGGATTCAAAAATCTCAGCAACAGGCAAGCGAAATGCGAAGGCTAATTCTGGAAAATAAGTTTGATGCTGTCGGGCAAATTGCAGAGACAAATTGTCTTTACATGCATTCGGTAATGATGACCTCCCAGCCTGCATTATTCTATTGGCAGCCAGCCACTTTGAATATCATTAAAAAGATTCAGCATTTGAGAAAAGAGGGTCTCCCCTCCTATTTCACGATCGACGCCGGCCCGAATGTGCATTGTCTTTGCCAATCGAAAAATACAGGTGAACTACAAAAAATCATCGAAAAAATTGAAGGAGTCAAAAGGACAATTCTAGTGAGACCGGGAGGGGATACGATTTTAACGAATGAACATCTGTTTTAGCGGAATGGGTAATTCGGTAATTTGGTAATTGGGAATAAAGGTGCAAAAATGACAGAATTTGTTGTTTTAGTCGATGAGCATGATAACGAAATCGGCATTGAGGAAAAAATGAAAGCGCATCAGGGGGCAAAACTTCATCGGGCGTTTTCAATTTTTATTTTCAATTTAAAAGGCGAAATGCTGCTACAGCAGCGTGCCCGCGATAAATATCATTCCGGCTGTTTGTGGACCAATGCGACTTGTAGCCACCCAAGACCGGGTGAAAATATCGAACAGGCTGCTCATCGAAGGTTATTTGAGGAAATGGGATTCGATACTGAACTAAAAAAAACGTATCATTTCATCTACAAAGCCGAATTTGATCAGGGTTTGACCGAACATGAATTTGACCATGTATTCATTGGGCAATACGATGGTCCAATAAATTTGAATTATGAGGAAGCGGATGATTATAAATGGATCGATCTGGAAACGCTGCAGAAAGATTTAAAAGCGAATCCTGATAAATATACAGTCTGGTTTAAGATTGCTTTTGATAAGGTTTTAAAGATGCAAAAAATATAGCGGGTGCTGCGTAGTGCGTTGAGCGTTGCGTATTCTATTCTCTGTTACCCATCACAGCTATTTTTTGTTCAAACTCAACTTAAAAAAAATTCAAAATAATTTATCTGGAGAACTGATATGAATAGATATATTTTATTTTCCATTCTAATACTTTCAATATTTTCATCGATTGCCATTGCTGATGATCCCCCGACTACTTTTGATCTCCGCAATTACAATGCTAAAAATTATGTAACTGCTATCAAGGATCAAAGCGGCGGGACGTGCTGGACACATGGGGCAATGGCAGCCATCGAAGGTAATCTTTTGATAACTGGCACGTGGACAGCGGCTGATGAGGACGGTGAGCCCAACCTGGCTGAATATCACCTCGATTGGTGGAACGGCTTTAATAAACATAACAACGACGATACCAGCCCGACGACTGGCGGCGGATTGGACGTTCATTATGGGGGCGATTATCGGATTACGACTGCCTATCTTTCACGAGGTGAAGGAGCGGTGCGAGAATTTGAGGAAGATATTTTTTATACTCCGCCGCTTCGAAGTAGTAAAGATTACCACTATTTTTATGTCCGAGATATTGAATGGTACAGCCCCGAAACAGGCTCCTATTACCAGAAGATCATTAAAAATAAAATTATGACGCACGGCGTGCTGGGAACATGCATGTATTATAATAACGCATTCATGTCATTTGATCTGGGCTATACCCATTATCAGCCAGTTTCAAGCGAGGATGACCCCAATCACGCAATTGCTATTATTGGCTGGGACGATAACAAGAAAACGCAATATGCTAAACCCGGCGCCTGGCTCTGCAAAAATAGCTGGGGCGATGGCTGGGGTTTACAGGGTTGTTTCTGGATTTCCTATGCTGATAAGCATTGCACTGCTCATCCCGAGATGGGAGCGATCTCTTTTCAGCACGTGGAGCCGATGGCTTACGATCATGTCTATTATCACGATTATCATGGCTGGCGTGGCACCCTGACCGATATTAGCGAAGTTTTTAATTCATTTTCTGTTTTAAACAATGAATGGCTGAAATCGGTAAGCTTTTTTACGGCTATTGATCAAGTTGAATATCTAATCAAGATTTACGATCGTTTTGAAAATGGAAATTTAGAAGATGAACTCGCATCGAGAACCGGGATCATCGAATATACCGGCTTTCACACCATTGATCTGGATGCCCCTCTTCCAATTTCAGCAGATGATGATTTTTATATTTATGCTAACTTTTCTAAAGGCGGACATCCCATTGACCGAACTTCCGAGGTTCCAGTGCTATTAGGCTCGACTTATCAAAATACTGTCGTCAAGTCCAGCGCAGAGCGCGGGGAAAGCTTTTATAGGTCAGACACCAAATGGCTTGATCTTTATGATTACGTTTTTGATGATACCACCTGGAATCATACAGCCAATTTTTGTATCAAGGGCCTGACGGTAAATGCATCGGCAACAGATACGCAATTCAATGACGATGAAGTCCCCAGCGATTATTCGCTGGCACAAAATTATCCAAATCCATTCAATTCCAATACCACGATCTCTTATACTTTACCTTCGGCTGCAAAAGTAACGATCAAAGTTTACAATCTGGTCGGCGAAGAGATAAAGACCTTGTTCAGTCAGCAAGAAAATGCCGGTTATAATTCTGTTGTCTGGGATGGCACCAATCGTTCAGGGCAGTTCGTCAGCTCTGGCGTGTATTTCTATCGTCTGGAAGCTGATGGGAGAATCCTAATCAGAAAAATGACATTTTTAAAATAGAAAAAAAATTCAAAAAAAATGCCAGATAGATTCCTCTTTTGCAGACTGTGTGAAAATAAAAATTTCAAAGTAAAACATGTCATTCCTCTCTGCTTAATTAGCGGAGAGGAATCTGCTCAATAAATTAATTTCGTTTATCATAGAGATTAGACTATGTATAATTTTATCTGCTGAAGCGGATTTTGAATGACGGCAAATTTCATAGTTTTTATATACCATGTCAAAGTGGAATCCACCTGCTCACTCAACTAATTCAGCAAACCAAATAAATTTGAATTGCAAAGATGATATTTATAGCCCATCGTGGCGAATCTTACGATGCCCCTGAAAACACATTGGCGGCTATCAATCTTGCCTGGCAAAGAAACGCCGAGGCGGTTGAAATTGATATTCACTTATCAAAGGATAATCGGATCGTCGTAATCCATGATAATCATACTGGCAGGCTGGATAGAAGATTCCGTAGAATTGCACATCAAACGCTGGCAGAGCTAAAATGCCTCGATGCTGGAAAAAATAAAGGCAGCCAATGGCAGAACGAGAGGATTCCAACACTGGAAGAAGTACTGGCAAATGTTCCGCAACATAAAAAGCTAATCATTGAAATCAAGTGTGGCTCCAGCGTATTGGATCCGCTGAAAAGGATTTTAGTTGATTATAAACTGCTGCCGCATCAAATTGAGTTTATCGGTTTTGATTTCAATGTCTTAAAAAATGCCAGAAAAATTTTTGTTGATAATGAAGTTTTTTGGGTAAAAAATATAACCTATTTTGAATACATCAATTCCTGGCCTGAAAAGCTCAACCAAATAATAAATAAAACCAGGCATGCCAATTTTGATGGATTGGATTTATCTGCTAATAAAATTATTGACCAGACATTTGTAAATATAGTCAAAGCAGCAGGGCTAAAGCTCTATATCTGGGTAACGAATGATCCGTTGGAAGCGAAGCGCCTGACTGAAGCCGGCGTCGATGGCATTACAACCGATCGGCCGCAATGGTTGAAAGGGGAAGTGGATAATTTGTTAGCTGGGTAATGGGGCAGGGTGAAGAATTGGAATAATGAAACTTTGGAAGAAGGAATAATGTCCGGGTATCGGGGTAATGGGGTAACTGAGTAATTTGGCAATAATATAAAAAGTTTCCACTGGATGATAATAAGAATTATCCAGTTTCCGAAAAATTTACCTTCATGAGTCAATATTAAAACAGAAAAGCAAGTCAGCAAAGAAAATCTTATAAAGCCGATCTTCATGCTTTTGCCATTACAGGAAAATGTTATATTATTTTTCAGACGGATTTACGCTTGAACAAGGAGAATTGGGTGTCTAAAATTATTATCGGCATTCACGGACTTGGCAACAAGCCGCCTCAAAAAATATTAAAAAAATGGTGGAAAAAATCGATTCGAGAAGGCTTAAAAGCGATTGGACATCCGCGATTTTTTTTCAAATTTGAGTTGGTCTATTGGGCGAATTTTATGCACCCGATTCCAAAAGATCCTGAGATCAACGATAAGAATGATCCAGCATTTTTAAAAGAACCTTATCAGCCGGGTTTGCTACCAGTTAAAAAAAAGCCGAGCCGACTTCAACAAAAATTTTTAGATTATTTAGAGAGACAAATTGATAAGATCTTTTTAAAAAAGGATCTGTCTTTGTATTTTGCCTCAGTATCAGATTTGCTTATGCGGCGATTTTTCAAAGACCTCGATGCGTATTACTCTCAAGCCTGCATCGATTTTCAAGGTGCAAATTGTCTAATGAAGGATTTGGTCCGTGAACAATTGGCTCGAGTCATCCGGCAACATAAAAGAAAAAAGATTTTACTCATAGGTCATTCAATGGGTTCGATCATTGCTTATGATGTTCTAACTCAAACAGTGCCCGAAGTTAAAATCGATATGTTCGTGACGCTTGGCTCCCCTCTGGGATTGCCGATCATCATGTCCAAGATTGCATCAGAGCAAATGCAACGATTGATCAAAAAAGCCAGGCTGGGAACACCAGAAAATGTGGTCAGTAACTGGTATAATTTCTCCGACCTGCGAGATAGGGTGGCTTTTAATTATAATTTAAATGATGACTATGATGAAAACTCAAATCGCGTCAGGGTGATTGATAAGATCGTAATCAACGATTACAAATATAATGGTAGAAGGAATCCACACAAAATTTATGGCTACCTTCGAACGCGTGAATTCGCCGAGGTCGTTCAGGAATTTTTCGATCATGGCAGAAATAAAAAGCTGCTCCGTGTAGTTGATAAAATAAATGATTGGTCGGAAAGATTAGCTGCCCGCCTTTTAAAGATAAAAGTGAGATAGCAATGAATCGTGAAGATATGATTACCAGAATTGAAAACTCTGATTACGAATGGGATTTAATCATCATCGGCGGTGGAGCGACTGGAATAGGGTGCGCGATTGATGCGACCTCACGTGGCTACCAGACTTTGCTATTAGAGCAGGCTGATTTTGGTCAGGGCACTTCCAGTCGCAGCACCAAGCTCATTCATGGGGGAGTGAGATATTTGCAGCAGGGCAATATCTCGTTTGTTCTGGAAGCCTTGAAAGAGCGGGGACTGTTACGTCAGAATGCCCCGCATTTGGTCCATAATCTCCCGTTTATCGTGCCACATTATGATTGGTGGGAAGGACCGTTTTATGGCATTGGCTTAAAGCTTTACGATATGCTGGCTGGCAAACAGGGTTTTGGGCAATCCAAAATGCTTTCCAGAGAGGAGACAATTCGCCGAATTCCTACGATTGAAACCGACGGACTTCGCGGCGGGGTGATCTATTACGATGGACAATTTGACGACGCCCGACTGATCATCAATATGGCAGAGACGGCGACTGAACAGGGTGGAACGTTGCTGAATTATATAAAAGTAACTTCTCTGTTCAAATCTAGCAACATGGTCAGCGGGGTAATTTCAGCGGATATGGAAACGGGCAAAGCATTTAATCTCAAAGCCAAAGTCGTAATAAACGCTACTGGTGCATTTGCCGATGCCATTCGCTGGATGGATGATCCCCAGGCTGGGGCCATGATCAGCCCCAGTCAGGGAATACACATTGTGCTGGATAAATCTTTTTTGCCTGGCGATAGCGCGATCATGGTACCCCACACCGATGATGGCAGGGTACTTTTTGCCATTCCCTGGCACAATAGGGTTATTGTGGGAACGACTGATACACCTGTAAAAGAAATTCCGCTGGAACCGCAGCCTTTGCCAGCAGAGATTGATTTTCTACTTTCGCACGCAGCACGTTATCTCACTAAAGATCCAAAGCCAAACGATGTTAGAAGCGTCTTTGCTGGACTTCGTCCCTTAATCGGCGATTCCGGTCAGGAAAATACAGCAGCACTTTCCCGCGATCATACGCTGCATATTTCGCGATCTGGTTTGGTTACGATTACCGGCGGGAAATGGACCACCTATCGCAAGATGGCAGAAGATACGATCGATCAGGCAGAGATATTAGCCCATCTTGATACCAAGCCATGCGTCACAAAGACGCTTCAAATTCATGGCTATCATCAAAATGCAGACAAATTTGGAGACCTTGCCGCGTATGGATCCGATGCGCTGGTAATTCAAGATTTGCTCAATGAGAAAAAGAGTTACAATGAACGACTACATCCTGATTTGCCAATTTGTGTCGGGGAAGTTATCTGGGCGGTGCGACAGGAAATGGCAAGAACCGTAGAAGATTTTTTATCCCGGCGCACCCGTGCGCTATTGCTGGACGCCAGAGCCAGCATGGAAATGTCTCCTAAAGTCGCAGAATTAATGGCGAAAGAGTTGAGGCGAACGCATGCGTGGCAACGAGAACAGATCCGGGAGTTCAATGAATTGGCGCGCAAGTATTTGATAACTTCAACGCCAGTTTAATTGTCACTTATCAGATTTATCGATACATCTGACATGCGGCGATTCGGCGTTCAATCTCCCCTTCGACCATCCGATAGGTTTTACTGTCTAAATCTTTATATTTCAGCTTGAATTCTATCTCCTGGATTCCTTCTGGCAGGTTATCTATCCGGGGCATGAAATCGGTCTCTTTAAAATTATCGCTCATTCGCTGCTGCATTAATTTCGCATGTTCGGGTGAGCCACTGGCGATCTCAGCAAGCTTTACGCCAGCACGATCCGCAGCTAAATCCGCAAAACTGAAACCAGATCCACCTTTTGAATCGTTCATTTCTTTATAGATGCCAGCCAGGTTAGCCAGACCACTGCCACCAGAAACAGTGATTGCGGCTGAGACCAAAAAGTGCTTTGCCAGATCATCACGTCCTAACAGGGTCAATTTCACCCTACCAGATCGTGGGCGAGAATTGGAACTTGCCGGATCAATGAAACGATTGATGTTTCGACCCACGGCAAAAGTCGCTAAATTCTGAAGTAGCGCCCGATTCTCTGCTTCGGCATTGCCGCTGGTAAGGGTCCGTTGCTGAGCGAATTGAAATAATGGTCTGAGAAAAAGCGATAATGACACGGTTCGACCATTCAGCGATTGAGAAATGGTGGACAGTCGCTCACTGTATATTCGTAGCCGTTCCTTCTCATCGGCTGGCAGCAAGAAATCCTGACCCTGGGTGCGCAACTTTTCAATCATATCTGGCGACCACTGATAAACCACAGAAACGGTATTATCCGCCACCTGTATTTCTTTAATCGAATCAGCCAACTCCATCACATTTTTATATTGCTCATATCGCTTGAGCAGTCTGTTCGTAAGATCTATAACAAAACTCACGGACCAATCCGGAATTCGTAGCACACCAATTTTTAAATTATGAACGGCGAATCGATTCACCTCAGGTATCAGTACAGTCGATACATTCAAATAATCTCCAAACGGATTATTAGGCAATAAGTAGGAGAATTGGGTATTCAAGGAGTTTCGATAAAAATTAACATGCGCATGTATCTTCTGATTTCCGTTCGACTGAGAAAAAGCATAATCCAGAAATAGGTTTAAATCCCGCTCCGTGACGGTCGCATTCTTAATATCACCCGGCTTTAACCTTCGCGGATTATTGTCCCGCATCAATCGCTTCACTCGCTCCACATCTTCAAAGGTGAGCTTTTTATCTTGAGTAATTAAAGGGTCCGATTGGATGCCAAAAATGAGAAAGATTCCCGGCATAACAATTATCAAGAAAAAAATTACACTAAAAAGTATGATCAATACTATCTTTTTCCTTTTCATATTCGCGTCAATCCTGCTTAAGTTCATCGTCGCCTTATTTTTTTACATCATCCCAACCTGGAAACAAGCCAGAACCAAAAAAGTTCCTGCTTCCTGAATCTCGGTCAAATGGCGGATGATTGCTCAGAGAGAAATTCTTATTTTAATTTGGGGAGATTTTCCGCCAATTCTCGGATGAGTTAAAAAATTATGGTTTTCTATTCAATGTCTCAACTCTATCTTGGCATTGGCTATTCCATTGACTTCGCCCAAATTCCACAAGTTACATCAAAAATAATGCCGATCTCTTCACATTTGTATCATAATAATTCAAAACGAAGCAGACTTCGGATTTCCAAATTAGCAGAATCGCGAAATCTTTGCAGCGGCGATATATCGAATCAAATCCGCGCATTAATAAGTTTATCCATAACAATAACAACAGCCGCACAGGATATAAAATCTGCCGATCTCCGCCCGCAGCAAGCCAATATTCTGGGGTAAAAAAATGTTTGTAATCTTTGAAACTTTCGTTGTTTGTTCCTATAAAACAGATAGCCGATGAAAAAGTAGTGACTCAATTTTTCTGCTTTCATATGTATTACTAATTTCATGCTTCATAAATAGTCTTGAAGCTGATGATCTTGGTGTATTGAAATGAATCACTGATTAATTTTTTATCCGCCATAATTTATAAAAATAATACCGAAAATCAAGCTTTATATTGTTTTTATTAAGAGATCAATGTTAAAAAATCATTTATTTGAATAGGTTGTTAAATAGTTGGACATCATGTATCGCACTGATACAATGTTTCTATAAAAGATATGATTAATCTAAAAATTTAATTGTTTTATAATCAGTGTCTTGTAGCCCTTGAGAGCGCTGGCATAATATTTGACAAACCAATGGGATTATTTGTTGGAGCAGAGACTGAATTGGGCAAGAAGGACCGAGATGATCAATAATAATTTTCTGAAAGGACGCCAGCAGTTCATTATCGCACGCCAGACTCTGGAGAGTCAGAAAGTAGAGCAAATTGGCAATTATCGAAAGCGTGCTGAAATTTCGTTAATTCTCAGCCTCATCATTACATTGTTTCTTTTTCAGCTTTTGCCATATCAAAAAAATCAGTCAAGTGATAAAAGTCGTTTAAATGTGTCGTTAGAAGTCGTTGAAATCCCTCTTACCAAGCAGGAAGAGCCGCCCCCAACTCCTCCGGTGCAGGAGATGATAACAGATTACACGGTAATTATTAAAAACGAAAATAATGATGTGCACAAGCTTCGTGAAGAATTAGAAAATGTTAATTTGGAACTGGACCTGAAAACTGATAATAATTTATTAGCCAGCTCTCAGATTGATGACATTAATTACGCCAATCTCGTGCGCGGTCGTTCTCGTCAAGATGGCGGGGCATCGCTTGATATAAGCGGTGAACTGAACAATTATAGAACTCAAGATGAAAGCGGTCTGGATTTCAATCCTGGAATGGGCAATGTCCGCAAAAAATATGTCGATGATGCTGTGGATCTGGATGGCCCAGCTTTAGGAGTAGAAGCCGAAACCAACCCGATCGAAATTAAAAAGGCTGAGACCGAATTGATCCACATCAATCAGAACCAGTTTCTGTTGAAAGAATCGGAATCGACGATTGGAACGAGCGAGTATCGACTCTGGAATAAAATCAATGCCGCACTCGATCGTCTGGATAAAAATCGTTTTGGAAAATTGCAGCAGAATATTCAGCGTAACGGCAAAGGCTTGATTGTCACCTTCAAGTACGACGATGGCATTATTCATGACATATTTTGGTCAAAAGGGGGCAAGGTTATTATTCGCGTAACAGCTAATCATCCACAACAGCAGGTTACTGAGTTACAAAAAGCTTTCGATTCTTTAATCCGTTTGACGTTGTAGTCACGCACCGCCCGAGCAGTTTACATCAATCGCTTTTATTTTTTAAAAAATTTTTTATTATGACATGAGGAGGGTTGGATAATATTTTTTTGTAAATCATCATAATAATCATTTTCAAAAAAGCCGATAAGAACATGATTAATAAGTTTTGTTTATCCAGATGTCGAATACGGAGTAAGATAGAACGAAGTATGATTTCAGTTCTGATCCAGATTCTGCTATTATCGACATCAGGATTCGGTCAGTCCGTTATAGCCTTACATGAGAAAATCACAGCGAACTTCAATCAGAAAAGCTATTACACGACTTTGAATTTATGTAAAGAGGTGATCCAGACATGCGAAACAACGCCTGAACCGGAATGCTGGTTTACGAACATCATGAAGGATATTTATCGTTACAAGGGGATCACTGAATTTGAAATTTATAAGGTAGAGCAGGATCGGAAACGCCTATTTGATGCGATTGAGTCGCTCACTTTAAGCTATAATCTGTTCAAAGATCCGGATGTTCAATTTTTAAGAGGATATTTACAGGCGCTCAATGCCATCCTCGTTGGCAATAAAACTGATCTTAGCGGACTGGTAATCGCCTGGGAATCATTATTAAGCCTTTACGCCAGAAATGGCTGGCAGATTTCAACGGAGATTGTGGATAAGCTCAAGCTGTTTATCCGAGTCGCTGAGCGATATAGCGAGCCAATTCCCGAAAAAAATTATACAGGCGCATTTGCTCGATTTATCATTGTGATGGCTGGCGAACTGGCGGAAAAGGGAGAAATTCCAGCTACTGAAAAAAAATATTTTGAAGAAATCCGCTTAAAGTATCATCGCGAGGAAGGGATACAATGGCAGCAATGGCGAAATCATTCAATTACGCCCAAATAACGCTCGATAGCTACTGGATTTCATGCCATTGCACTGATGCGGCTTTCATAAATCGAAACAAGCTCTTGGCTAATTGTTAGACAAGAATAGTATCGTTCCAGTGCCTAACAAAAATAAATAAAATTTCCTGCAAAAGACCATTATTGGCACTATTATATTACACCATTAAATGATAAAATTTGGAGATACAAGAGATGAAGAAATTAGGCGTATCCTTTTTGATTGCCTTTTTTATGATCACCACCTCGATTGCTTTTAGCCAGGACGTTAGAACGCTGTATGACAAGGTTCGAGGAGAGTACGAAGGCGGCAACTTTGCCACAGTCGTGAATCTGTGCAAACAGATCATTGAACGCTGTGAACAAAACTATCCGGATGCAGAATGTCGCTATACTGATGTGATGAAAAATGTTTACCGTTACAAAGGATTTTCTGAATTCAGGATTTACACCCAAGAACAAAACATGGATCAGCTCGAGGAAGCAATCAACTCGCTGATTAAGAGCCACGAGTTGTACGGCGATCCTGAAATTTCTTTCAATTACGGCTATATGCAATCGCTGCGGACGATCAAATTACAAAATGGGCGAGATCTGGAAGGATTAGTAAATGCCTGGCGTGGAATTTTAGGACTATATGCGCGAGATGAATGGACCGTATCCAATGATCTGCTGAATAAGCTTAAAATTTTTATTCAGCAAGCGGTGGAAATTTCGATTACCCCACCGGACAGCGCATTGACAACCGGCCGATTTACCAGCTTTATGATCCGCCTGGCTTGTGATTTAGCACAAAAGAAAGATCTATCTCCCGAAGATAGCGTGTTTTTCAATGTGTATTATCGTCGCGCCATTGATGATGAATTCAATCTGCGGGGCAATGAATGGCGCGCCCGTGGCTTTGAAGCCGAGCAATTATTTAAAAGCAATCCCTATGATTCCACTTACAGAATCTGCCGCGGCTATCTGGAGTTGGCATTGCGATTTGCCAAAAGCACTGAGCGAAAAGCCGAGATGCTGAAAGAACTGACTAAAGTAGCACTATACATGGAAAAAGAAGGTAGAAATAGTCGTCGCGAAACAGAACTTCAGTATGCCCGCGAAAAAGCCAGTCAAGCCTATACAATTCTCCAGGAACATCATTCGGATATTCCAAAGGATTTAGAGAATGAAATCAAAAAAGTTTATGGGAATTCGATATTCCGGCTGGTCGATTATTACTTTAGCATTACGACTTCAAAGGATCGGATGAATTCCTTTTATCATGCCCGACGCATTGGTGAAGAGCTGCTCGTTCCAGATGGTCAGGGCGGACAAAAACAAAAATTCCAGTGGGAAGGTTACGAGGATCTCTATTTAAAATTATCCGATGTTGGCTATGAGCTGGGCGATGAAAAATTCGCGGTGGATATGGTGGATAAAGCCTGGAAAGCGGTGTTGGATATCAATCATATCCAGATTCCACAGATTTATAGCTCGATAAATCCTCAAACTGCCAAGGAGCTGCTGCAATTCGCTCAGGTCTATCAGCAGATCGCAGAACGGTTCGGGCTGCAATCGGTATTGCATTGGCTGAGACCTATTATTAAAACGCTTTCCCAAAAATCTTTTTATACGACCAAAGGAGGAGGGAATTGATCATGCGATGTAAACAGCTTTTTATTTCTGCATTGTTTTTATTGTTGATCATTAATGAAAGTCATGGCCAATCCCTGATCAAAACCAAGTTTGAGCAACAAATGGTTGACTACGAAAATGATGTAGTAAGATGCTACAATGAATTGCAAAAATTTCTTGAACAGGACGACCGCAATATTGCTGAGATGATAGCATTCGAAAACCTGTTATCCATTTATGTTGATAGAATATTGGAAATTTTTAGCACGATGGAGCGATTGGCCGGTTCATCATTAGAGACCTATCGGGGTGTCGCGGCTCGAGCCCTGATTTTCCGATCACTGACCTATATGGAACGATCAAAAGAAGCGCGAGAAAATTTCGATAAAGCAGTGAGTGATTATAAATATGCGCTCCAGCTTTATAAAGGGACGACCATTCCCATTATGAATAAAAAATTACCTTATGAAGTCTGGATCGGGCGCAAGATGTACACCCGGCTGGCAGATTTGCTGGATGATAAGAATAAAGATTTCAACTTACTAAATTCTTTGCACGATATCAATGAGTAGAAGGTTTATTATGCGCAGATGGCTTTGGTGGCTTTGGTTGGGTACGTTGATTTTCCCCATTTCCGCTGGATGGGGGCAGTCACTGGATCGGATTCTTCTTCCACAAATGGAAAATTATGAATCTGATATTCAAAATACGTATCGTGAATATCAAAAAATCTATTATGAGCGAAAATCGAGCTTAGCTGAATTGCGCGCCTTCGAAGATATCATCTCTATTTATGTCGCTCAGATACTGGAAATTTATGAAACTTTATCCTTGTCGGGATTTGGGGATCTGGAAATGCCACGCGATATTGCGGCTCGAGCACTCATTTATCGTGCCTTAATTTATCTGGAAAAGGCGCCGCTGAATTTAGAATACTATGAAAAAGCTTGCTATGATTATTATCGTGCTTTAGCAATGTTTGATAACATCGATACCATTCCTGCCATCTTTAAAAAACTGCCAGCTTCTATCCTGGTTGGAGCCAAGGAATATACTCGATTGATCGATGTTATCGACTACAAAGGAAGCGATTTATATGCCTTTGGAAAAGTAAACCTGGATCTCCAAAATTTTAAAATCACCACGAATTTGGATATTGATGAAATGGAATTTGTTCGTGTCCAAAGTCCACTTGATAAAACGAAATATACTTACTACTCGGCTGAAAACCTCATCAAAGACACTTTTAAAAAGGTGCTTACAGATGAAGGTCGCAGTAGCGCCTTTTTAGCGCTGCCAGAAGGATCATATTTTATCAAGCCGCGGTCAACAGGGAAGTCCTCGAGGAATATCTATCTGTCAGCTCTTTATGTTCGCGCCAATCAACAGCACGATTATCTGGTAGAGCCTTTGGTCAACTGGTTTATCATGTATGAAAAACCAGCGACTAAAAAACCCAGATTTGTTCCATCCGCTGCTGATAATTCTGCTTCGGTTCAAGGTAACGGTAAGAATTTGAAACCAGCCAAGCATTCCGGTGACTCTAATAAAAATATGGATACGGAAAAGTTAATCATGTTGGGTGAAGTTGTTAACTCCTGTTTGGATAAAGTGGACAGTAATTCGATTTTCAATATTAAAGATGCCTGGATCAGAAGCAAATTCACCAATACCGTAGCTGAAGTGATTTACACGCATGTGCAAACCCTGAATTATCACAACTGTTGGAGCAAATGGATGTTATCCTGGATAATCGCCAAAGAAATCACTGACAAATTCAGTCCGGAGACGGAAGTGCCTACAGAATTGATTAAGCTGGTCTATCAGTGTTTAAAAAATATATAAGGTACTTGAAATATGAAGCGTAATAAAAAAGCAATTTTCGGTTTGATGTTAATTTTCAGCTTTGCTCATCTGCCCATGCTTTTTGCTCAGGAGGCAAATTTTAATAATTGCTGGGCATCTCAGAGATACACGACGTTATTAGATACGATGTTGAAAGTCATGCTACTGCCGATTGAAGATACTTATAAACAACATGATTTTATCCAGACCTTCGGTTGTGCTTATGAAGAAGATGACATCGAACAGAATTCAATTCGCGCGGTAAATCGGGCTATCATTCAATCCATCCGAAATCGCAAAGTGGGTCTCCGCGATGATCTCGATACAATTCTGGAATCCAAACCTCCGCGTCCTGACAACCTGGCGCGCGAGTATTCTATGTACGTCAATATACCAACCAAAGAAGAATCCAAGTCGGCTCGGTATGAAATTAAAATTTTGAATCTGGAAGCTGTCCCCACCATTGAATCTGACAAAGCAGTCTGGACCCGGATTGTAACGCGATTTGCCTATAAAGAGGATTTTAATATCGCACCGATCACAGAGCAAACTCATTCAGAGTTTGTCAAGGTCATGGGCGAAGCGCAAGAAATTCTAAAAACTTTAGAAAAAAGAAAATTTAGCAAGCTAAGAAAAGTACTAAATATTGATAATGAAGCGATTGTATTTCCGCAGTCAATCGAGGAACTAAAATTCGGGGATTCAATGACTTTATTTAATGAAGTCGCACCTGATAAAATCTTTGCCGGTGTCTATTTAGGAAAAGGGATCTTTACCTGCGAAACACCAGATAACGGTGTGGTTATTTGTAAATTTGGAGAAGAACGACTTTATCAATTGCGGATCGATGCGAATTCATTTCGCCGAACGACTCCGTTATATGCCGAACTCAATTACCAGGCGCCAGAAAGTATTCTGGAATGCCTATTTTTAAAGTTTTGCTACGAAAAGCCTAAGAGCCTACCTTCGCTGGGAGTGATTCGATAATCGTGGCGCAGACCTAACGGTCTGCGTTACCATTCTGACCTGTCTCTG
>JAEAME010001201.1_pt1 | contig 19327 bp, 18 predicted proteins | sample 8958731 | NCBI WGS metagenome assembly JAEAME01 (sample SAMN16933194, study PRJNA681113) | bioreactor sludge metagenome | isolation source: anerobic bioreactor sludge (Control) | place: India:Bengaluru | collected 2018-10-24 | reverse complement strand
CAATATTGGAACAATTCACGGGAACCCTTAACAGATCTGCCTGAAACTGCATAAGCAGCCGGTTTTTAGTAGGACCCCCATCAACACGCAACTCTTTTAAGGATATCTTTGCCTGCCGGGTCATTGCCAGGATCAGATCGTTCACCTGATAAGCGATAGATTCAAGTACTGCTCTTAGAATATGTTCTTTTCCCACACCAAAATTCAATCCAAAAACAGCTGCTTTGACACTGGATTGCCACCAGGGAGCTCCCAGGCCGGAAAAAGCAGGTACAAAATATACTCCCTGATTATCTGAGACAGAAGATGCTAGTGCCTCAATTTCATCTGTTGAAGAAATAAGGCCCAGATTTTCTTTCACCCATTTAACAGTAGCTCCGGTACTGTGAATGTTCCCTTCAAAAGCATAAAAGACTTTGCCCAATGCAGAAAAACCGATAGAGGTTACCAATCCTTCTGGAGCCGGCGCAGCTTTTTCACCAATATTAACCATTACAGAAGATCCGGTTCCATAAGTCGTTTTTCCAAGGCCTTCCTCAAAACACATCTGTCCCGTTAATGCTCCGTGAGAATCACCAATAACACCGGCAATCAATATCGGTTCGTGAAACAGATTGTTAACCGTTGTCTCTCCAAAAAAAGAATCACACGGCAAAATCTTTGGCAACATAGATGCCGGTATCGTAAACAGGCCCAGCAAATCTTCATCCCATGCCAGTTTATGAATATTGAACAATAATGTTCTGGAAGCATTGGTGTGATCAGTAGCATGAACTTGACCTTCAGTAAGTTTCCAGATGAGCCAGGAATCAATGGTTCCCATTAATAAATCTCCTTGTTCAGCAGCCTTGCGGGCACCTTCTACGTTGTCTAAAATCCATTTGACTCCGCTTGCCGAAAAGTAAGGATCAATGATCAGACCGGATTTTTCTTTCACCAATTTTGAAAAACCGTTTGCTACCAAATCTTTGCAAATGCTATCTCCCCTGAGATCCTGCCATACTACAGCATTGCATACAGGATTCCCCGTCACCTTATTCCAAACAACTACTGTTTCACGTTGATTGGTAATGCACAAAGAATATTGATCTTCCTGTATTATTGGATTTTTTTCAAAAAGGTCACGAATCGCTATTAAAACATTTTCATATATTTCCAATGGATCGTGTTCCACCCACCCTGTTTTAGGATAGTATTGTTTATGAGACACATTACTTCTGCAGAGAAGCTGAAAGTCTTCGGAAAAAAGCATAGCCTTTGTTGCCGAAGTACTCTGATCTACTGCTATGATTTTGTTTTTCTTCATATCTTTTATTTTCCGGCTGACGGTTTTTTCAAGAACTCAATGGCTGAGTTGAATATTCCTTTGTAATCCAATCCGTAGTAAGCAAATATTTCTGGAGATTTCCCATTGATTGCATGTTCATCGGGAATCCCGATAATTTTAACCGGTACAGGCGATTCAGATATCGTTTCTGTAACAAGGCTTCCCAACCCTCCAAACTGACTGTGTTCTTCAACTGTTAATATTCTGCCTGTTTCTTTGGCTGCTTTTACAATAGCTTCTTTATCATACGGTTTGATTGAGGCCATATCAAGCACACGTGCTTTGATCCCTTTTTCATGAAGCATTTTGCCGGCTTTATAAGCATGGTATACTGTTTCACCTGTACCTATTAAAGTGATGTCATTCCCTTCCAGGAGTACATTTGCTTTTCCAATAGCAAACTCAAAATCATCGTTCTCATAAATTACAGGAACGGGAGCCCGGCCAACCCTCACATAAGCAGGATGTGGATAGTCAACCAACATTTGAGCTATCTTTTTTGTCTGACGGGCATCACTCGGCAGTATGATGGTCATACCAGGAAAAGTGCGCAATACAGCAATATCGTGCAGACTATGATGTGTGCTCCCCAACGCCCCGTAAGCTACACCCCCGCTTACTCCAAAAATTTTAACATTATTCTTGCTGTAAGCTACATCTACTTTTATTTGTTCCAGGCTGCGTGTTACATAAAAACAGGCAGGACCACAAACAAAGACTTTTTTCCCGCTATGGGCCAACCCGGCCGAAATACCCACTGCATTCTGCTCGGCAATGCCACATTCAACAAATTGTTCAGGAAGTTCTTTGGCAAATTCATCCAAGGTTACAGAACCACGTGCATCGGTAGTAACAGCAACAATGTCACCATCTTCACGCGCTAATGACAAAAGTGTTTCTGTAAAGCTTTTTCTACAAGCGATCATATCAATAAACTAATTTATTTATTCTTGTTGAGATCTCCTCCAAAGCCTGCTGGCATTTATTAGAGTCAGGTATTTTGTGATGCCACTGGTACAAGCCTTCCATATAAGAGACTCCTTTCCCTTTAGTTGTATGCGAAATCAATAAATGAGGCTTGTTGTTGGTGTAGTCGATTTGCTCAAAAGCGTTCACAATATCTTCAATACTATCTCCGTTAAGCTCGCTTACATCCCACCCTAATGCCAACCATCTTTTTTGCATATTTTCCAAAGCCATAATATCTTCTGTATTTCCGCTTATCTGCAGATCATTACGGTCAATAATGGCCACCAAATTGTCTAATTTATAATGATTTGCTGCCATTGCAGCCTCGTAAACAGAACCTTCACCCTGCTCCCCGTCCCCCATCAATACATATGTTTTATAAGAAGACCTATCCATTTTTGCTGCAAGGGCCATGCCCACACCCAGTGACAATCCATGACCCAGAGAACCCGTATTAACTTCTATACCGGGAACATCATTTGTGGGATGCCCAGCAAGAACAGAGCCAAATTTTCCTAAAGTATTCGTTAATTCACTTGGAAAATATCGTTTGGATTCAAGTGTTACGTACAAGGCTTCCACACAGTGACCTTTGCTCAGTACAAACCTGTCCCGTGCAGGATCATGCGGATTCTTCGGATCCACATTCATAATTTTATGATACAACACAGTCAACATGTTGAGTGATGAGAGATCTCCTCCAAGATGGGCTGCTTTGGCTATGCAAGCAACTTCAATTAAACGTTTGCGATTGATTTCGGATCGCAATTCTAATTCTTTTACTTTCATCTATACAGGTACATAGTTTTCACAAATAAAAGAAATAAAAATATAAATTCAAAGCTAAACGAAAGAAAAAGAAAGTTTTTTTAATCTTTATTTTTGTTTTTGTCATTATTTAGAAGTGAAAGACAAGATGATAGAGTAAAAAGAAAGAAAAAGAAATATTTTATTTAGTTTACATTAATTTCTTTTCTCTTTAAAATTCGATTAACTTTGCGAATCATTTATCGAACTCTTATAAGTTATTCATGACGCTAAACAGACGAAGGTTAGAAATCCTGGATCTGATCCGGGAAGACGGACATGCAAAAGTGCACGATCTCAGTAAGATATTTAAAGTTACCGGAGTAACTATTCGTCAGGACCTTGAGATCCTGGAGAACATGGGTTATATTCAAAGAGAACACGGAGGTGCCTTTTTAAAAGACATAGGTAATTTTGTTAAATCCGGACAGGTATTCAACCAGACGCATCTGGAAGAAAAGATAGAAATCGCAAACAAAGCCATTACCTTTATTAACGAAGGAGACAGCATCATCCTTGATTCCGGATCCACCACTACAGAAATCGCCAAACTGCTTGCCAGGTTCAAAAATCTAACCGTGATCACCAACGCCTTAAACATTGCGTTGATCGTGGGAGAAAACCCGAATATTAATTTGATCATGACAGGAGGGGAGTTCAAGGCCCCCACCCTTTCACTGACCGGGAAGATGGCTGCCGATTCTTTAAAAGAAATACATGTAAATAAACTGTTTCTGGCCACCGCCGGAATATCATCGGATATGCGGCTGACCTATCCCAGCCTAAGTGACCTGCTTGTAAAATCCGCAATGATAAAATCGGCTGACAAAGTATATCTGGTAGCCGATTCATCAAAGATCGGGGTAAGCGCTTTTGCCAACCTGGGATTTATCTCATTGGTAGACGGTTTGATAACGGATAAAAATATATCCGAAGAAAACATTAAAAGGATCCGGGAACAAAACGTAGAGATCTACAACGGGCACCTAGAACAGTGATCTGATCTTTGCCCAGCCTTCTTTGAACGAATCTGAAGCATCAGAAAAGGCATCCCTCACTTCTTCCCATCTGTCATCTGCAGTATTGATCAGATCGTCATATTTTGCCTGCAATTCCTTTTTCATTGCTTCAAGCTCTTTAATGGATTCGCGGTATTTTTCTTTTAGATCCTCTTTTACAGATTCCTTATCTGCTTTCAGTTCATTGATCTTTGCGGAAATTTCATCTATCCGCTGATTGGCTCTTGCCTTAAATTCTTCCTTGTTCATATCGGTAATCTTTAATTTATTTGCACATAATTTACACAATTAATAATTTCCTGCTGCTTAAATGGTAAAAATACCCTACCATTATCAGCAAAACACCGGAGATAATCAGGATCAGTTCCACGGATATCACATCAGCCATAGGACCAAAAAAAAGGATGGCAAGAGGCATGGCACTGGCAGCAATGATATGTATGATGGAGAACACACGCCCCATTTTGGATGGATGGGTGATTTCCTGGATAAGGACGGTCTCGGCAGTGGCTATTACCGGCATGAAAAAGCCCGCTATCCCCATTATGACAAGATAAATTGTGAAGTTTCCAGCTATCCCCATTAACCCGAATGTCAAGCCAAAGGCTCCCAACGATATGGCGATGGTTCTGATCTTGTTTTTAAAATTCCCGTAAAGCGAAACAAAGATACCGCCAACGATCGAACCCACACTCCAAACAATCTCGTTGGCTGTAAGATACCAGACATCACTCCCAAAACTTCTCTCTACCATAAGCGGTGTCAGTACGGCCGCCGGTGTGAAAAGGAAGAAAGAAAAAGCGTAGCAGATTATGATTCTACGTAACACCGGATTCGCAAACGTATAACGAACGCCATCCTTGAGTTCAGACAACATACTTCCTGTTTCATCCGTTCGCTCAACCACTTCTACCTTTATGAAAATCATGACCACAATAGCCAGCACTGCGGTTACCACATCCAGCATAAAAGCCCATGCAATGTCCATGGAAGCCAGGACAGCACCACCAACTGCCGGAGCAAGCAACATCAGCACCGAGCCAAGGGTTTGATTTATCCCCTGAACCCTGGTCAGGTTTTCACGTGCGACCAGCTGCGGAAAGATTGCGTGTACGGCAGGCGTTTGTATGCCGGCACCAATGGAACGCACTACCGATACAGCCAACAACAATTCAAGGCGCTGGAACCCTAACCAAAAAGCTACAGCCAGTCCGAATGTGGAAATTGCTATGAATCCGTCTGTCAACATGATCAGGGTCTTGCGGTTGTGCCTGTCAGCCCAGACTCCGCCCCACAGGGAAACGATCACCTGGGGTAACATAGCACACAGGGTCGAGAGCATCAACCACAGTCCCGATGAGGTTTCCAGCGTGATGTGCCAAATGATGGCAAATCCTACTACTGAAGATCCGAATAATGATATATTCTGACTTAAGAGAAAGAGCCCTACCTTCTTGTTGTTTTGGGTCAACGTGTTTTTTATTTACATGTAATGCTTTCAAAATACCGGCCAAAACCCTCCACCGCCTCTTCCGGAACGGCATCTTTCAAAAAATCAACACCGTTCTTCAGCGTCCTGAATAGATTCACATTTTCTTCATAAGTCAGGGCTCTGAAGCCGTTTCCTTCTGAAAGCATTTCGGACATAGGAACATACAAACTTTGGTCATTGCAGGAGAAGTCAATCTTTTTCAGATCGATCATCTGTCTTACCGGGTTTAATTCAGTTCTGTAATAGATCACTTTGTTGCTTATATCATAGACTATGCTCCATTTTGTACCTCCCGGCTGCGCAACGCTTTCAAGAATGCTGTACGAATAGTCAATCCTGTCCTCGCTTCCCCGGTATGCTTCTATCATCGATGCTGCAGTCACGAAACGTCCTGAAGAATTTTCAGTCCAGTCATTGTATTGCTTACCTTCCTTTTTATCCTTACTGTTCTTATATTCCAGAGAATTTTCATAGACGCAGTTAGCCAGCACGGTATAAGGCAGGCGTTCACCGCGGTGTACCACCATTTTTCCATCCAGGTATTCTATGGTAGCCACATCGCCCGATGCATCCGATACTAAAAAGTGTAAGAAAGAAGTAGGCATATATGTGATCCTTACCAGGGAATCGCTATCGATCACATCCTGTACGCTTGCCGAGTTGTCCAGCTGGTATTGCATCCATTGCAGTTCATTCATACCGTAACGATCATCGGCAGCAGGATATTTTGCCTCCTGCAGCCACATCTGCTCAATGACCAGCCCGGCTTCATTCATTCCCCCGTAGGGAAATTCCCGCCCTGCCTGGTTGAAAGTAACACTTCCGTATTTTGAAACCCAGGTCATCGGCTTTTCAGGAGCAGCAATGTAAGTTGTCTTTACCATATTCCGGTAATTGATGTGAATATGGCCTTCCCCAACCGGAAAATCCAGGTTTCTGCCAAAAGAGATCTTCCCATCCGGTCCTTTCAAAACAAAAGTAGTACAGCAAAATCCCCATTCCCCAACAAACAGGGCAAGAAGAGCTAATAGGAGCAGTTTCGTTTTCATAGTGATTCAGGTTATTAGTTATGGGTTAATCCGGGTAAATACAATTTCCCGGTAATCATTTCTTTCGTAAAGCAAACCAATCCCCTTCCCGGGGATAAAAGTCATGGATGAATAGGCCGAGTTTCCCGCGTACACGGTTTTTCCCGTGCTCCAGGATTTCCCGTCGTCCGTGCTTATTCGCAACGTCAGGTTTTTTCGCTGATCCGTGCAGTTCAGGTTGGAGAAAAACAGCACCTTTCCTTCCCGGATCAGACTCGCGTTGCATCCCGGGTCTGCAAGACCCGCCTCGGCATGTGTTTTCCATGTTTTTCCTTCATCCGCCGAGAGATGCACGTAACGGTGACCTGCCCCGTTCACCCGGCTGTTCACCATCCAGGTGCCGTCTTCAAGTTCTATGATCTTGGACTCGTCCGCGGGCGTAATGGGCACATCCAGCAGGTACCAGCTCCGGCCGTGATCGTCGCTTCCAAAAAGATGCAGGCCCTTTTGCAGATTTACCAGTGTGTGGACCAGTTTTCCGCTTTGTGTCTGCATGCCTCTTCCAGAGGTAATGAACTTAAAATCATCGTGCCAGTCCGGTTTCGTAATCTGATCTGTTATATCTTCCGGAATGCTCCATGTTTTTCCGTTGTCTGAACTTCTGGCCATCTTCAGGTAATAAATTCCTGCTTCGCGATCATGGTCCATATAATTGAAGAACAGAAAGATAGTGCCTGTCAGCCGATCTGTTATCATGGAGGGATCAGAAGCCGACCGGCCTTCAGGATAATCTATGACAGTACTTGTTTCTGACCAGCTTTCCCCCTTGTCATGGCTCGTTCGCATGACAATATTGATATCCCTGTTTCCTTTAAGGTCCGCACACGAAGGTACCCGCTGGTCACATACGGCAATCAGAGTCCCGTCAGGAGCTGTAACCAGGGACGGGATCCTGTAACAGGCAACATTCTGTTCCGGTTCTGAGGCGAAAAGCACCTGTGTTTGCCGGGGATTGCATCCGGTCAGGGATATGATAAAAATGATCAGAAGGTATTTCACAGGAACTAAAATACAAAAAAATCGCTACTCATATCTTTGTTTTCTATCTGGAAGGTTGAATGGCCAATGCCGAAAGTATCCATGAGTTCTTTTTGCAATTGACTAATGAACTGATCGGAAGCGCCCTCCGGCATTACAAGGTGTACCGTAAGAGCCACCTGCGTGGTACTCATGGCCCATATGTGCAAATCATGTATGCTGGTGACACCTTGTTTGTTAAGCAGGAATTCCCTGACTTTACCAATTTTGATGTGTCGGGGAACGGCGTCCAGGGCCAGGTCAAGGGATTCCGAAAACAGGCGCCAGGTTCCCCATAAAATTACTACAATGATCAGAAAACTTATGGCCGGGTCTATCCATGTCTTGCCTGTCAGTGTAATGAGCAATCCGGCAATGACAACACCCAGCGAAACTCCTGCATCTGCTGCCATGTGCAGAAAAGCACCTTTGATATTCAGATCGGTCTTCTGGCCTTTGTAGAACAACAACGCCGTAAAAGCATTTATGAAGATCCCGATGCCCGCCACTATCATGACCTGGGAACCGGCTACCGGCTGCGGGTCTTTCAGTTTTCTGAAGGCATCCCATGCTATAACGGCTACGGCTCCAAAAAGCAGCATTGCATTCAGTATGGATACCAGTATTGTGGTCTTACGCAAACCGTATGTATATTTTCCCTTGGGTTTTATAGTGGCCATCCAAGTTGCCGCCCATGCAAAAACCAGCCCCAGCACATCCCCGGCGTTATGTCCGGCATCCGCCAGCAGGGCCGAGGAATTGGCAATGAAGCCATAAATGACCTCAACAGCCACAAAGATGACGTTCAGAGCAATGCCTATGGCAAAGCTTTTTGAATGGTCAACCTGGATGTTGTGGTTGTGAACGTGGTTGTGGTTGTTTTGATGTCCAGTATTGTTTGGCTTTAGATTCATCAATTTCCTTGTTTACGTAAGTAACTGCTTGTTAGAATCAGTAGTTCAGTTTTTGTTCTATCCGCCCGGAAAGATCTTCAATGTCTTTAACCCGGGCCAATTTGCTGATCCAGTCTTTTGGTATGTTTATAAATCCGTAGTACAAACCTGCCAGACCTCCGGTAACAGCAGCGGTGGTATCTGTATCATGCCCCAGATTAACGGCTTTCAATACAGCTTCTTTATAAGTATCCGTTGTCAGGAGACACCATAGGGATGCTTCCAGGGTATGCAAAACATATCCGGTGCTTTCTATCTGATCCTCAGGAAGTTCATATATTTTCTGTTTTAACAGGCGATCAAATGCAGAGACTTCTTGTGGATCGATACCCAGCTGTTGCATATATTCCGGCATTTTTTCCTGAAGTATGTTGTATGCCATCATTCCATCCGTACCATTATACAATAGCAGGGCATATTCCAGGTAATAGAAACAGGCAAAAACGGAAAGGATATGCGCGTGAGTGAGAGAGGACACTTGTTTTATTACAAGATACCGTTCGTGTACAGGCTTGTTATATAGAATGAAAAGGAGCGGCGCAATCCGCATTAGGGACCCATTTCCGTTAGAGTCACCGGTTGTACCTCCTGCCAGTTCAGGTTCAACACCTTGTGCCAAACGGTTGATCGCTTTACAGGTGGCTGCTCCAATATCAAAAACGGATCCCCGCGCCACCCAGAAATTTTCCCTGGCCCACTTTATAAAGTAACCTGCCGTTTGCTTTAAATCAAATCCTTCCGCGACAGACTCGGCAAGACAAAATGTCAGTGAACTGTCATCGGACCAGGTCCCCGGAGGTAAATTATAAGTACCATGACCTCTCATATCCTTTACGGGATCCAGATGTCTTTGGCTGCGGGAAGAAAACTCCACCGGGACGCCCAGGGCATCTCCGGTTGCCACTCCATAAAGGATAGAACGAATGGTGTCAATGTTCATGATGAATTCAGACTTGAAATGTTATTTCTTGGCGTTTTTTTCGTTTGTTTCCTGTTCCAGGATGTTATTGGCGATACGTGCTGTCAGGTCTTCGTTTCGTTTGATCGTGGATTTGATGGTTTCAATTTCCCCGTCATCTTTACAGCTCTTCAGCTGTTCTTTTAAAGCTTCCTGTTTTTTCGCCAACTCTGTTAAGAAATCCTTTTTGGTTTGCAACTTTTCGGATTTGATGGCTTCGTCAAAGATCAGGTCCTCCGGTGATTTTTCATTGGATTCTTCCTTTTTGATAATCTGCTCCGGAATAAACTCTTTTTCATCCACACGTCTTTGGTTCATGAAAGTGGGAGAAACAATCTCTATTTTTTTCTCGTGGAGTTTGTCCATTACATAAGCATTTAGTAATGAGCTGGTACTGAAAAATTTACTGCTGTCGTCCAGAAAACCGTGAATTTTATATGTGACTGAAAAATCGCCCAACCCTGTAATGTAAACATACGGATCCTTCAATCCGGTTTTTATGGCAGCTTCCCGCAAGGCTTCTTCTATCTTGTCGCGGGAAATATCATAACCCAGGGAAACGGAAGTGGAGATTACCGTATTGGTCTTGCGGGTGAGTTTTACGGGATTGTTGGCTATGTATATATTCGGGATTGTGATAAAATTGCTGTCCTCCAATTGAATCTCTGTGTGGAATATACTTTTTTTGATCACCCGGCCATGAAGGTCATTGATCTTTATTAGATCCCCGTTTCTGAAACGTTTCATCGAATTGTTCATGATACCGGCAATCAGGTTTCCCAGTACGGTGGTTGAACTCAATGCTATTCCTGCACTAATAATTATTCCCAGGAAACTCAGGATTTGTCCCTTGAGTGTTTTATCAATGGGTAAGGCCAGAACAAATCCCAACGCTCCCACCAGGATCAACAAAAAAGCAATGGCTCCTTTGGTTATATTTCCGTTTGACGCCGTAGATTTCGATTTTTTGAAGATCCAGGCATTCAGGATAAGTAATACGATCAACACCAACAATACGATGGTGGGTTCGATCATGGACTTGAACATATTAATGATTGCTTCCATACTCATGCGATTAGGGTACGTTGCACACATTGTTCTTTTGCCTCATTTGCAGCATGTTATGCAAAACGACCCCCCGGGGGTGGAAAATTGTATTTCACTGAATATCAGGCAAAAGAACAATGTGTGCGACGTACCACAAATATAGGCTTTTTTCTTCTACCTACTAACACTCCGGTTTTTCAACTCTGTCTCAATATCTTCCAGTGTCAGATCTTTTAATTTGAGTAAGATCAGGTAATGGTAAAGCAGGTCAGCAGCCTCGTAAATAAAACGTTCCCGGTTGTCGGCCATGGCTTCTATGACAAGCTCAACGGCTTCTTCTCCTACTTTCTGTGCTACTTTGTTCACTCCTTTTTTGAACAATGCATTGGTGTAGGATCCGGATGCATCGTCTTTTATTCTCTGTTCAATAACGGACTGCAGGCTGTAAACGAATCCTTTGGCGGTCTCTTCCCCAAAACAGGAAGTACGTCCGGTATGGCACACCGGGCCTGAAGGATATACTTTAATCAAGAGGGTATCACTGTCACAATCTACCCGGATGCCGGCTACCTGAAGGTAATTTCCCGAAACTTCTCCTTTTGTCCACAAACGGTTTTTGCTTCTGCTGAAAAAGGTCACCCTGTTCTCTTTTATTGTCTTATTATAGGCTTCCAGGTTCATATAACCAAGCATCAATACCTGCAGGGTGTTAACATCCTGAATAATAACCGGGACCAAACCGTCCCCTTTTGCAAAATCTATCATCTTACTTGAATGTTGTTGGTTCTTAAATAATTTTTTAGTTCAGGGATGGATAACTCTCCGTAATGGAAAATACTGGCAGCCAATCCGGCCGTTGCCTGTGTGCGGGTAAAAAGGTCTTTGAAATGTTTCATGCTTCCGGCACCACCGGAGGCTATGACCGGTATATTGACCGCTTTAGACACCCGGTCGGTTATATCCAGGGCAAACCCGGTTTTTGTCCCGTCGTGATCCATAGATGTCAGCAGGATTTCCCCTGCCCCAAGCGATTCTGCCTGCCTGACCCAGTCAATGGTCTTCACAGGGACAGGCGTTTTTCCCCCGTGAATATAAACCTGCCAATCACCGGATACATGTTTAGTATCTACTGCCAGAACAACACACTGACTTCCGAATTCCCGGGCAATTTCACTGATCAGTTCCGGTCTCAGGACAGCTGAAGTGTTGATGCTGATCTTGTCGGCTCCGGCAAAAACCAGGTCACTGACATCCTGCAGGGAAGCAATGCCCCCTCCTACTGTAAAAGGGATGGCAATGCGCGCTGCGATCCTTTTCACCAGTTCAACCCGTGTCTTCCGTTTTTCAGATGAAGCCGTAATATCCAGAAATACAAGCTCATCTGCTCCTTGTTCCATGTATTTTTCCGCCAGCTCAACGGCATCACCGGCATCTTTGATATCCACAAAATTCACCCCCTTGACGGTACGTCCGTCTTTAATATCCAAACACGGAATAATTCTATTCTTTAACATACTTTTCCAAATCCTTTAGTTTTATTTTCCCTTCATACAGGGCTTTCCCTATTATAGCCCCTTCGCATCCGGTTTCCTTAAGCCTCAACAAATCTTCCGGGGATGAAACGCCCCCGCTTGCAACAAGCTTTACCCCGGTTCTGGTCAGGATATCCCGGTACAACTTGAATGAAGGACCGCCCAGCATACCGTCTTTGTCAATATCTGTGCAGATCACATATTTGACTCCTTTTTCTTCGTACCCGGCAATAAATTCAACAACATCCCTGCCCGAAACTTCTGTCCATCCGCTTACGGCAATTTCACGGTTTTTGCTGTCAGCCCCCAGGATAATCCTCTGGTTACCGTACTCTTTGAGCCAACTTTCAAACAAATTGGGGTGTTGTACGGCAATACTCCCGCCGGTTATTTGGACAGCCCCGCTTTCAAAAGCAATGCGTACGTCTTCCCCAGACCTGAGGCCGCCGCCAAAATCAATTTTCATAGCGGTTCGCGTAGAAATCTTTTCCAGAATTTTATAATTGACAACACGACCGGCCGCCGCCCCGTCCAGATCCACCAGGTGCAAATATTCAAGTCCCCTAGATTCAAACATCCGGGCGACTTCCAGCGGATCTTCATTGTAGATCTTGCGGGTATTGTAATCTCCACGCGAAAGTCTTACGCATTTTCCTTCAATTAAGTCTATAGCTGGTATAAGTCTCATAACCGTAAAAAATTATTCAATATGATCTCCCCTGTACTGCCTGACTTTTCAGGATGAAATTGGGTGGCAAAGAAATTATCCTTTTGCATGGCAGCACTGAATGGTAAAATATACCGGCACATAGCCGAGGTCTGCAAACACGGCTCTGCATAAAAACTGTGAACGTAGTAAACAGTATCCCGTATATCGATCCCTTGAAACAAGTGTCCCGAGATACCCTCAAAATCATTCCATCCCATATGGGGAATTCTGTCTTTGGGCGGGAACCGTTTCACACGGGCTTCAAATATGCCCAGACAAGGCGTATTTCCCTCTTCGGTGGATCTGCACATGATCTGCAAACCCAGGCAAATCCCTAAAAAGGGTTGTTTTAATGACTTAATGACAACATCCAACCCCCTGTCTTTAAGGTATTTCATAGCTGAAGCCGCTTCCCCCACACCGGGCATGATCACTTTTTGGGCATCCCTCAATTCGGATTCCTTATCTGTGACAATGGATTCATAGCCCAGGCGGTTAAGCGCATTCTGAACCGAGCGAACATTCCCTGCATTGTACTTTAGAATAGCTATCATAAGACTCCTTTGGTACTGGGAATGTTATAACCGGATGTCTTGCCAATGGCCATAGCCACGGATTTTCCAAAGGCTTTAAATACCGCTTCAATTTTATGATGATCGTTTTCTCCTTCAGAGCGGACATTCAGGTTGCATCCCGAGGCATCGCAAAAAGACCTGAAAAAATGTTTGAACATTTCAGCCGGCACATCTCCTATCATTTCCCTTTTAAGATCTACATCCCATACCAGGTAGGGCCTTCCGCCAAAATCCACAGCCACACGTGCCAAGCTGTCATCCATGGGTATAACAAACCCGTAACGTCCTATGCCCTTTTTACTGCCCAACGCCTTTTTGAACGCTTCTCCCAGGGCCAGTGCCACATCTTCCATAGTATGGTGCTGATCCGTTTCCAGATCGCCTTTGACCGTCATCTCCAGATCCAGCGAACCGTGCTTTACGATCTGTTCCAGCATATGATCCAGAAAGCCCAATCCTGTACCGAACGCCGAGTTTCCGCTCCCGTCCAGGTTCAGGGTCAACTGCACATCGGTTTCCCGGGTTTTCCTGCCAACAGTGACTTTTCGCGGAACGGCCTGCAGATAATGGTATATTTGGGACCATTCCGAGGTGCATAACACCGCATTTGTATTTGCTTTACCCATAAATATCCCGGAAATTTTCAGCTTTTCCCCCCATGCTATATCCCGCGCATCGTCAGATATGATAAACGATTGGTCCAGCCGGTACAGACCGTAGAGGTATTTATTGTATCCTTCAGTTCCGGGCTTATTGGTCAATACATCCTGAAAGCCAATGCCTTCATTTTCAAAAAAGCTGATAACCGTTTCCTGTTGAAGCGTATCCTGCGCCCCATCGCTCATCATAACCAGTTGATAATCCATCTCCCTGGAAATTCTTGCCAGCCACTGGAATACTTGCGGATAAAACCGGGGCATCCGGGCATCGGTCACTAACGGACCATTTCTTTTAATAAAGATCACTTTATTCATTTTATATTGTTTATGGCGTTAATTAACATATCATTCTCTGTTGGTGTGCCTACTGTTATACGCAGGCAATTTTTAATTTCCCGGGACCGGTTCCTGGTAATGATCCCTTCAGAAACAAGTGCCTTGTAAAGGTGATCGGCGTTGTCCACTTCTATCAATAAGAAATTGGCCCGGGAAGGATATATCTTTTTTACCCGGTCCGAATAACTTAACGCATTTACCAGCCTTTCTTTTTCTTTCATAAGCAAAGCAACGGCCCGGTCCTTTTTGCCGGGATCCTGCAACGCTTCCAACGCGGCTTGCTGGTTGATGCTGCTGATATTGTACGGAGGTTTCACTTTGTTGAATAAGGCAACGATCTCTTCACTTGCAAAGCCCATCCCCAGCCTGGCGGCTGCCAAACCCCACGCTTTACTGAAAGTCTGGATCACAACCAAGTTGTTGTAGTTTTCCAGCCGGCTCAACCAGGACGTTTCTTCCGAAAAATCAACATAAGCCTCATCCACTACAACAATGCCTTTAAAATTTTCCAGCAGGAACGTCACGGTCTCGCGGTTCATGATGTTTCCGGTTGGATTGTTGGGAGAACAAACAAAGACCAGCTTAAGATCCGGCCGGTCCAGGTAAGGTTTTGTTTTTTCCTGATCAATCTGGAAATCTTTGTCCAAAGGGATGTTCACTACTTCTGTATTGTTGATATCGGCCGCAACGCGGTACATGCCGTAGGAAGGTGAAAAGATCATGGCTTTGTCTTTGCCCGGATCACAAAATATCCTGAAAACAAGGTCAATAATCTCATCACTGCCGTTTCCAATGATCACGTTACTGCTGTCGCATTTTTTCACCCCGGCAATTTTTTCTTTGAGTTCCCTCTGAAAGGGATCAGGATAACGGTTCAGGTTACCGAAGGGATTCTCATTGGCATCCAGGAAAATGCCTTCCTTGCCCCTGAATTCGCTTCTTGCACTGGAATAAGGCTGAAGGTTGAGGATATTGGGGCGTACAATTTTGTTTATATTAATCATTGTTCATAGCGTTTATTCGTATGGATACTGCATTGGCATGGGCAACCAGTTCTTCTGCCCGGGCCATCGTTTGTACGGTCTTTCCAATGTCCCGGAGCCCTTCCCGGCTTAATTCCTGGAATGTGATCTTTTTGACAAAACTATCCAGTGAAACCCCGCTGCTATTTTTGGCATACCCGTTTGTAGGCAAGGTGTGATTGGTTCCGCTGGCATAATCTCCGGCCGATTCACAGCTGTAATTCCCAAGGAAGACGGACCCCGCATTGGTAATTCCGGAAACGTAGCGACCGGTATCTTCCGAGGCAATTATCAGGTGCTCCGGGGCATACTCGTTGCTAAAGGCTACGCAGTCTTCCGGACTTTCCAGAACGATGGCTTTGCTTGAAGACAAAGCTTTCAGCGCGGTAGCGCGCCTCGGCAAATTTTCCAATTGGTTTTCCACTTCCTGAAGGCACTGCATCACAAGGGGAAAGTCATCGCACAACAGGATGACCTGGCTGTCTGCCCCGTGCTCGGCCTGGGAAAGCAGATCGGCCGCAACAAAAGCGGGATTGCAGGTTTTATCGGCAATGACAAGCACTTCACTCGGCCCGGCTGGAATATCTATAGCCACACCATCTTGTTGCACCCATTCCTTGGCTTTGGTAACGTACTGGTTTCCGGGACCAAATATTTTGTACACCTTCGGGATGGTTTGCGTGCCGTAAGCCATAGCGGCCACAGCCTGTGCTCCGCCTGTTTTGAATATCTTTGTAATACCTGTTATGCGGGCCGCATACAAAATGGCCGGGTGGATTTTCCCGTTGCTGCCTGCAGGCGTACAAAGCACAATTTCCTTACATCCGGCTATCTGTGCGGGAATTCCCAGCATCAGAACGGTAGAGAACAACGGGGCGGTGCCTCCGGGAATGTACAGCCCCACTTTCTCTATGGCCGTGCTTTTTCTCCAGCACCTTACGCCCGGGGCTGTTTCAATGATCTGTTCCCTCTCGCGTTGCGCGTTGTGAAAAGCATAAATATTTGTGTAAGCCGAGTTTATGGCATCTTTAAGACCGGGGGTCAGCAGTGATTCGGCTTCCTGCACCTCCCGGCCGGTAACGGTCATGCTCTCCGGAGCAGCTCCTTCAAACTGTATGGCAAATCTGACCAAGGCCGTGTCCCCTTCCTGTTGTACCGTCCTGATAATATTCCCGACGGTTTCAGATAACGATTCCTTGTCTATAACCGGACGACGTGTCAGATCCGCCCAAAGCTCACGTTCAGGTTTGTTATATACTTTCATACAACCATCTTGTCTATTTGTACTATCAATATCCCTTCTGCTCCTGCGTCTTTCAGCTTATCTATTACTTCCCAGAATTTATCTTCGTCTATGACCGAGTGCAAAGAACTCCACCCTTCTTCTTTTAATGGCAACACGGTAGGACTCTTTAAAACGGGAAGGATGCTGCTGACCGCATCAATCTTTTCGTTAGGAACATTCATCAGAATATATTTGCTTTTCTTAGCCCTGAGGACCGATTGAATGCGGAAAACCAGTTTTTTAAGAATATTTTCCTGTTCCCCGGTCAACTGTAAGGATTTAACCAGAACAGCTTCGGATTTCAGGATGACGTGCGTTTCTTTTAATCCGTTCTTGAACAGGGTACTCCCGGAACTGACGATATCGCAGATCCCATCGGCAAGTCCTATGTTGGGAGCGATCTCCACCGAACCGGAAATGGTATGGATCTCGGCTTTTATGTTGTTCTGATCCAGAAATTTTTGTAGCGTTACAGGATACGACGTAGCGATTTTCTTTCCGTTGAAATATTCCGGACTTTCATCTTCCACGTCTTTGGGAACGGCCAGGGAAACACGGCATTTGGAAAATCCCAGTTTCTGGACCGTGACCACCTTTTTTTGTTTTTCAACCAGGAGGTTTTCTCCCACAATAGCCAAATCTGCCGTACCATCTTCCAGGTACTGGGGAATATCGGAATTTCTCAGGTATAAGATCTCCATAGGAAAATTATCCACTGCCACCTTCAGCTGATCACGGCCGTTGTTGACATCTATCCCACAGTCTTTCAGTAGTTTTAAAGAATCTTCGTGCAGTCTCCCGCTTTTTTGAATTGCAATTTTCAGTTTACTCATTCTTGTTTCTTTGTTAAACCTGAGTAAACCACCGGGAATAAATAAAAACCGCCTGATCTACTCAGGCGGTTTGGTTATATTGTCTGTTTACAGCATACCAAAATCATTTCGCCTGAGGGCAAAGATGATGATGGTGATGATGCAATGTATATAAATTCATAATTCGGTTAATTGGCTGCAAAGATATATAAAAAAATGGTACGTTGTACACTTGATTCTTTTGGCTAATTATCAGCATGTTATAAAAAACATACCCCGGGGGGTTAAAATTCGTATTTCACTGATTTTCAGGCAAAAGAATCAAGTGTACGACGTACATATCGTTCGCGGGCCATTTTATGATCAACCATTGGAGCGGGATACCCGGGGGAGTCCAGTTCCGGGATCCATTTACGGACGTAGCGCATTTGCTTGTCGTACTTGCGAAGTTGTTCCGTAGGGTTGAATATCCTGAAATAGGGAACGGCATCGCAGCCAGTGCCCGCGGCCCATTGCCAGTTGCCGTTGTTGGAGGACAATTCGTAATCCAGCAGTTGCCGGGCAAAGTAAGCTTCTCCCCAGCGCCAGTCTATAAGCAGGTCTTTGCATAAAAAGCCGGCTACGATCATCCTTACGCGGTTGTGCATGTACCCGGTGGCGTTCAACTCCCGCATACCTGCATCTACCAGGGGGAACCCGGTTTTTCCTAGTTGCCATTTTTCAAAATCCTGCGGGTCGTTTATCCAGTTGATGGCATCAAATTTTTTTCGGAAATTGGAACCGACCACATCGGGATAATGATACAGGACCTGCATAAAGAATTCCCTCCAGATCAATTCGTTCAAAAAGGCCTCATTCCCGGCTATCTGACTGACTATCCTGCGGATGCTCACCGTTCCGAACCTCAGGTGAACGGACAAATGACTGGTCCCGTCCAGTGCCGGATAATCCCGGACTTTTTGGTAATTGTCCAGGTTGTCAAGATCGTATTCGGGGACTTTGATAACAGAACGTTTAAACCCCAGTTCCTCCAGGGAGGGAAACGGGAATGACAGTCCTGCAAAATGGTCCGGCAGCGGAACCTTCACAAAACCAATGGGATTTTCCTGCAATTTACTGATCCATTTGTTTTTATAGGGAGTAAAAACGGTGTAGGGCGTGTTGTCGTTTTTCAGGACATCATTTTTGGCAAAAATCACCTGGTCCTTGAAAAGGTGAAAAGGGATCCCTCGGGATGCCAGCAGGCTTTCTATTTCCCGGTCCCTGGAGAGGGCATAAGGTTCGTAGTCTTCGTTGGCATATACCGCCCCAATTTGGAATTGCTCCAGAAGCGTCTTCCAGACTTCCAGGGGAACGCCTTTGGTGCAGTACAGCCCGCTGGGGGGATTTTTTGCCGAGGCGGCCGCGGCGAACGAAGCTATGGTGGCGGCCGGGGCGGAAGTGGCGGCCGGGGCGGAAGTGGCGGCCGGGGCGGAAGTGGCGGCCGGGGCGGAAGTGGCGGCCGGGGCGGAGTACCGCATGATGGAAACGGAGAGGCTTAAGAGGGTATGGTGGATGAAGGTGATACGGGGATCATCGGCCTCCAACTCGGCAATGATGTTTTCATCAAAAATGAAAATGGGCAAAACGGGGAAAGATCCGCGCAAAGCTTCCTGAAGGCCGCGGTTATCTTCCAGCCGCAGGTCCCTTCTAAACCAGAAGACCGAGATTTTTTGCATAT
>JAEAME010001192.1_pt1 | contig 19347 bp, 13 predicted proteins | sample 8958731 | NCBI WGS metagenome assembly JAEAME01 (sample SAMN16933194, study PRJNA681113) | bioreactor sludge metagenome | isolation source: anerobic bioreactor sludge (Control) | place: India:Bengaluru | collected 2018-10-24 | reverse complement strand
CTGCCGAGGGATTCAATACCGGGTTAATGTGGCTTGATGACCGCAGCACACTTTATGATAAAATACGAAGCGGAGGGAGGATGGGGGCTCTTAACAGGATGCTCAACGCAAAGCCCGGGCTGGTCTTTACAAAATTCGTCAATTTCTCTGATGAAGAGAAAGATATTTTTTATGATGTTCCGGCTTATGTTTCCGGCTTTGATTTTACATGATAACTAACGCTCCAGGAAGTTACCAAGGATTGACCTTGCCTCTTTTCCCCTGTTACTGCCAAAAGGTGCCAGTGCTCTTATAAGTTTACGGACAGGCATCGACTGAAGCCAGACTTTACCCGTCCCGCTTATCGTAGCCAGGAACAGTCCTTCTCCACCGAACACCATCGATTTGAGGCTTCCGGAAGTTTCAATATCAAAATCAAGCGATGGTTCATAGGCAACAATGCATCCTGTATCAATACGCAGCTTATCATTGTTCATCTGTCTTTCTATCACTGTTCCACCTGCATGAACGAAAGCCTTTCCATCGCCTTCAAGCTTTTGAAGAATGAATCCTTCTCCTCCCAGCAGTCCGGCTCCCAGTTTCCGGTTAAGCGTAACTGTTAGTTTTGTCCCGAAAGCTGCGCAGAGAAATCCGTCTTTCTGGACTATAAGTGAGTTTCTGACGTTTTTCAGATCAATAGGTATTATTGTTCCGGGATACGGAGCGGAAAAAGCCACCTTGCTTTTTGAGTGACCTTTATTTGTAAAATGTGTCAGGAAAAGCGATTCTCCTGTTATAAGCCTGGAGCCTGCAGACAGAAGGGTTCCCATAAAGCTCTGGTTAGGAGTTGCGCCATCGCCCATTTTCACATCATAGGTTATTCCTTCTTCCATGTAGACCATAGTTCCTGCTTCTGCAATAACTGTCTCATTGGGATCGAGTTCAACCACTACGAACTGGATATCTTCCCCGACAATTTTATAATCAATTTCATGTGATGTCATATTTCAGAGGGTTTAATTATTCACTATGTGAAATTATTATAAAAAAGCCAGATAGCAGCAGTTAGAAATTAAATATTATTTTTGCAACGAATAAGGGACGTTAGTTCAGCTGGTTCAGAACGCTTGCTTGACAGGCAAGAGGTCACTGGTTCGATCCCAGTACGCCCCACGAGTGCCAGCCGGGGCTTTAGCCCAATTAAGATTATAATCTACCAGGCAGGATTTCCTACAGGAGCAGCCCAGCGGCCTATCTGTTCATTAAAGATCTTCCGCTTACTGAAAAGCCATTCCCCGTTAACTTTTACAATAACATCCTCATAATGGCCATAATTATCCACGACTCCTCCACGCTGCGGATTATCATTGGATAAGTGAAACCAGTAGGCCCTTCCCCATGCAGTATCGCCTTCGATCTTCAGAACAATATTTGTAATGTTATGTCTTCCTGTCGCGCGATGAAGAGTCGTGTCCTTTATTACAGGCTCCTGCTCAGGGATTCCTTCCAGAGTCTTCCTTATGAAATCCCGGCCCTTCCATTCACCTTCGCCGATATCAAGGATGCCATCTTCAGTAAAAGTCCCGATATAAGTTTCATAATCATCATTATCCAGAGCAAACATATAACGTGCCTGGAGGTCTTCAATAAGAGCCCTGTCTTCAGCATAACTGCTTTGTTTTTCGGTATTGACGATCTGACAGGAAATAAGTGTAACAATTGCAAATGCAACAACTGCAATTAAAATAATTCTAATTCTTTTCAGAAAATCAGTTTTGTTTTTCACGATAGTAGATTGAGTTTATAGTTAATAAAGCTAAATTAAGATTTTTCTTATTATAATAGTCCCATATACGACTGATTTGAAAGATTTAATGAATTCCTGTTTTGAAAGGCTGCATCGGTTCCCGGTTTCAGTAGTATTTTCCTGCAGGATTCAATAAAAAACCTGCGACAGAAATCGGCGTATCTGTCGCAGGTTGTCATGTATAATAGTTGTCCGCCTAAAAGGCTTGTAAACTATAACTGGTATCCGTTGTTATATTCTCTGTGGTACCATACTTCGGCGTCGGGATCATTAACGAAATATTGTACTTCAGGTGACCAGTAAACAGGTCTTCCAAGTTCGATTGCAATATTTCCGAGAATGCATGTGGTGCAGGTTCTCATTCCAACTTCAACGGGAGCGATAGGATCGCGGCGTGATTTGACAGCCTGAATGAAGTTCTCAACATGGAGTGAGCTTCTTTCATATAATCCCGGATCGGGTTTTACATCCTGAGGAGGAAGAAGTGAAGGATCAGAAGCATCAATCCTGCCTCTTGAAACGCTTATCCAGCCGTCACTTCCCCAGAACTTGATACCCAGGGTTTTCTTTTCATCATAAGGCTGGTTGATCATCTCCAGTCCGTTGTCATATACATAAGTAAGATACTGGGTACCTTCGAATCCCGGAGGGATAATCTGTACGGGACCGCTATGGTCCTTGCCAAGGCCCCACTGTCCGATGTCGAAATTATGGGCACCCCAGTCGCATGTATAACCGCCGCCTGTTTCTTTATAGTAGCGCCATGCACCCCAGTAAGTCTCATTTTTAACAGGACTAAGGGATACGGGTGGATTGAGTCTTTCGTTGTAATGAAGATATTTCAGCGGGCCAAGCCAGGTACTCCAGTCAAGATCTTTCGGAACCGCTTGTTCAGGCAGGTTATAAGGATCAGGTCCCGGACCTACATAAGCCCATACTTTTGTCAGTTTACCGATGGCCTGCCTGTGAACCATATTTACAGCATGCTGGTAATTACTGTCTGACCTCTGCTGGCTGCCTGTAGCAAAAATAACATTGTATTTTCTGACGGCTTCAGCAACTTTTTTGCCTTCCTTAATAGTGAAGGTTATTGGTTTTTCCTGGTAGATGTCTTTTCCGGCCTTGCATGCGGCAATGGCAATCATAGCGTGCCAGTGGTCGGGGGTTGTAATAACAACTGCATCTACATCATTACGGTCAAGAATTTTCCTGTAGTCGGTATAAGTTGTAACTGCAGCAGTCTGTTTATTAGCTTTAGCGTACTCTTTTACCCTTTGTTCAAACCTTTGTCTTTTGATGCCATAGACATCAGCTCCGGCAACAACCTGCACTCCCGGTATCCTGGTCATACCATTAAGAATGTTCATGCACTGCTGCCCCAGTCCGATAAAACCCAGTCTGACTGTATCGTTTGGCCCTGGTTTGAAGCTCTGCAACAGCGGAAGCATCGTTATCCCTGCGGTCCCAACGACGGTGTTCTGGATGAATTTGCGTCTTGAAATGTTTTTCATATTATAAGATTTTGGTTAAGTTTTTATTATCCCCGGATAATTCTCTCAGTAAAATCCTGTGGATCTTCATAAAGTTCAAATGTAATAATCTTTTTTGTTGATTTTTTTACTTTTATCATACATTTTCCTATTTGAAGGTAATTAACATAAAGTTGGTGCAATTAAGTTATCAGCTGACCTGTGTTCAGGTTTTCCGGCCGTGTCAAACCTTTTATAATGAAGCCATTACATCCGGTAATGGTTTTTCAGTTAAAAAAAGTTAACTTTATCGAACTATTCAGAAAAAACAATGGAAAAATCAATTAAAGCCTGTATAAATATCATCCTGTGGACTTTTTTTGTTGCATGTAACACAGGATTACTGTCGGGTCAGGGGGAGGTTCAGGAAGCTCAGCCACAGTTTCTCTTTCCGGCTTTTCATGATTCTAAAGTACTTATGAGTTCAGGGAAAGTCCAGAACCTGGAAATGAATTATAATTCCCTTACTGAAACAATGGTTTATATGTCTGGCAGTGATATATATGATCTTGCTAATCCAGGTCAGGTTGATACTGTTTTTATTCAGGCCCGCAAATTCATTCCGGTGGGAAAAGCTTTCTATGAAGTTATTAAAGGAGGTGACATGCCTCTTTACTGCCAGGCTAAAAGCGAGTTGAAGCCTGTAGGCAAAGATGCAGGCTATGGAAGCAAATCCCATACATCAGCAATTACTTCATGGGCCAATATAAGTACGTCAGGAGCAAATTACAATCTTAAAATACCGTCTGATTATGTTGTAAACACTCGTTATATATATTGGATCAACAAAACAATAAGCTTTGAAACTGAAAGACAATTCCTGAAACTGTTCCCTGAAAATGCTGATGAATTAAAAGCATACATAAAGAAAAACAGGCTTAAGTTTGAAAAACAGGACCATGTAATTGAGATTGTAAGGTATTGTTCTGAATTAATTTCTGGGAAAAACAAATAAAATTTTACTTCAATGATCAGCTTTAAGACTCTTTTATGTGCCGGTTCTCTTGTACTGAGCATGGCTATGATTTCTTCCTGTAAACAGGCTGCGGTTTCTTCAGGAGATGGCAGCGTCAGTATCCATGTATGGGAGATGCAGGAAATATCTCTCAATGCCAGCGGAACATACAATAATTATTACACTGATGTTACATGCTGGGTTGATCTTAAGGGACCTGATTTTTCGAAAAGGATATACGGGTTCTGGGATGGGGCTGATGTTTTCCGGTTCAGGGTTGTAGCTACAAAACCCGGTAAATGGGAGTGGGTAAGCGGTTCAAATCAGCCTCAGGATGCAGGATTGAACGATCACCGGGGGGAGTTTGATGCTGTAAGCTGGACAGAAGCTGAATTACTTCAGAATCCCAACCGCAGGGGCTTTATCAGGCCTTCGGCAAACGGGCATGCCCTTCAATACGATGACGGCACTCCGTTCTTCATGATCGGCGATACATGGCTTGCCGGAACTACCTGGCGCCTGCCTTTCAGGAATGCAATTCCTCCGGATAATTATGTGCCGGGTCCGGGGATAGGATTTGAAGATGCAGTAATATTCAGAAAGAAGCAGGGATTCAATTCCGTAAGTATGATCTCATGCTATCCTAACTGGGAAGCTGACGGCAATGCCAATACCTATGCAGATGATAAGGGATTGTTTATAAGAAATGCATGGGAGAAATTCGATTATCTTACGGATGAGGGCAGGATGACATCAAAGGATATGCGTGACGAACTTGGAAATAAGCCATTCAGGATGTCGGATAAATACAAGGGGATCGCGGACTTTGATCAGATAATTCCTGAATATTTTCAGAGCCTTGACAAAAAGATGAACTTCCTTTCTGAAGTAGGATTTGTTGCACTTCTTGAATCTGTCCGCAGAGATAATTGCCCTGTGTGGAAGGCTTACTTTGATTTCAATGAATCATATTCACGTTTTATCCAGTATCTCATTTCGAGGTATGGTGCTTACAACATTTTCTTCAGCGGCATACATCTCGATTGGATACCCAGGGAATACAGCCTCACGGCAGATGAATTCAATGAAGTTCTTACATATCATCTTAACAAGTACGGACCCCTGCCATTCGGGCAGCCTCATACAACACTTATAAATAATTCAACATACAGGCAGTTCGGCCATGGTGATGATTGTCCATGGCTCACAATGCACAGTGTAGGCAACAAACCGCGTGATCACCGTGTGTCGGGGGCTCTCGATACCCTTTTCAGACTTGAACCTGCTTACCCGGCAATAAATTTTGAACCATATTATACAGGCTGGGATCACGAGATCAATAAGCCCAATAATGAGCGTCCTCCTGCAAATTCAGTCAGGGATAATTATTTTTCAAGGGCTCAGATGTATGGTTCAGTACTGTCGGGAGGGCTGTCGGGACATGTTCACGGGACAGCTGCTTACGACATCACTTCCACGGGCGAACCCGAAGGGATGCGTCCTCATATCTGGGAAGCTTTGAACTATGAATCAGCAAACTACATGCAGCACCTGGCTGATTTCATTCTGTCGGAAGGTGACAGATATCAGGCTCTTGAGCCCTGCCACCAGGATCTGAATCCTCAGAAAGCTCCTGGCAGTCCTGAACGGGGACTTGACGGATGGGCTTATATGATGAGGACAAAGGAGAAGGATTTTGCTCTTCTTTATTTTGAGAACCAGTCGGTTTTGCCTGAAGTTAGCGGATTTACTCCCGGCGCTTCCTACTCGTTCCAGTGGTACAATACCTTATCCGGCGAATGGCTTGATGAAGATCTGATAAAGGCTGATGAAGAAGGGAAGCTTATAATACCGGTTTTCCCCGATGGGAAGAATCCGTCTGTAATTGACTGGGCAGCGAAGATAAAGGGGTAAAAAACTCATCCCCCTGCCTTCAGCTCTTAAGGCTAACTAATCTTTATACACATCTGTTAATTCACTATTGCAATAGGCTGGAGATTACCTTCGGTGAGTAATGATATTTAACTGATCGTATACAAATCTTCAGATAATCGAGGCTCTCCAGGTAAACTTATACTGATTGTATGTGGGCACCGGCAGGTGCCTAATGTGAATAACCCCGGGCCTACAGCCCGGGGATTGAGGAAATCCCATAGATTATGTCAGCGCCGAAGGTGCTGAATAGTTACCACCGTTCTTTTTTCACGATTCACCCCTTTCAGGGATGAACCGGTGTGAGCCCTTGCCTGCCCCGGGCTGTAGGCCCGGGGTTATTCACATCAAGCTCTTTCAGAGCTGTATCGAGCGTTGTATTTATAGGTTAGTTATTTTTTATATACAGGGGATTGGGCATAGTTTTATGTGCCAAAGTCAAAAAAGACTAAAATAATAGTTAAATTTTATCAAAAAAACTTGCACGACTAAAATAATAGTCATATATTTGTATGAGTATAGCTTAAAACCTGGTTTAAACTGAAGACAATAACCTTAAGAAAAATGAAATCAAGTGTTCTGTCAATAGTTTCTCTTGCATTACTCACAGCAGTATTGGTAACATTCTGTGCGCCTGCAAGAATTCAGGAAACCCCTGATCGGACAATCAAGCCATTGACCGGTACCTGGGAACTGAAAATGTACAAATACGGATATGGCGCTACAGCATTTCAGAAATACCCGAAGGGGAGACGCCAGATTCAAATGATAACTGATGATTATTTCACATGGGTGCGTTTGGACTCTGCAACAAAAAAGATTTATGGTTCGGCTACAGGCAGGTATACATACGACGGCAATAATTTTGTTGTGAATGTTGACTACGGCCTGGGGATGGATAGTTACCTGGGTGTTCAGAGCAATTATACTGTGAGAGTGGAAGACGATCTGTATTTTCTTTCCGGTGAGCTGGTCGAGGGGTTTATGATTGAGGAGATATGGGAAAGGATACATTAGCAATTAGCAATTAGCAATTAGCAATTAGCAATTAGCAATTAAGAATTAGCAATTAGGAATTGGCAATACATAATTAATCATTAATATGAGAACTATGAGACTAACTAAGGCTGAAGAGCAGATAATGCAGATTCTTTGGGATATGGAAGAAGGACTTGTAAAAGATATCAGGAACAGGTTCAACGATCCCAAACCGGCAAGGAATACTGTTTCAACGGTTGTCAGGGTCCTTGAAAGGAAAGGCTTTGTAGGTCACCGGGCTTACAGCAATGTGCATATCTATTACCCGCTGGTATCAAAGAGTGAATACTCGAAGCATCAGCTGTTCGGTTTAATGGAGAGTTACTTCAACAACTCATTTCCCGCCCTGGCTTCATTCTTTGCAAAAGAAAAAGATATGAGCATCAGGGATCTCGAAGAGCTTATGGAGGATACAAAGAATGAAATGAAAAAGAGCAAAAGAAAAAGATAATGGAATCATTTGCCACATATCTTCTGAAATCAGCTTTATGGCTGACCGGTTTTGCAGTCGTGTATTTTCTTTTCCTGAGGAATGAGAGATTCTTCAGGCTAAAGAGAATATACCTGATAGCGGGACTTGTGGTTTCAGTTATATTTCCGCTGATTGCATTCCATTATAAGGTAGACGTCCCTGTTCCCGGGTTAAGTCTCACACCTGTTGAAGGGCCCGCATTAAGTACTCCTGATCTGCCGTCCACCCCGGACAAATCAACTGATTTCCTGCTTATCCTGATGGTTCTATATATATCAGGAGTACTTTTTCTTGCATACCGGATACTAAGGCATGCAGGCGCTGTAATAAAGATAATACGACTGGAGAATCCGAAGGAGGACAGTGATGTAAGGTTGATAAGATCCGGGCATTTTCCCGTATCATTCAGCTTTTTCAATTACGTGTTCATCAACCCTGCTCTTGAGAATGAAGAAGTTAAAGAGATCCTTAATCATGAAACAGTGCATGTGGAACAGAAACACTGGTTCGACCTGGTCCTGGCTGAGTTCCTTCGGATAATTCAGTGGATAAATCCTTTTATGTGGATGTATACTGAATTTATAAAAGTTAATCATGAATATCTGGCTGATGAAGAAGCTCTGCAGCGTACTGAAAATCCCGGCAATTACCGGGCGGCTCTTATAAATCAGATGGTGGCATCACCAGTCTTCAGCCTTACAAATTCCTTCAATTATTCACTGAGCAAAAAACGTTTCGAAATGATGAGGAAAATTATTATATCCCCCTACAGGAAAATGAAAGTTTTGCTCGTTCTGCCGGTCTGTGCAATAATTTTTTATGCATTTTCAGTACCTGAGTACAACTATATATCACAGCCCGCTGGCAATGATTCTGAGCTGACAGCCCCGGCTCTTATGAAAGGGATAATAAAAGGGATTGTTATAAATGAGGAGAATGAGCCGCTGGCCGGGGCCAATATTGTGATTACAGGCAACTATGAAGGAGTGGCGACAGATAAATCCGGACGATTCACAATAGCTGATGTTCCTGATAATTCTTTCCTTGTTGTATCATCTGCCGGGTATAAGACACAGTTCATAAAAGCTGATCCTGAAAAAGAGATGTCGGTCAGGCTACTGAAGGATCAGGATTACAGGGAGCCGGTTCAGATAAGAAGTACAATGCCAGGTGGTACGGGGCAGAGCCCGCTCCTTATAGTTGACGGGGTCGAAAGCGAAAAGAAAATGGCCGACATTGATGTCACGACAATAGAATCAATGACAGTTTTAAGAGATTCACCGTCTATTGCTAAATATGGCGAAAAGGGCAAAAACGGGGTGATACTTATCACCACCAGAAAGAAAAATGCTGCTACACATGCAGATAAGGACCCTGAACCATTTGTAGTTGTTGAACAGATGCCAATGTACCCCGGGGGTGATAGAGCATTGCTGCAATTTATTACAGACAACGCAAAATACCCGGATGAAGCAAAGGCACAAGGTATTACCGGACGGGTGATTATTAGGTTTTGTGTTGATACACAAGGGAATGCCACACAAATATCTGTATTGAAAGGAGTGCATCCTCTTCTTGACGCAGAAGCATACAGGGTCGTTAATCTCCTGAAGGGNACTAAAATTTGCTGCGTTTTGTTCTGAGCACTGAAAGGGCATTTCGACGGATACGCACATTAACCTCTCCCTCCATTGTAAAGGGATCACCGTCAATATGGAATCTTTTTTCATCCGTTCTGATTGTGAATGACTCTTCACTCCTCAGGTACCTGACATATTTTGATTTATTAAGTGTTCCTCTGAAAAGGCGCCAGATGATAAGAGGAGCAATGGACTTCGGGAAAGGTTTTAGAATGACAATATCTATTATCCCATCATTTGGTTTGGCTTCAGGAGCGATGAAGGCATTGTAGCCGAACTGTCTTGTATTTGCTATAGTAAGATCAAACACCTCTTCATCAACCAGCTCACCGGATCCTGTCTGTATCACTACCCTGAAAGGTTTAAGCCTTGCGAAATTCCTGAGAGTCATCCATGTATAAAGCCAGAATCCGCGTGTCCGTGATTTCTCGAATGAATGGGCAACGAAGCTGTCAAGGCCCACTCCTGCCACGTTAAGGCACATGTGATCGTTAAATTCAATTACATCAGAAGGGATACAGCCAGCCTTCTTTATGTCTGACAGCAGAGAACTGATAACAGGCCTGAACCCGAATTCCCTGGCAAATCCGTTTCCGGAACCCATGGGAAGGACACCGAGTATCTTACCTGTTCCCACAAGCTGTTTTGCTACGCTTCTTACAGTTCCGTCCCCTCCGGCAGCAACGAAAAAATCATATTCATTGAAAGCCTGTCTTATATATGTTCCGGATTCATCAATGCTTAATGACCTGTAGCATGACAGATCGTTCTTGCGTCGCAGGAGATCCTTTGAAAGAATTAACTTGACAGGCATAACCCCGGCATGCGGATTGAGAATAAAAAGCGATCTTTTGATCTGCGGAGAATCCATTGATTAAGTGTTAACCCCTACCCGGAAAAATGAGATCACTAAGGTTATAAAATAATCTGATGAAATCAAAAAAATACAAGAGGATCGCTGCAAACTTTTCGTAATTTAGCTTATGTTTTGAGATAGGAATTTAAACAATCAATAATGTCCCAGTCAAAGTTCTATCATTTTACTCCCACAGGTCTGTTTTACGGGCTTAAAAGTGCTGAAGATGCAATAGCTGCTCGCCGCGAAGGAGGATTCATCTGGCTTAATTTCTATAATCCACCCATGCAGGAGCTTCATTCACTTGTTGATACGATGGGGGTCCATCCGCTGTCAGTTGAAGACTGCCTCGACACCAAACAGATACCAAAGATCGAGCATTTCCCGAACAATACTTTCGTGATTGCCAATTCTTTCAGCTATAATAACAAGACACTGTCAATTGATGAAGTCGACTTTTTCATCGGCAAGGATTTTCTGATAACTGTAAGCGGCATAAACTCTGATGGCAGGAAACCACTGAACAATATCCAGAACATAGTTGAAAACGATCCCGGGATGGCAAAATCCGGACCTGCCTTCCTGATGCATATTGTTCTTGATTATGTTGTGGATGAGAAGCTTCAGGCTTTTGAAGCGATAGAAGATGAGATAGAACAGGCTGAAGATGAAATACTCGATTCTCCCGAGAAATTTCAGCCCGGTGAATTGCTTAAACTGAAGAAAGATCTTGTAAATCTCAGGAAAAGCCTTTTTCATGAAAGAGAGATACTTGTTAAGATTTGCCGCCATGACTGCCCGTTCATACAGGAAAAAGCAATCTTTCATTTCCGTGATATTTACGACCATCTTACAAAATTCTTTGAACTCACTGAGACCAACAGGGAGGTTGTAACAAACCTGATGGAATTATATACCTCCATGCTTAACAACCAGATGACAAAAATGTCGAACAAAACAAATAATTCAGTCCGGCGCCTTACCCTTATCGCAACCATCTTCATGCCATTGACGCTGCTTGCAGGTATCGGAGGCATGTCGGAATGGACAATGATGACAGGGGCTGAAAACTGGAGGTTTGCATACCCTCTCTTCCTTCTGGGAATGCTTATAATAGGAATAATAAGCTTTTTACTTATCCGGAGGATGGAAAAAAGGGATATTAAAAGGCAGGATGAAGAAGAATAATCAATGACTGATTTTATTGAATACCTTCAGAGAAATTCTCCGGTAACGACATCTCCTCGTATAATTTAAGTATCTGTTCTTTAAACTCTTCCGGGGCATCAAGCTGACCCCATGCCGTAGGTGTCTGCCACAGCCCGTCATAAGCAAGATCGTGATATGACTTGATGATATGCGGGATATCTCTCTCCTTGAGAATCTCGTCCAGAAGGCTGGCTTCCACCTGGTTTTTTATGATAAGTATCTTAATAGTATCTGCCATAAATGAGTACTATTCTTTAAAGATAATGAAAAAACTGCAGATATTCAAATTCATATCAAATAATGCGGACTCAATTAGCCGGCGAAATGATCATTGAAAAGCATTTCGAATTCATATTCGAAATTGGGGGTGAAAATACCCTTGCCGAGCTCAGCACTTATCTCATCCATTTTCCAGAACCTGCCCTCGTCAATCTCATCCCTGTTTATAAGAGGCTGCTCTTCAGAAGTTCCCGTAAATGAATAGACAAGCTCTCTTTCGCGGGGAGACTCCCAGATATATTTTCTTATGAACGTAAAATCAAAGACCTTAAGTCCGAGTTCTTCCCCGGTCTCTCTTCTGAGAGCATCTTCAGTCTTCTCCCCCTGATTTATATGTCCACCCACCGAGCTGTCCCATTTTCCCGGTAGAAGGTCTTTTGTCATAGCACGTTTCTGGAGGTAGAGTTCTCCCTTATCATTCAGGAGATGTAGATGGACTACGGGATGAAGGAGTTTGCTTCTGCCGTCATGGCAAACATTTCTCGGGGCCAGTCCTGTCTCATTACCGGCATCATCAACAACAGGGAACATTTCGGTATTTTCCATCTCTGTGTAAAAAGCTAAAAATAGTCTTTTATAATTATTTTACTGCACCGATAATACTGAATCCGCATTTAATTGTATTCCCGTCTTCATCGACAACTGTCAGTACGTGATTGCCCGGTTCAGTAAGTATCTCGATCTGGTGAACTGAAACTGTCGTTGCAACATATTTTTCATCAAGATGCCAGAAAAGCTTCTTTGCAGGATTCCGATGTGCTATTTCGGGAATGACTCTTGTAAGAGAACCTGTCTGATCGCGCGGGATGAAGATCCTGATCCCTGGGGATGGATAGATGAATTCCATTACGGGGATGTCTTTCCCCTGATTACAGCCCGGAGCGAACGGTGGGAGAACTTCATATTCAGGATGTCTCAGCCTGTAGAAATACTCCATTGCCGGCGGCAGGATGAACCATGATTCATTTCTTATTTCTCCGGGAGGCACACAGCCTGCGTTGACCTGCCACTCAGCGCTTTTATCGAGATGTATTATCCTATGGTAGGGACATGCCTCGCTTCTGAGTCCGCTTATACAGGCAGCTGTCTCTATAGTCTCAGGGCAGTCAGGGCCGGCTCTGTATCCGCTTTGTTTGCATACCGATATCATTGTAAGCTCTTCTGAAGGTTCAGAGAACCACGGGCCGGATCCCATCATAGCGGCAAGATCGAAGAGTACCGGCGCAGCAGCCGTTATACCTGTCAGTCCGGGTCTCCCTTCTCCATCGGCATTGCCGGCCCAGACACCTATTACATATCCGGGTGTTGTACCTACAGCCCAGGCATCGCGGAAACCAAAGCTTGTACCTGTTTTCCAGGCTATGTTTTCCGAAGATGAAAAATACTGCCACCCTGACTCTCCCTCTGGTCTGTTCACTTTCTTCAGGGCTTCATATGTAAGCCATATTGCCGAGGCTGAAAGAGGAGGATCATTTTCTTCTGTTTTGATCTGTTCATAGGTATCTGCTTCAGTTAACCTCAGCGGATGATATGTATCCTTAAAATATTTCTTTGTTGAGTTATATGTTTTAAGCGTTCTTGACAGTGAGGCATAAACTCCTGTGAGTTCCAGGAGGGATGTTTCTCCTCCGCCCAGAATAAGCGATAGTCCGTAATGGTCAGCTGTTCTTGTGAAAGAGGTAAATCCTGTCTGCCTGAGAAGCTTAAGAAATAATTCCGGACTGTATTTCTGGAGCATTTTTACGGCCGGGATATTAAGCGACTGCGAAAGTGCAAAAGAGGCAGGCACAGCCCCGCTGAATGACAGGTCAAAGTTCTTTGGCGAGAATCCCGGGAAATGCGATGGGATATCTGCCACAAGTGCATCGGGGAGCATTTGTCCCGATTTCTGCAGCCCGGCATAAAGGATCGGCTTGAGGATGCTCCCGGTACTTCGGAGAGACTGAATTATGTCAACATTTTCGGAATGATCACCTGTTTGTTGTGCAGTACAATTCCCTATATACGCAAGCACTTTTCCTGTTCCGACATCAGCAATTATGCCTGCTGAATTATTTATAAAATTTCCGGAAAGATCTTTCTGATGTATCCTGAAGATCTCAGAGGCTCGTTCCTGGATCTCCGGATCAATTGACGTCCTTATCCTTTCACCCTTGTTGTTAATGAAAAAATAATCTGTCAGGTGCGGGGCTAAGGCCGGAAGCGGTTCCGGTTCACCGGGCAGCGGCTCATCAAGCGCAAGGACGAGTGTAAGAGAATCGAAGCATTCTCTTTCATATAGCTTTTTCAGGAGCTCATCGCGACGGGTCTTCAGAATCTCCTGATTTTTTCCGGGAAAAACAAGTGAAGGCGAATTTGGAAGCACAGCAAGCGCCGCTGCTTCTGCCCATGTTATATCGGCCGGGGCTTTCCCGGCATAACGCCATGCTGCGGCGTCAAGGCCGACAGTGTTACCTCCGAACGGAGCATTTGCTGAATATATCTTAAGGATCCTGTTCTTTGAAGCGAATAGTTCGAGTTTCAGAGCAGAGAGCATCTCGATTATCTTCCCGGGGTAGGTACGCGGCTTTGTTCCCCGGGCAAGACGTGCCACCTGCATCGATATCGTACTTCCACCGCTGACTATTTCGCCTGCTTTTATGTTCAGGATCAGTGCCCGGATTATTGAAACAGGATTTATACCCGGGTGCCAGTAGAAATAACGATCCTCAAATGTAAGAAGTGCTTTCTTGAATTTTTCCGGAATACTGTCTGGCGGCGGGAACCTCCACTGACCGTCGTCCGCGATCCGTGCACCCAGCAGTTCCCCGTTGGAAGCTTCAACTACAGTTGATAATGGCGCCCTGAAGCCCGGCCAGGGAGAAAGCAAAACCGGAGTAATCAATACCCCGGCTGCAAGAATTATTATTTTTAATTGCCTTTTCAAATTACTGACCTGTTACCCTGATTCTTGTACCCGGCACCCTGGCATAGCAGTTTTCCGTATACATTGCTTCGCACCAGACAGAAGGCTGAAAAAACTCACCTTTATAGGCTGCATTCAATATCGTTACAAAGGTCTTTGTCTCACCTGTTTTAAGGCTGAAATATGTATTCACCCGGTCATCCCTTATGTCGCGGTAGTCATACTCACTTTCCTTTATCCCGGTGTTTGATTCAAACAGCCTTATATTACGGATCTCCCATCCTGACGGGACCATCTGGGTAAGGGCGATATTTTCCACAGCCGAAAAAGTATTGTTTGAGACTTTCACCACCATCATGAAATCTGAGCCCTGGGGGATATCCCTGTTATCGAAGCGCTTGAGGTCCATACTTACATAATCGATCTTCATTGCCAGTCCTTTCTCTTCCCAGGCAGCATCTGAAATCATCGGAACACCTTTCCTGACGAGAGTTGCATAGACTGTCTTTCCTGAAGTGTTTTCGACAGAAAGGCTGTGGCTTCCATCCTTCATTTCCAGGTCTTTCAGCCAGATCTCCTTTTGTGAAACAGTGCGTTCCTCTTTCTCACCGTTATGCGTTATGCTAATCCTTGCAGGACCATCCTTATCATCCGGTCTCATCTCAGCCCATTTCATATAGGACAGCAGTCCCCATGCCAGTGATTGTGTGCTGTACCATTCTCCTTTATTAAGCTCTCCTGTCAGTTCCCTGGCAAGCAGGAGAGACTGTTCCTCATTTTTCAGAAGGGCAAGAGTATATAATATTATTGCCTTATCGCGAAGGGGGCTTCCGTAGAAATAGCTGTTATATTCTTTCTCAGTCTCAGTATTTCTTACATCAAGAAGGTCCCCGGCTGCCTCAGGTCTTCCTGTCTGGGCGAAAGCAGCAGCCAGCAGCCACCTGGAGAGGAGGGGTATGTTATCAGTCTCGCGCAGCCTGTTCATGGCACCCTTATCGGGCTGTCCGGCAAGCGCCAGCGTAAAGAGCCTGTATGCCTGATCGTTACATGAATATCTGTATCTGTTGTCAAAACGCCACTCTCTTGCTGTCTTTTTCTGATAGCTGATCCATTTCTGAATAAATCCCGGTGAGATGCTGTACCCTTTTCGCTCCGCTTCAAGCAGGAAATGTCCGGCGTACGACGTTACCCAGTTATCCGGCTGGTATGAACCCGGCCATAAAGCAAGGCCGCCGTTTGACATCTGCCTTGAAAGCAGTTTATTGATTGCCTCTTTGATATTCGCAGCAGATTCGTTTGCCTTTTCCGACCCATTGCCTGTAAGCTCAGGCAGCCACAGCTGCGGGAAAGCTGTTGATGCTATCTGTTCCGTGCATCCGTGAGGATAGCTGAGAAGGTAATCGAGATGTTTTTCAAGATTGACCGAAGGAAGCGATGATACCTCGAGCCGGGCGGAGCTGGTTCCGCTGATGCCAAAAGGTTCAAAGGATGTTTCCCATTTCTCTCCCGCATTAATGATCCTGATTTCTGACCTTGTTTCGGGAGGATTAGGATTCCTTATGTCGAGCTGAAGGTCATACACGGCAGTCTCTCCTCCTCCGGTGGCCGTTACTTTTATTTTGGCAATTCCTGTCTTATCTCCTGCTGTGAATGAGAATTCAGAATCTAATTCACCCTGTCCTGATGAAGTTATGTTCCTTGTTGTCTGGTCAAAGCTTACAAGATCATTCCCTTCCACTTTAAGAGTCAGGTCGCGTATGCCATCTTTCTGAATAAATACAGATACCGGCAGGGCAGCTTTTTCCCCCGGGCTTATTACCCTTGGTGCTGTGACAAGCACCATCAGCGGATCTCTTACAAGAACAGATTTTTCAGCAGTTCCAAAAGCTTTTTCACTGCCGGCGATAACCATCACCCTTACTGATCCCGTGTATTGGGGCAATGTGATTGTGTGGGACTTGGTCCGGCCCTGTTGCAGATTATAGGGGCCGAGGAATTTAACTACAGGAATGAATCTCTGTGCTTTTGTTGCAGAACGGTCGACAACGGCCTCATCACCTCCGACAGCCAGGATCCTTTCAAGAGTTCCGCCGAAAGCGCCGAGCACATAATCGTATAGATCCCATGTCCTGACACCAAGAGCTTCACGTGAATAAAAATAGTTCCAGGGATCGGGTGTTTTAAAGCCTGTTATATCAAGCAGCCCTTCATCAACGACTGCAAGTGTATAGACCATCGGCTTCTTTCCGGCTTCGCTTACCTTTATCTCGAAAGGTCTTTGTGAGCGTATCTCGCCTGCTACTTCAACCTGTGGACTGAGCCTTGTACCGGGGTCTTCGACAAGCACGGGGATAACTCCGTAAAGCCTTACAGGCATGTCATTTATAGTCTGGCTGTGCGGCTGAATGACTGTCACATACGCATATACATTAGGAGCCATATCCGGAGTAGCTTTGAAGCGGATTTCAGTGTTCCCTTTTGTGGCAGGGGCCATTATCTCATCCAGTACTTCTGTCGCATTTTCAAGGGTGACAATAACCCTTGAATTCTCAGGTGCAGGGAAGGATAATTTCACCTCATCTCCCGGATTGTATTTCTCTTTATCTGTATTGACAGCAAGGAGGGTCGCTCCTTCAGCGTTGTTTTTCATTCCATATTCCCAGGGCCAGTCTATAAGAAGCATTTTGCCCGTTGCATGGCCTGATGGTACTGAAGCTCTTACAAGATACCTTCCCCATTCATTCTTATCTATCCTGAAAGTAAAGCTTCCCTCACCGTTCCTTGTTATTACCGTCTCCCGGATAACAGGCTTGTATATCTGGTTGGAGATATAGTATGCGAGATCTTCTTCGTCTGATTCCCACCACCAGCGGTACGACAGCTTGTAAACTGTCATCTCCACCTGCGAATTCAGCGGTCTGCCTTTCTCATCAAGAGTGACAACCTTTACATCATTCTCACTGTCTGTGAACAGCATCCTGCTCTTACCTTTAAGTCCCGGGAGGTTTATTCCAACGAAAACAGGGAAGGGGGCATATTTGTAAGTGAATTGTGCAATGCTCTCATCACCACCCTGTTCCTGAACTTTTGCAGTGAAGACAGCATTAAGCATTCCGGGGGCATTAAGCTCACGGCCCGGGGAGAATCTTACAGTTGCATTGCCTGATCCGTCAACCTTATCATCGAAGATATTTACTGTTTCAGAATAGAACTTGCTTGCAGGATCATCAAAGTCGTACTGGCTGTATTTATCGAATTCGGTACGGGTGTGTTTGAGCAGGTACTCGACAGAAGTATTTAAGTTTGAAGCTGTTGAGCCGTTGAGCCATTTGACGTTAAGTGCACCGGTGCTTGAGCGGCTCTCACCGCCAAGCATATCGCCGGGGAAGGAGAGATTGATCTTCAGCCTGTTTGGTTTCAGTGTCTCGATCCTTACCCTTTTTGTGAATGTTGCTCCTCCTATCCTTATCTCGGCCCGGTAGTTGCCGGTAACAGCATCGGGAGCAGTATGTGAGCAAAAGACAAGCAAATTATTGCCGTCATGTTTCCTGATCTGGTTGTCCACCCGCTGTTCAAGAGGATTGATTAGCTCGAACTGAACAGGGTGATCAGGAGGCAGTTCTTTCTTCATGTCCTTTATGAAAACAGACAAAAAGATTGAATCACCGGGTCTCCATACATCTCTTTCTCCATAGATGAAAGCTTTTATACCTTTTTCAGTTGCTGTTCCCGAGACATCAAAGGAACTCATTGACAGGACAGATCCATCATTTATCTTAAGGTAGTTACGGTCTTTGTCCTTCCTGGCTATTATAAGGAAGGGCTTCCTGTTGCACAGCAGCGACAGTGTACCGTCTTCCTTTGTGTTACCTGTTATTATCTGCTGCATCTGATAATCATACACTTCTAGGGCCGTCTCGCTTGCCGGCAGGGCTGTAATAAGGTCATTTACAATTACATGAAGGATTCCATCCTCGCCCATTTTAGCTATAAGACCAAGATTGGATGCCAGTATGTTCCTTGAGACATTTTTATCGGGACTGTAAAATGCCTCCTTGCAGGGATCGTCACGGTCTTCCCAGCGGAAGCCTGCTGAATAGTAGATAGATGATTCATCGTCATCATAGTAGTTCTCTTCATCATCCCAGTAAGTGCTGCTTTGTTCAAGAGACTGCTGGAGGAGTTCCTCATAGCGTTTTTCTTCCTGGGTGAGCTCGCAGCCGGTGAGAGAATATGATTTTCTCATGCTCAGCTTCACCTTATACAACACCCCGGGTTCGACATTTATATAATCAGCCAGGTTAATTGTATGAAGGTTCCAGGAACCTGTTCCTGAGCCTGTTCCCGATGTCAGATCGATTCTGCCCGAGAACACGGGACGGCCAAAGCGTTTTACATAATAGCCGGAATTGATATCATTTTCCTGCAGAAAATATGGCAGGTTGTTCTCGAAGATCTTGATTATTTTAAGATCAACAGCTCTCAGGTTAACAGCCTGGAAGGGGAATATAAGGTTCTGGGACGAAGGCAGGATGATACCGTTGCCTGTCAGCTGAATCCCGGGATTGAGTGCAGTGAAATCCAATCCGGAGGAGTATCGCGATGAAAGGCCGGTCCCTTTAATGTTTTTTACCGATGATTCGACGTGTAATGTGACCTCCTGCTGAAGAGTGGCTGAAGGGATAAGGGTGACTATGTTTGATCTGATACTTGTGCCTGACTGAACAGAAGGTTCAAGATAAATAA
>JAEAME010001198.1_pt1 | contig 19367 bp, 18 predicted proteins | sample 8958731 | NCBI WGS metagenome assembly JAEAME01 (sample SAMN16933194, study PRJNA681113) | bioreactor sludge metagenome | isolation source: anerobic bioreactor sludge (Control) | place: India:Bengaluru | collected 2018-10-24 | reverse complement strand
CGTGTGAAAAACTCGTCCAATACCGTGTATTTACGTTATTTTGGACAGCAATGATATCGTATTATTGATTCAAATACTCGCGCATTTAGAAAAAAGGGATGGTTTTAATCTATTAGACAAAGCCGAATATATAGCTCGCAAACAAATAATAGTGGCTACAGAAAATGGTATTATAGACTTACCAGAAAGAGAACACATCTCTGAATGGAGGCCTGAAGACTTACAAAAAAGAGGATACAATGTAATGGGTTTTGGAATCAAGCCGATTGGACTAAATACTAAATTTGCAGTCATTATTGAAAATCTGTCTAGAATTACAACTATTATTCCATTTACGCTTAAAAGGCCAAATGCTGCACTCCAGTTTATTGCCCTTAAAAACTTAAACTGATGACTTAAATAACTAATATAGATATCACCAGATACTGTCCTGATATTTATAATAGAGTTCTCTTTCTTATGCTCAATTTAGCACAATCGTAAATTCCTGGATGACATGAATATCTGTTGGTATCGAACCCCACATAAGGAAAAAGGTACGGTTAAACACTAACGTATTAAATAATGTAAGCCACGAATTACCTGAAGTGAAAGTATACATTCCAGTATTAATGTCCGTTGATGAACGAGAAATACCACCATAGTGATTACCAGTACCAGCTCCACGATAATGAAAACATGTTACGAATATCAAACCAGTATGACTAATCGACAAAATCGCAACACTCGACGTAGAATTTATGGTTCCCACCCCTCCCCACGCCTTCACCCCACTGATAACACAATCGCCTGTGTCTACCCACAGATAGATATCGTAGGAAGACGGACCGGTGAGATTACCAGCAGGGTCGGTGATATCATGGGCAATGATAAGGTCGCCGGTAGCGCCGGTATTGGTCAGAGTACCGGTCCCGACGCTGATCCCATTCCGTTGAATATGGTAATAAAGGACAGTGCCCCCACCCATCCATGAATCCACAGTTACTTGCAGCCGCACGGCCAACCTTAATACCTGGAGACGGTCATCCTCCGGAGTGGGAACCAACATGGTAGTGCTGTAGTCAGGGTTGCCAGGTTCGGTCAGGGCAACAATATTCTTCGTGGCCGATTCCAAATCGCCGCTTTCCTGGATACCCGGGGTATACGTAATGCTCTCGATCCGTGGTTGAGTGTCGGAATGATACTTATGTCCCATCACTGTTACTCCTTAATTCAATTTTTTCATTACCAATACAACTATTTTTTCCCAATTATAGTAGAACATAAGTACTTCATTTTGTCAAGTACATACTATGTTGATATTTTTGACTTATGTCATTTTAATAAGTATGATAGATGACATATGTCATCTAAACAGATTTACCTCGAACCTTTATGGTTTAAAAGGAGAGAATTCGACGACCTGTCGCTAAACCCGCCGGCTGGATATGAGTTCATTACCATGAACGATGAGACTTCCTCGATAAGGCATTTGTCCTACTTTAGTTTAAGTTACCGCTTGCTGAATACCGCAGGCCGCTGGCTGCCCGTCAACCTAGCTAGAGCCCGGCTGCTTTCCCGAACTCCTCTACCTCAACATACCAGTTTAGTCTATGCCGTCTCCCATCCTTCTTTTAGAAAATTTCCCTGGATTCTTGACCTGCGCGCCGAACAACCGTATATCATGGCCGGGGGCGAGAGGTCATTCGATAACTTCCGTGATATTGTGTGCCGCTTATTAAAATCCAAATATTGCCGCAGCATCATCTATGAATGTGAGACCGGAAAGCGGGCGCTGCGGCAAAGTCTGAATACTCCCGAATTGGCAACGAAAATTAAAGTTGTCCCATCTGGAGTCCCACTGCGGAAGTTCCACAAGGCCTTTGGCAGCGGTAAAACGGTCAAGTTGTTGTTTGTGAATTCTGCCAATATCAACGCTGCCTGGAACTTCAATTTAAAGGGAGGGCAGATATTGTTGGAGACTTTTTGCTTGCTAAAACAAGAATATCCAAAACTCGAGCTATTTATCCGTTCCGGTATCCCCGAGAAGCTAAAGAGGTCTTACAGTGGTATTCCTGGACTGAGTATAGTAGATAAGTCCTTGCCATGGGAGGAATTGGACAGGGAATTCAAGACTACCGATATCTTTGTTATGCCGACATATGTAACCCCATCGATTGTATTCCTCGATGCCATGAGTTATGAACTGCCCATCATTACCACCGATGTCTGGGCAAATCAGGAATATATCCGTGATGGAAATAATGGATTGGTGATCCACCACCCACTGGCCGGTAGTTTTACCGAAGGCGATATAGTTCATTTTAATTCACCTGCTTTCCGGAAGGCATTGTATACCGTTGACCGGAAGATGGTAATTGATTTGACAGCGGCGGTCAGGCTCCTGATTGAAAATGTTGAATTACGAAGGAAAATGGGTACCGCCGGCCGGGCCTGGGTAGAAAAAGAGCATTCCCTGGATGTCTGGCGGAACGGACTTAAAAAAGTACTGGACGAAGCACTGGAAATTCAGAATAATTCCCTATGATACCCTGATATATCCCGATAAGGCTTCCAATAAAAGCTGGGCTGCTTTTTTGTCCAGCGGTTGGTTGTTATTGCCACACTTCGGAGATTGAATACAACTGGGACAACCATCGAAACAAGGACATTCCCGAACTGTCTTCAGCGTGGCTTCCCAGAGTGTCTCGATCAGGTCATACCCTCTTTCCGCAATACCCACCCCACCCGGATGGCCGTCATAAATAAACACCTGCGCCTGCGCCGTATCGGGATGCAGGGGAGTAGAAACCCCGCCGATATCATTACGGTCGCATAAAGCAAACAACGGTAGGATGCCGATAGCTGCATGTTCTGTCGCGTGCAGCCCGCCGGCAAAGTCCAGTTGCTCTTGATCGATTTGGGCCACCGCCCGCGAGGGTAAATCGAACCACAGGGAAACCGTGGGGAACTGTTGGGGCGGCAAGTCCAGCGGTTCTTCGCCGACCACTTCCTCGGTATACTGAGCTTTTTTCTTGAAGCCGGTGACGGTAGTAGTGACTTCCACTTCACCCAGGCATACCCGGGTCCCCCGGGAGAATTTTTCCCGTAGCGTCCGGAGAATCCGCAGGTCAGTCAATTCTTTCGTCTGCGTAAAATAGTTCACCGAGGTCGGTTCGGCATATGCTGTATACCCGGCCAGGTCCAGTTTGTTAATCAGGTACGGCTGCCCCTGGTGCAGGTAGACCGCTCCTGGGTGGACCTGGAAAATAGCCACATTCGCTTCGACCGTCTCCAGTAATGCGCCGGTACTGGTATCGATGATGTGGAAATTTTCTCCCGAGGCTGAGCGGATAAAGATCGACTGGGCAGGGTAGGCGATTGTAGGTGCCAGGAACCATTTGCCCTGTCTTTCCCGGATGATGCCCTGTTTTTCTAGCTCATTACGCTCCACTATGTACGCTGGGCCGAAATATTCTTTATCCCGGTCGACAAGCGGTGCTTCCCATGAGGCACACAGCAAGTGCGCCCGCAGGATATATGGATTCTCGGGGTTGACCAGGGCATTCTCATAGCTTTTACCGAAGAAAAATTCCGGGTTGCGCATAAAGTACTGGTCCAGGGGATTATTCAGGCCGATGAGGAAACTCAGGGCTCTTTTTGTACGCCTCCCGCTTCTCCCCGCTTGCTGCCAGGTACTGGCGATACTTCCGGGATAACCGGTAAGCACCGTGGCATCGAGATCGCCGATATCTACGCCCAATTCCAACGCGACGGTGGCAACTACCCCAATTAATTTCCCGGCAAACAAATCTCTTTCTATTTCCCGCCTGACTTCAGGGAGATAACCGGCCCTGTAAGCCCTGATACGCCTGGACCAGTTCCCACTCGGGTCCAGTTTACGTAATTTATCACGGGCATATGCATAAATAACCTCGGTCAACCGCCGGGTGCGGGTAAAAGCCAGGGTACGGATCTCATTTCTAACTAGTTCGCTGAAAAGGCTGATTGCCTCGCTATTGGCACTGCCACGGGTGGATTTGGATTCGCCGACGAAAGGAGGGTTCCAGAAGACAAAATCCTTACCCCCATGCGGCGAACCGTCATTGTCGACCACAGTAAACGGCAGGCCAGTCAGCCTTTCGGCATGTTCGCCGGGATTGGCAATCGTGGCCGAGCAGAGAATGAAGCGCGGTTCGGCCCCGTAAAAGCGGCAAATCCGCCGCAAACGGCGCAGGACGTTAGCTACATGCGATCCGAATACGCCGCGGTATATATGAGCTTCATCCACAATGATGTATTTCAAGTTGCGGAGAAAGCGTGACCAGGACTGGTGGTTCGGCATGATACCGACATGCAGCATATCGGGATTGGTGAGAATGATCCGCGCCCGCCGGCGTATATCCGAACGTTCGATACCGGGAGTATCGCCGTCAAACGTCGCCAATTGTTCATTCTTGAGAATATCCGGACAAGCTAATTCATGCAGTACACGCAATTGGTCCTGGGCCAGGGCCTTGGTGGGAAATAGATAAAACGCCCTTGCTTCGGCTGTAGAATTGGTCAGTATTTCCTGTAATACCGAGACGTTATAACAGAGTGTTTTACCGCTGGCCGAAGGCGTGGCGATAATAACATTTTCCCCCCGGTGTGACAAGTTTACCGCCTCGGCCTGGTGAGTATAGAGGTTAACGATACCGCGTTCTTTCAAGCAACCATCAAGTTCCGGGGCCAAAGGATTATCCAGTGTTCCATAAACAGCCCCCCGGGATGGTAGACGTTCGATATGTACCGCCTGATCCTTATAATCGGGTTGTGCCAACAGATAATCGAGGAACTCGGATGCTTCCATAATATATATGTCTGGTTTTTAAGATTGCTTTTTGTTATTTCCCGGCTGGTACGTCCATATGGTATTCAGGATGATTCAATCCCCAAAAGCGGCCAGTATTTCAATCTGGTAATCAAGCATTTCGACTTCGAACCGGCTTTCACTGATAAAGTCGACAACATGGGACAGGATTTCATTGGCATGGCGGCTGTCATTACTGATGCAGGCAATACCTAATGAAGCCAACTGCCAGGCGTCATTATCATCGACCTCGGCGATACTTACGCTAAACTTGTTTTGCACGCGGGCGATGATCGACTTTATTACCTGGCGCTTTCCTTTTAGCGACTCATTCTCCGGTATCCGGAGTTTTATTTTACAAAGACCGACATGCATAGGCATTCAACTGAAATATAACAATCCGTCATCATTAAGTCAATTACCGTTTATTGTCCATATTTTTTCTATATAGTCCATTTTTCTACTTGACAATAAAGAACTTGTGTTCGATAATATAAAACTGGATCAGGAAAATAAGTTCGCGTTTAGGGAGGTATCACCGTGTGGAAAATTGACCGGGGTTCTCAAATCGGGATCACTACTGATAATTACACTGCCGCGCTGTCATGGAGTGTATCCGAATTAGGAAAGAAGACTATCTTAATGAAAAATAACGACGCCGAAAACAGCCTGCGGTACCGGCTGGACGGGTATGTATCTTTTGGCGGGATATCACAAGAACTGGTGCCGGTAAATATACTCGCACCGGGAGAGATAGCTGAATTTCATTATGATCACCAATGGAGTAAATTGATCTTACAGGTTAAGACCGCAGTAAACGGCAGCCCGGCAAATTACCGGATTGATTATGAAGGCCAGGGAGCTTGACCCTGGCTTTCCCTATCTAAAAAACCAATTATTTTATAGTTGGGTATTCTACTGTAAATCCGGTTTTTCATGGAAAGTACAACTAACCTATGTTGCATTTTACACATCTTGCTGATACAATATGCAATTGTCAATATTTTGGACTAATTTATGCTAAATGACAGGATAGCATTAAATCAACATATCTCTTATTGGCACCGGCAACGTGTCCTGATAACCGGTGGTTCAGGATTCATCGGCGCCAACCTGGTTAAGTCCCTGGAGAGAACAAATTGTCAAGAAATCATTGCCCCCACCAGCCGCGACTTTGATTTGACCCGGGAGGGTGAAGTAGCCAGACTCCTCACAGAGACCAGGCCTGATATCGTAATACATCTGGCGGGACTGGTGGGGGGAATACTGGCTAATAAAGAAAAACCCGCAGAATTTTTTTACCGCAACCTCACTATGGGCACCTTTGTGATACACCATTCATATTTAGCTGGGGTAAAAAAATTAGTAGCGGCAGGAGCAGGCTGTGGTTATCCTGAATACGCGCCTAATCCCCTGAAGGAGAATTCTTTCTGGGACGGCCCTCCACAACCAGAAAGCGCGCCTTATTCCCTGGCAAAAAGAATGCTCCATGTCCAGGCTCAAGCTTATTTCCAGCAATATGGCTTTAGGTCCGTGATCGTGGTGCCGGGAAATGTCTATGGTCCCTTTGATAATTTCAGCCTGTACCAGTGACATGTAATACCGGCACTGGTCAGCAAATTTGTTGATGCCGTGATTCAGTCAAACGACATCGTTGAAGTATGGGGCAGCGGGAAAACTTCACGGGATTTTGTGCACGTGAATGACGTCGTACAGGGCATCCTGCTGGCGGGTGAAAAATGTAATACCCCGGAACTGATCAATGTCTCCAGCGGCATTGAAAATTCAATACGGCAAGTCGTTGACCTGATAATTGAATTAACCGGATTTAAAGGAAAAGTGGTCTGGAATCTGAACCGCCCGGACGGACAGAGACGGCGCCGGTTCGATATCAGTAAAGCCCGGGATATTCTGGGATACCAACCGGGAATATCTCTGAGAGCAGGTCTTGATGACACGATCAGATGGTACCGGGAAAACCGCGAAAAGCTGGCCGGCGGACGCATCCGGCAGGGAATTTCGTGAGTTACTGGCAGAGCCGCCATGTCCTGGTTACCGGTGGAGCCGGTTTTATCGGTTCCAACCTGGTTAAGAAACTGATTAAAGCGGGCGCAGAAATCCGGGTAGCCGACAACCTGGAACGGGGGAAATGGGAACACCTGACACCAGTAGTTGGCAATATTGATTTCCGGCAGGTCGATCTGAGGAATGAAAGCTCAGCACAAGCATCCTGTCAAGGTATCGATACCATTTTTCACCTGGCTTCGAAAGTAGGCGGTATTGGGTATTATTTACAGCAGCCCGGAGAAGTCCTATTGCAGAACATACTGCTGGACAACCGTGTACTCCAGGCCGCTCTAAATAATCAGGTTAACCGCTTCATTTATGCCAGCAGCACCTTTATTTATCCTACTTCCCTTCAACAAACCGCGGAGTCTTCCGCACTTAAAGAAACGGATGCCATGCCGGCCTGGCCGCCGCTATCCTATGGTTGGGCAAAATTAGTCGGTGAAAAATCCCTCACCTATTCTATTGAAAACAAGTTTCCGCTTAAGGCGGCGATTATCAGGCTAATGGGGGCTTACGGCCCCGGCCAGGATATCGACCTCGAACGTGGTTCGGCGATTCCGGTCTTTGTACGCAGGGCTCTGGAATACCCTCAGCGGAGACCTTTTATCATCAAAGGAACCGGGGAAGAAACCCGCTGCTTCTGTTATATCGATGATATTACTGATGCTATTATTCGGACAGCAGAGAAACTCGAAAAATATGATCTGGTCGGGCCGGTCAATATCGGCAGCGAGCACCGCATCCGCATCAATGACCTGGTGGATATGATCATCAATCTTTCCGGTAAAAAGATCGAAGTACAGCATCTACCCGCAGCGACCCCGATCTGGGGACAAGCTGCCGACTGTTCATTAGCCCGGCATTTGCTAGATGGCTGGCATCCTTGGGTATCCCTGCAGACTGGCCTGCAAAATATGTTCGCTTACGTCAATGAAGCATTAAATAATGAAAAATCGTCATTATAGAATAGAACCAACTCATGGTGGCGGTGTTTATTGTTCGATATTGACAATATGAAGAACCAGAGCTACACTCTTTATAACCTTATCGAGTAAAGTTAAATTTGAAAATATCTTATATTTCGTCTCACATGTTAAATACTGTCATTAACACTACTACGTGCCGGTGGGCACGGTATGTCTTCGGTATAAAGGGGAAAATACCCTAGCATAATTTCTCCTCGGAAGATCATCACGAAAGCCCGGGAAACCTAAATCCCGGGCTTTTTTTTAAGTTTTGAAGGAGATAACACATGGCAATTATTGTTCGCGAACTAAAAGACGAGGCTGTAATTGACTTTAGTGCTGAATTAATCAGGAAATCATTCGAGACTGTAGCACGTGATTTCAACCTGACAAAAGAAAATTGTCCCACTCATGCATCCTTGATCACAAATAAACAACTTCACGATCTATATGAAAAAGGACAATGGTTCTTCGGTATATTCGTTAATGGCCACCAAACCGGGTTTGTCGCCGTCGAAAAGTCTAATCCGGATATATTTTTCATGGAAAAACTAGCGGTGCTGCCGGAAGCTCGGCATCATGGGTATGGTAAGATACTGGTACGTTTTGCCGTTGAGTTTGCCCACAGTCGAGGTGCTCTGAAGTTATCTATAGGCACGATTCATGAACATCAAGTACTTAAAGACTGGTATAAAGCACTTGGATTTGTCGAGACCGGGCTGCGTAAATTTGCACACTTGCCGTTTACAGTATGCTTTATGGAAAAAGTATTGAAATAGACATCGAAAGAGAAGCCTACTGATATTCCCGCTGCCGGAATACTTCGTACATCACTACTGCCGCGGCAACCGAGGCATTCAGAGAGGTGATTTTCCCCTTCATCGGGATGGCGGCCAGAAAATCACATTTCTTTCTGACTAAAGGAGTGATGCCTGAACCCTCTGCACCGACGACGACAGCGGTCGCCGGACGAAAATCAAGGGATAGGTAATTTTCCCGCGCTGTGCTGTCAATCCCAACGATCCAGACACCCTGTTTTTTTAAAGTGTCGATTGCCTGGGTAATATTCGTTACCTGTATCAGGGGAACATATTCGGCAGCCCCGGCCGCAGCCTTCATCACCGCGGGCGTTAAGCCGACGGCACGGCGGGAGCGGGTGATGACCCCGTGGACGCCGGTAGCCTCCCCAGTACGGAGAATCGCCCCAAGGTTATGGGGGTCCTCAATACCATCCAGGACGATATAAAAGGGGGGTTCGTCTTTTTGTGCGGAGATAGCTGCCAGGTCCTCAAGAGTAAAGGCGGGTACTACTTCAGCGTATGCCAAAATACCCTGGTGCACCCCATGATTGCTCAACCGGTTGAGTATCTGTCCTGGTACATTTTCCACCGCAATACCGGATATTTCCGCAATCTGGATTATCTCGGTGATCCGGTTATCGTTTTTAATACCCTTTTCCAGCAACAATCTGGTGATATTACGGTTAGCCCGTAATGCTTCGAGTACAGAATTCCGGCCGATGATGATATCAGGCATACCTTATTTAACAACACCAGAAATATTTTCGTTACCGTTGGTTGACGCCTTACTGCTTTGAAAATCGAGAATGTTAAGTCTTAAGTTCCGTGAACCATTCCAGTGGTCCAATTCGACATTATATACGAGGTCAACCGGGGACTTCATTTCGCTTTGAGATCCGCCCAGGCCGAAGCCAACGGCGTTCCACACCACGCCGCCCTGTTTGAACTTCATTTTCAGGTGTTCGTTACTGCTACCCATTGTCCGGCACTCTACAACTTCCACCCCCCTGCTGAGAAAAGCCGGTACCGGGTTGCCCTGGCCAAACGGCGATAATTTCTGGATAGTCGGATAAACATCACCACCCAGTTCGGAAAACCTGGCCTCCGCATCGATATCAAGGCTGGGCCGCAAGTCCAGCCCTTTCAGTTGTGTTTCCGCCATCTTGTTTAGAAAATCACTAAAACGGGTCAGCTTCCTGACTGGTAAGGTAAACCCGGCCGCTTGAGCATGACCGCCGAAATGGATCAATCCCCCGACTGCAGACTGGTATGCATTAAGCGCCCCGATGATATTGAACTCGGGTATGCTTCGGCAACTCCCGGTACAATACATTTCACCGGTTCGCACGACCACCGCCGGATGGTAATACTCATCCACTAGTCGGCCAGCGACCAGGCCGCAGATGCCAACCGGGAAGTCAATATCCTGAGCTAGTAATACTGGACTTATCCCCTGTGCTGTTACCTGTTCTTTAGCTTGGTTGGTAGCCTTAGCCGTTAACGACTGCCTTTCCAGGTTCTTTTTTTGAAGTTGTTCTGCCAGTAACCTGGCTTCTTCGAGGATAGTTGTGGTCAGAAGATGATAACTGGTATTCGCATGATCAAGGCGGCCGGCGGCATTCAAGCGCGGTGCCAGCAGCCAGGAAATCGTTTCCGAATCGATATTGTTGTCTCCATTACCTGCGTATTTCATTAACTCGCGAATACCCGGGCGCGGTGTATCATTTAAAACCATCAGCCCCTGTTTTACCAGGTAACGGTTCTCACCCAATAAAGGCACCATATCCGCCACCGTGCCCAAAGCAACCAGGTCGGTCACCAGGTCATTGCCTAATTCTTTGCCCATACTACGGAATAAAGCCTGAAGTAGTTTGAAGGCAACGCCGGCGCCGGATAATTCCTGGAAGGGGTACATAGAGCCCGGCAGTTTAGGATCGATCACTGCCGCTGCGTCAGGTATTTCATTCGTAGGAACATGATGGTCGGTAACTACGATATCCACATCAAGCCGTTTGGCTCTTTTCACCGGCAAGACTGCCGTCACACCGCAGTCAACTGAGATTACCAGGGTTATGCCTTGTTTATGTAAATTTTCCAGGGCAGCCGATTTCAAGCCGTATCCTTCAGTAACCCGGTGCGGGATGTAGGGGACCGCCTGTGTGCCCAACAAGGATAAGCCTTCGACCATCACAGCTGTTGCCGTTACGCCATCGGTATCGAAATCACCGAAAATCGCTATCTTCTCACCCCCGAGTAAAGCACGGTTTATCCGAATGACTGCCTGATGCATCCCGGGCAGTAGGAACGGATCGTTGCAAAGGGTAATATCACCAGCCAGGAAAGCCTGGATTTGTGAAGCTTCGGTTATCCCCCGGTGAAAAAGGATGCGGCCAAGTAATGGAGAAATTCCATTTTTATTGAAATTGATGTTACCGGGAGGTGGGGGGAGGACATGCCAGCGTTGGTGACTCAAAATGATGCCTCCCCATACTAAATCTATATTTATCAGCGATATCTACACAACCGGCCGTAAAAGGTTGGTTATATAAACAATAACATGGATTATCCGGGTAGTTAAACCCAGGGATATCTCCGGAAAATAAGGACCGAGTTATGCCCGCCGAAACCAAAGGAATTGGAAAGAGTGGTATTTACACTGACCCGGCGTGCAACATTAGGTATATAATCCAGATCACATTCCGGATCAGGGTGTTCCAGGTTAATAGTGGGGGGAATAATACCATTCAGGATGGTCATTATACAGATTGCAGCCTCGATTGCGCCAGCCCCACCAATCAGGTGCCCTAACATCGATTTTGTGGAACTGATAGGCACTTTATAGGCTTGTTCACCGAAAACCTTTTTTATCGCCATCGTTTCCGTACGGTCGTTCAAATGCGTTGAAGTACCGTGGGCATTGATATAATCAATATCCTTTGGGCTAAGGCCTGCTTTTGTTAATGCCAACTGCATCGCCCGTGCCATACCGTCACCGGTGTCTTCAGGCTGAGTCATGTGGAAAGCATCTGCCGTGGCCCCATATGAGATCAACTCTGCCAGGATCCGGGCACCCCGGGCTTCCGCTTGTGCCAGGCTTTCCAGGATCAGGATACAGGCACCTTCGCTGATAACAAAACCGTCACGCTCTGCATCAAAAGGGCGTGATGCTTTTTCCGGAGCATTATTTCTTGCTGATATTGCCTTCATCGAACTGAAAGCCGTAATACCTAATGGGTTAATAATTGCTTCAGCACCACCAGCAAGAGCGGCCACCGCATCACCGCGCCGAATCAGTTCAAAAGCAACGCCGATGGCATCGGCACTACTGGAACAGGCAGAGGTGGTGCACAGGTTCAAACCTTTGATCCCCAGAGTAATTGAAACCTGTGCTGCGGCCATATCGGATATCATCATTGGCGCCAGGAATGGGCTAACCCGGTCCGGGCCTTGCTCTACCAGAACTTTAGCTTCTTCATAAAGAGTCGTCAGGCCACCGATACCGCTGCCTACCACGACAGCAATGTCTCCTTGATTTCCGGCATCGACTTTCAGGGCACCATCTTCGATCGCCTGTTTCGCCGCCGCTACACTTAACTGGGCAAAACGGTCCATCCGGCGGGCTTCTTTTCGTCCCATGTATTTCGTAGGGTCAAATCCTTTTACTTCACCGGCAAACTTGGTTCCCATTTTTATGGCGTCAAAAAGTGTAATATTCGCAATACCTGAACGTCCGGCAATCAGCCCTTCCCAGGTGGTCTTCATATCAAGGCCAAGTGGCGTTACTGCCCCGATCCCTGTAACCACTACTCTATTGAGATGTCCGTTATTCACGATGCCTCCTAATACCTTACGGTGGAAATGAATACAAAGTATACCAGATTTGCCCCTTGAGTTTAGCTGTTAGTATAATGGATTTAGAGTTTTCGAGTCAATTTTAATACTTCGTAATTCATGACATTCAAATCACCTATGACCGCGATGTATTACAAGCTTAACTGGCAGGGAAATTAGCTTTATGAAAATCTTCCTTGAGACACTGGGATGTAAACTGAACCAGGCTGAAACTGAAAAATTCACCTGGGACCTGATGGCATCCGGCTACGAAGTAACTTCCGATATTACTCGGGCGGATATTTTAATCCTCAACACCTGTACAGTTACTAGTACTACAGATGCCAAATCAAGGCAACGGTTACGTTTTGTACACAAAATAAACCCTTCGGCGTTTAAGGTTGTGACAGGCTGTTATGCTGAACGTGACCCGGAAACACTCCGTAACATACCGGGAGTCGGGCTGGTTATTGATAATAAAAACAAGGTTCAACTCGTGCCACTGCTTCAAGATCGTGTTCCCTTAAATGATACGGCGGATTCCCACGTGGTTGAGATGCCAACAACTCTGCGTACACGTGCTTTTATTAAAGTCCAGGAGGGGTGTAACGGGGCTTGTGCCTACTGCATTGTGCCAAAGGTCCGTCAGGGAGAAACCAGCATTCCTGCCAGGGAGGTCATGGCACAGCTAAAGCATAGAGAAGCCCTTGGTTATAAAGAAATCGTACTGACCGGAACCAGGGTGGGCGGATATGCCGATAATACAACAAGCATCAAAGAATTACTTGAACTGATTCTTGACGAAACCAAATTGCCCCGGATCAGGCTTTCCTCACTGCAACCACAAGAAATATCTCCATCTCTACTGGGTTTATGGAAAAACGGCCGCCTGATGCCTCATTTTCATATGGCTTTACAAAGCGGCTGCGACCAGATACTCAACATGATGAGGCGCCGGTATTCGCTTCAAAATTTCAGGGAAGCTGTTAAAATGATCCGGGACGCTGTGCCGGATGCCGCTATCACCACTGATATTATCGTAGGCTTTCCTGGGGAGAATGCCAGCATGTTTACAGAAAGCTACCATACCTGTGCCGATATAGGATTCGCCCGTATCCATGTCTTTCCCTATTCGCCCAGGCCGGCGACAGCCGCGACCTTATTTCCCGGTGCTGTCAGTGAATCCGTGAAAAAGGAGCGGGTACAAAAGATGTTGGAACTGGCAGCTCAATGTGAAGATTCCTTTAGAGCTGCCTTTACCGGGCGAAAAAGACAGGTACTGTGGGAAAATCAAGATAGCAAAGGGTTCTGGAATGGGTGGACAGACAACTACATCCCGGTTAAGATAAAAGGAACGGGTTTGGCAAACCAGGTGCAATCAGTTACCATTGATTAACAGGCGAGTACATCAATATTAACGAATCTCATTCTAAATACCGCCGGTTGCCAGCGATATAAGTGATATAATGATTGTCCATCCACGGCTTGGCGCAGGTATGGCTAAAGGAGAAACATAGAATTGTCTAAGTTCGATTTGATCCATTTCGTGCAAACCGCTGAAAGAATCAGGAAAAAAGCTGCCCAGGAACACCGGCTATACGATAATCCGAATGAAAACGAACTCCGTATGCTGCTTCAGAAAGAACCTGGCATCAAAAAAACAAAATGGGGCAATTTTGCCGCAGAAAGTGAACCTAGTTCCCGGTCGGCCATGTTCACCAAAAACAGTGTGGATTCCAGCTTTGGTGAAGAAGAAGGGAAATTACTGAAACAATGCGAGGAAGCACTGGCTAAAGAAAATTTGATCATGATCGACCGGGTTGTCGGCCGTATCAACAGCGGTACAACCGTTCGCCTTATCATCCCGGAACGATTCGCCCATATTGCCAGTGGCGGAGGGAATCTCTTTATTCCACCTATCGGCAAGGTGGAAAAACCTACATATTACATTTTGTTCTTTGCTGATGCTAATTTTGAGAAGAATAAAGACAAACCACTACCGCAAAAAGATATTACTATCCGCCTTGCCATGCTTGACGATGGACGTTATGTAAAAATAATCCGTAACGGCAACTATATCGGGGAGTATAAAAAGGGTGTTTTTGCTGCTGAAGACTGGTTTGCTAAAAAAGCCGGAAAAGGTATCTTCCTTCATGCTGGTTGTCGCGAAGATTACTTACAATCTGTGCACGGTGATTACCGGTTGAACCGTACCCTTCTGGTTGCTCTTAGTGCCAACGGGAAAACCAGTACATCCTGTAAGATATTGGCCAGGAAAGGTAATGAACAATCATGGTTGATCCAGGACGATGGAGGTACATTAACCCCCGACGGAGCATTTTATGGTTTCGAAGCTGGCGGCGTCTTCGTCAAAACCGAAGGGGTCAATCCCGGGCAGCAGCAAGAGATCTATTACGGCCTGCTTAAACCCAGCACCGTGTGTGAGAATGTCCATGTCAAAGATGACGGGGATTACGATTTTTATAATTTCCAGAGGACCTCCAATGGCCGCGCGGTAGTTTGCCGGCGTGATTTCTTGCATGCCAGCCAGTATATCGATGTAGACCAAGTGGATAATCTCGTCCTGATCACGCGTGGTCCTTTAATCCCGGCGATCTCCAAATTGACCCGGGAGCAGGCCACGGCCATGATGATCCTGGGCCAGGCAATGGAATCATCGGCTGGAGATCCCACGAAGGCAGGTACGATCCGCAGCGAATTTTTCTATGATCCATTTGTGGCCGGAGACTTGGCCGAACATGCCAACAGCTTCTATGAAATAGTCCGCAGTCTGCCTCATTTGAACTATTACCTGCTAAACACTGGCTGGGTTGGAGAAGGGGAACACTATATGGATATCCGCCTGGAATTTACTATGGGCATCCTCGACTCTTTATTCAGAGGTGGATTGGAAGACTGGACTGATTCACCAACCGGTTTCCTGATACCCCGGGCGATCCGCGTGGTTGATGATATTTACGTTCATCCGGAAAAATTATATTCACAAGTGGAGTTTGAAGAGAGGCAAAGGCAACTCAACCACGCAAGGTACGACGCCGTGGCAAAAATAGACGGCAATTTACACCGGAATATCAGGAAAGTATTTAGTAAAGTCTAGAATACTAATTATCTCAGGAAAGGAAAAGGGCACATGGCTGAAGAACTGGGTAAAATAGAAAAACCGGCCGCAGAACGGTTCCAGGGGAAAAAGAAGCTTTACCTTGTCCCCCTTCTTTTCTCGTGGAAAGACTCTCCACCGGACTACATTGAAAAATACAACCTTTACTGGCAGCAGGTGAGAGAACACATTGCCAGCCTGGAATCAAAAATTGGTGCGATCAAGATCATATATCACGAATCGGTAACCGAGGCGGGAGATAACGGAATCGAGATACTACAAAAACTAAATCCCTCCAGCCATCAACTCGTGAGAGAGAAATGCCTGATGGGAGCCCGTTTAGAAGTAGCCGAGGACCGCGAAGCCATCGAGGAATCGATGGACTGGGAAAGACACATGATGATCGGTTTTCTCAGTAATAAAGTTGCCGCCGTAGTTTCCCAGTTTTATAGTGAGGCTTCAAAAAAGCGGTACGACCACATCATACAGAGGATAAAAGATACCCTCGAGAATAATGAGGTGGCGATGCTTATCATCCGGGAAGGCCACGGAATACAATTCCCCTCCGATATCGAGGTTTTTACCGTATCACCGCCTGCCCTGAACGATATCCGTCGCTGGCTGCAAGAACGGCAGGACCGTAATGATATCGACATCGAGGAGAAAACGGAACCAGAATCAAAAGAGGAAAAAACAACTACTTAAGAATGATGCTTCTATATTTAACTTTCTTTGACACTATCCATCTTGTATGTTAGACTCCCAACCTGTACTCTGAATAAGGAATCACACTCTATTGTTTAGGAGGTTATAATGAAACAATTAACCGGTAAAGTAGTCGTAGTTACCGGAGCATCACGTGGTATCGGTAAAGCAATCGCCCTCGCCCTCGCCGAAGCAGGAGCCGATGTCGTAGTCGCAGCCCGAGACGCCAAAGCTCTTGATGCACTTTCTCAAAAAATATCCTCCCTCGGTGTCAAAGTTGCCGCAGTTCCGACCGATGTCACCCAGGAATCTCAAATCATTAATTTGTTTGAACAGGCTATGGCAAAATTCGGCCGCGTCGATGTCCTGGTTAACAATGCCGGGGTTTTTGGCGGCAGTCCTCTTGAGTCAATGACAACCGATGCCTGGGACAAGGTAATTGCCACTGATCTCCGGGCACCTTTTATTTGTACCAGGGAAGCCTTTAAAATCATGAAAAAACAGGGCGGTGGCAGGATCATCAATGTTGCCAGCATTTCAGCATTCCGGGTCCGCCCGAATAATGCTCCTTATTCAGCAGCGAAATCCGGCCTTATCGGATTGACTGAAACTACGGCTCTGGAAGGCCGTTCACTGGGTATCAACTGCTCTTGTATTTATCCGGGCGAAGTCGAGCATGAACCCAATCCGAATATGCCGATGCAAGGCCCACCGCCGAACATGGCCAATATGCCCAAGATGCCAGCCATGACGACCGCCGAATGCGCGGCAGCAGTTGTTTTCATGGCCAGTCAACCGCCGCATGTCAATGTTCTTTCATTAGTAATCCTGCCCCGGGAACAGCCTTACCTGGCCCGCGGCTAAACAATAACTTTGTTAAAAAAAGAGCAGGGTAAAAATACCCTGCTCTTTTTTTCCCGGGAAATTAGGGCTATTCAGGTTTCACCGAATCCATGTTGAATTGCCATTACCGCCGCCTGGGTGCGGTCGGACACACCTAACTTGGCCAGTATCGAGCTTACATGGTTGCGAACGGTACCTTCGGAAAGAAAAAGCCGTTCCGCAATCGCCGTATTGCCAAACCCTTTAGCAACTAATTGGAGTATTTGGATCTCTCTTTCCGTCAATTTTTCAGTGATAATATTCGTGGGTTGAGTTTGGTGACTGGAGGCCATGCCTAGCAATTTACCTGCCACTGATGGATCAACATACGACTTTCCCGTGATGGTACCTCTTATGGCCGTCACCAGTTCATCACGTGGCGTATCTTTCAGTAAGTATCCAGAGGCACCGGCTCGAATCGCCTCAAAAACCCATTGGTCATCATCGTATGTAGTCAGTACCAATACTTTAGTAGTGGCATGATTCGTTTTAATGCGGCGTGTTGCCTCAACCCCGTTCATCACCGGCATTTTCAGGTCCATTAATACCAGATCAGGTTGACTCTTATCTACTAATTCCACTGCTTCGCTGCCATCGGTTGCTGTCCCTACGACTTCAATATCTTTTTCCAATTTCAATAGCATCATTAATCCATCACGAACGATGGCCTGATCATCACATATCACCACTTTCATCTCACCATCCCCTCTACTAAATAATCAACTCCACAGTTGTACCCTGACCCGGTTCACTTCTTACTTTCAAATCCGCACCGATCAATTGGGCTCTTTCTTTCATTCCGGTTACGCCGAATCGATTGGATTTTTGAATTCTATCAAGTTCAAAGCCTTGTCCGTCATCTTGTACCGTCAACTTTAACTTTCCGTCAATAAGTTGCATCTGCACCTTAATGTTGTGAGCACCGGCATGGTTGATGACGTTAGTAACGGCTTCCTGGACGATACGGTAAACTGCCTGCTCAACATCCGGAGATAGAGCAGGGAGATTGTCTGCAATCGAGAGATCAAGGGTAAGATTGCCCTGTGCTGCCGATGCAGCTGCCATCGCTTCTACGGCACCTGCTAATCCCATATCGTCAAGCGGACTGGCGCGCAAGGCTTTAAGAGCACGCCGTGTTTCCTCCAGACCTGAATGGGCGGTATATATTGATTTCTCCAGGGAAGTACGCGCCATTTCGTGATCAACATCCCAATATGCTTTAACTGTCTCCAGTTGGACTGCCAGTCCGCTTAAAGTATGAGCCAGAGTATCGTGTAATTCCCTGGCTAAACGGCTGCGTTCCCGTGTCGTCGCTAATTGTTCCAGCGTACTGGAATAGTGAGTCAGACGGATATTAGCTGCTTCCAGTGAATCCTGCTGCTTTTTTAAGCGCGTCATCAGGAAGCTGATGGTAAAACCTACAGCCAGGAAGACCACGCTTTGAATAATAGGAACTAATAAAGCCCCACGAAATACCGGTCTATTGGAAAATACTCCACCTTGTGGGTATGGCAGTGAAGGAGGAGTAAAAGACCAGATGATCCCGGCATTTAAAGCAGTGATCGCCAGGACAATCAACAGCATATAAGGCCAACGATATTGCCAGGCGACCAGTAAAAATCCGACCAGCAAGAAGGGCAGGATCCGTAGAACAAGTCCCTCGGAATCCAGTATCATCAGGTTCGTTTCCGGGAGTATCATGGTTATCCAGGCTGCAAAGATTGGTAAGGCCGTTATGATTGTTATCATCAGGGGAATAAAGAAGCGTCCTGATTTCCGTTGTATCCAGGGCCAAAAAGATAACCCCAGGCATAACAGAGCGACGCCTCCCAACATCAGGTAAAAGATGATCTCGTTATTTGCACGCCTGGGATCACTGAATGACTGACTGATTATTGATAAAACAAGGACATATACCAGCCATAGCGCTGAAGCGAACCGGATCACTTTAACCGGGTCGGCAAACGCAATTCTCACTTTCACGACTTTATTATATGCTACTTAATTTTCAGATTTCACGTGATACCGGTAACTATTAACGATATTCGACCCATGACAGGTGTCATCCCCTCAAGTGACTCAGATACTATGTGTAAAAACGAAACGATGACACCTGAGTTTCTCATTTTAGCGATTTTCGATGAAAAACGAGCGTAAAAATTAAG